>Ga0222713_10007390_pt1 | contig 10304 bp, 14 predicted proteins | sample C33_649DmetaG_FD_165061 | JGI IMG/M metagenome (GOLD analysis project Ga0222713, IMG submission 165061) | Estuarine water microbial communities from San Francisco Bay, California, United States - C33_649D | ecosystem: Environmental > Aquatic > Marine > Unclassified | place: USA: California... | reverse complement strand
TTTGTAAAATTTTCTTTTGATTGAGATTATAAGTGCCTCTGGGTTTTTCAAATCCCACAAAATAAGTACTAGGAATTTGAAAACAACCATGGTCAAGCACATCACCGGACGCATTGGTTAACTCAACCAACAGACCAAAACTATTTCTTCCATGGGCACTCTGCAGATGCTGGTTAACCATGTATAAGGTATTTAGGTCTGAAAAGTAGTAACCGTTTGATGAACTGATCCACGCATTTGACGCTTTATAATCTACTCGCATGTCGGGTTCGGTGCCACAAAAGTTAGTAAATTGTTTTTTAGAATATGCACTGTGATTTGATTTGGTCACACCATTGACCACTGCCTTGGTAAACCCATTACAAGAACTTGAACTGAATGCTACCTGATCTAATGTTTCAACTAAGGCCTCAGTCCAAAATCGACTTACATTAACAGTATAACCTAGTTCCAGATAAGGTTTTCTTAATCTTGATATCTTTAACTCAGTTTCGCCTGAGTTGACTATCAGGGCATTCTCCGGATAGGATTCTAACACATCTGACAGGATGGCGTCACCATTTTGTCGTTGTTCCATTTGGGTTTCGACCATGGCTTCAAGTTTTAGGCCATCAATGTTCTGTTCCGTCTTGCCTTTGAGTAACATCCTATTGGCGATCTTGCTGGAACTTACTTCTACGTTTACCTTGAGATGTATTTTATCATCCAAGGTATATTTCTCAATCACTTCATAATCAGTAACATACCCTGCACTATACTGCCCGGTAAAATCTTTAGTCAACTCTTTACCATTGGTTTCTAGATCACCGACTATCAATACACCCAATGACTGTTCGATTGCTTCAGTGAATGCGGCGTGCTTGGCCTCATCAAATGATCTACCCTCTGCTTCTACCGTGACACGATTTGTTCCCTGGGTAGCGTTGGCCATTACAGATATGGCCAACAGAACAGAAGATAGGGTTTTACGGAGTCTCACTCTCACCAGGCTTCTCCACGATTGACGTTACCTTGTCGTGTACCCAATCAACTCCACCATTGATTAATTCTTTGGTGGTTCCTGGATAAAGTATGGCAAGAGTACAAACAACACCAAGAACAAAATACTTCATGTTAGTTAGAACCCATGATCTTACGTAATGAGTTTGCGGCATTTACAGTTGTAACACCTGTCTTGACTTCCACGAAGATTGTTCGACCAGACTGATCAATCTTTTCATCAGTGATCATCACACCACGTAATAGTGCTGTGGTATTAGCGGTGATGTTCTCACGAACGATCTGTGCGATCTTCTCACTATTGGTGTTTGGATCTTTGTCGCTAACTGGATGTTGAACAGCTGGAGCAGTAGTAACACCATCTGCATTGGCTGTTGAAACGATTGGATCGCCATTGGCATCAAAGTCCTTGTCTTCTAACACAACCTCATTGCTCATGCCGTTAGTGGTATTTTCCAAGCTCTTTTGAACTGTGGTTGATAACACTTTTAATGAACGTTTGGTAGTCAATTGATCACTGATGAACTCAGCGATATTACGTTTGGCACGTAATTGAGCCACTTGGGCGGCATTTTCAATTGAGTAGGCATTGTTACCTGCAATTGGTGCTGTTCCTGTGGTTGTGATCTCTAAAAAATTGCCTCGATCATCAAATGTGATCTTCATCACACTTTCAGCTCTGTGGAAGACCGTTGAGACTGGTTTTGGTCTGATGCTATCATCTGTTGGTTTTAAATCAGCATTCTTCGCACCGTTTGGACCCAATGAAGAGCAACCGGCAATAAGTAATGCACCTGCTACTGCTACTGTTAGTTTTTTAATGTTCACCCCTGAACTCCTTTTCAAAAATGTAGTAATAGTTTTACCACGTTAATTAATATTATATACTCAAAACTATTTTGTGTCAACCGAATTATTCTCTCTTAAACTTGGCCATTGATCAATCCACTCCTGTGGCATTTCAATTGGTCCATCATATCCTGGCGCAGGACGATTTGTGGTGTCCAATGATTGCTTACGATACTCTGATTCTATCTTTGCCGTTTTCATATCAGCAATATTAGCACACCCTGTCATAAACAACATTGGAATGGACAATAGCAAACATAGAACGAACAATGTTAGAAGTTTGATGATTCTTTGTTGATCTTTATTCATACGGTCTCCTTTAATAACGTAATGTCATAGACTTAGCCATGATCCTTTGGCTCCGTCATAGTAAATATGCTTGCCAAACTTACCAACATATTTAGAATGGTCAATCCATTTCGGTTTAGCATAGTCGGCATGGTAAAATAAGGCCTGTTGCAATGGTTTGATCTTGATATTTTTATGCAAGATTTGCTCAGCGGCCCAAATACTCTCTTTGTAATTTTTACTGTCTGTATTAACTTCTTCTGTATCCATTTTGGTCCAGCTGAATTGATGGTCGGCATGAACCACATCACACACTGTTTCTCCCCAATAGCCCAACTTGACTCGATTTACGGTCACTTGGGCAACTGCCAGTTTGCCTACCATGTTATCTGTGCCCGCTTCATAAAATATGTTATCAACCATACATTTAAAATCTTTCTTATTAAATAAAATTGGATCTTGGTCCCTGCCAAATATGTTTTGATCGTCAGATACCAAAATTTTTGGTATTGTGACATCATGATCCAAAGACCAAAGTGATTTATGCGGAGTGGTGTAGTCCGTTCTATCAATCGACATGTACACAGCACCTATACTGGCCACTGCTATCAAATACCATCTATTTGCAAATAACATAGATAGACCTCCATTTTTAATAATACATTATTATACATTATTTTTTAGTCGTTGTCAATCAAAAGATAAATAATTATAACAAATGGAGTAAAATAGAAATGGCAAAATCCTGCAGAGTAACAATTACAAGACCAACCCTTGATGTGGTATTACCACACGAAGTCTTCGGTGAAGTGCGAGACGCTTCAGCAAGATATCATGTTGATTCAGAAGTTGACGTACAAACATACATTCAAGGACATCTTACAACAACCACAGTGGTAGACCACTTAGTGGCAGATGACGCTGAGTATGATGCAAACAAGGCAGACATCATGAGTGTTGTGCCATGGTGGCAAGATGAATCAAATTCGGCTGATGTGGAAACATATCAGACTGATAACGGTATCATCGTAACTATCGAAGACGTTGTAGATCCTGATATCAGTGATGCTATAAATGTTACCAGAGTTTTTGAGATGTAATTAAAAAGAATCAAAGAAAAAGCCCCAGAAGGGGCTTTTTTGTTGCCTGAATAACCGTTAATTATACAGAGAATTTAGAAGCACGTGAACCTGTTACGTCACGAGCAACGATACGGTAAGCAGTGTTACCTGATGTATTTTTAACAGTTTTAACTACTAGACCTGCTTTTTTCATTTCAAAAATACGTGCTGGTAATTGGGCAATACCATAGTTTGCTTTTGCTTGTGAAGCAGACAATGTCTTACCAGTACCACGTAAATATGTTTCTAAGAACTGTTTTTGATTTCTAACTTTATGTAGGTTAGAAGCAGTTCTCTTCGTCGTTGTTTTTACTGTTGATTTTGTAGTGCGTTTCATTAAACGTTTCTCCATGTTGAAAATTTACAAAAAGCTGACAACCCATCAGCATCTAAATATTATATTATTTGCTTAATAAATATGCAATGATTAATTTAACCAAAATTAAACGTTGTTCTTTTGTTTCTGCTGATCCATCTTCTGTTTCATCTTGTCCAGTAGCTCAAACATCATATCCATGTGTTCTTCAATATTGATCTGCTTGGTCTGATGACAGAATGAGTCATGGTGTGTGATGTTCTTGCGTGCCTGCTCACAGGTTTCCATGGAATCAAACATGGCCACGTGTTGCGTACCTGTGGATGTTACTAAGATCAAGGCTATAATTGCTGAGTTCATTTAATTCTCCTTAGTTCTTCGACACTGTCTACCCTAAAACTACGCCAGGCTTGTTTGTCCAAACACCAAACGCTGATAGTTTTTTCATTTGGTTGTTTTTGGGTCTCTGTTTTTGTTTCATACTTAGGCACAATATCTTCTTTAAGTGTGCAGGGCATTTCACGAGTCTCCCCATTTACTTTGGTGAATTTAACCACACATTCGTAAGTCTGTAATGTCTTGATTATTTCATTGCGTGTTAGGATCATATTTTACCTTTCATCTGTTAGTTCGTCCCAAACAGCCTCTTTGGCCTGTTGTTCAATTAGTTTTTTTTCTAGTTCGTCGACAGTTCTTAGCATATCCTGTATCATATCAGGAAGGATATCACGACCTTCATCAGTTAGGTGACAATACTCTCGTCCCACACTGCTAGAATGCCAAAACTGTTTGTTTTTGGTAAACTCCTTGAGAGCACCGTAGACCTTGTCCTTGTCTGCCAATTGGGCCAATTTATAATTTTTCGCCAATCTCAAACCCCCTAAAATGTAAGAATCTTGGAAAACGTAGGCTGTAAGTACCATCCTGATTTTGTGTAACAGCATCTGCACGGACCTCAACTACTTCTCCAACCACTTGATCACGAGCCATCCAAAAATCCATACGCTGGCTATCACTAAAACCCGACCCAACATTAACTCTAATGCTCCTGTCATTATCTATCCCTTCGCACACAAAAGCACCTAGTCTACCTTCGTTACGACCCGTGCCTTCCTCCACTTCTACAATGTTAAGACTAACTTCAATAAAAGGTTTGAGCTTTAGCCAATTGGTGGTTCTTTTACATTCATAAACCGCAGTTGGATCTTTGATCATTATACCCTCGTATCCGCCTGCGATGGCTTCTTGATTGATTGCTCGAAAACGCTTTTGTCCTTGTTCGGTGTCCAGATCCACATACTCTTGTCCAACCACTGTGACGTTAGGCATACTTTCAGTAAATTTTTCATACCAAGTCTTGATGCTAATGCTCCGATCAGCTTGTGGGTGATCACCTTGACCTGCTTGGAATTCACGTAGAGTAATAATATCAAATAAATTTAACACGGCATCTTGGCTCTCAACATCACTCTTGCGATGCACCTGTTTCATCAGGTCCTGGAAACTAGCACTCATGACCTCGCCATCAAGCACAACTGGTTCAGCAAAGATGCCTGAGCACTCACTGATCTGTTTCTTGATGTGTGGAAAGTTTACTAATTCTTTACCGTTACGGCTATATTGATCCACATGCCCAGTTGGATAAGCGACTGTGATGACACGTACTCCGTCTAATTTAACTTCAATTAATTTCTTACCAGATACCTTGGTTTCATGATTGGCTGAGTCGTGTGCCAATTGGCATGTGAAAACGGGTATAATGTATTCAGTGGCATTATGTTTTTCTAAAACCTTGTTTACGGTTTTTTCACTGACGCCACAACGTAGATCCTTGATGAGGATACGCCTATACCAGTCGTTCCATTGTTTTTGTTTGGCTAGTTTCATGGCATTGGCCACTGCTATCTGTGCATTGTTGCCTGTTAGAACTCTCTTGGCAAGATCATCAGCAAGTTTTTCAAAATGCACCCAATCCAATCCGATCCCGCTGTCATCATCCTTGACATCAACCTGCTTAATACCAAAGGTGATCATTGAATCCAGGGCAAGACAGCAACCTTTGAAGAACTCCTGATTGTTTACCCGAACCTGTTCTTCAATTATCTGTTCTTTATTGATGCGTGAACTGTGTAGTTCTAGATCACTAATTACCTGCCATGGGCTGTCCATACTTGCTTTCCTAAAAATATACTTGTATTATACGGTTAATCAATTATTTTGTCAAGATCTTAAGAAGTCTGGCCACATCATGGAAATTTTGAGTTACCACATTGGTAACCTGTGATCCTGCAGGCACACATTCCAAAGTATAGTTAGCGTTCTGCATTCTTTTGGTATAGTTATAGCAACTCACAGGATCATTAAAACTCATAATATCCACAGCACCTGTGGTTAAATTTGTAATTAACAATAAAGTGGCTAACATTATCTGACCTCTGCCATATGACGACAGTTTTTTCTAAATGTAAATCCTGGACAACTACAGGTATATTTGTTTTCTTTACGTATAACCAAGTAGGTATTACCTTTAGAACCTTGAACAGTCCACTCTTTATAGTCACTGGCTAGTTTAATTGTGGCCTTGTTTGACTGTAGGCTAACAACATTGTTCAAAGATATAACGCTGAATTTGTTTGGATGATTTGGATTGGTCACAGCAAACTGATTTGGTGCTAACCATGACACAGATATAACTTCACCGGTAAGCTCGTACTCCTGCCAATCTCCCCAAATTGATGGTGAGTGGTATTTGGTTTTTACCGTTACTGTGCTACCGATCTGTGGTTTTTCGTGCATAATTTATCCAAATTCTTACTTTATACTGGATATTATACACTATTTTGGTTAAATTGTCAACCTAATTTTGGAGTCAGCTTACTACTTCGCTGGGTTCTTCCACTAATGGAATTCCTAGTTCTGTTCTTGCTTGTTCTTCACTGTCAAACCAATACCACCCATCCGATGGATATGTGTTAGAATCTTTGGTTGCTCTACGTAGCTCATAGGCACCGTATGCACCTAGCACAAAATTTGGTCCATAGACCAATTCACCGTCAATGTTCTTATAAAATCCGCTGGTATCACTCATATATCATTCCTTATCCTGTTACTGTCCAACCCTTAGCAGTGGCTATGGTTGGATCATCTTCTGAGGTTCCTGGATTACCAGTAACTATAATAGTTTGTCCAGATGCAGTTCCTAAATTAGTATACAATGTATTTAATGCAGTTGCATTCATCGCAGAGGTTGTAAACTCAAGTGTACCATATCTCATGCCAGTAAACTCACTGGCATTTTTAATAGAATAACAAAGACGAATGAATTGACTCTGAGCACTGTTTACTCCACTGGCATCCAACTTGGGTAATTTAATTAAGCTAAAGCATTGGACAAACATACTACTAAACGAAGTTCCAGATAATGTGATATCAGCCACTATATAAGTCAATGTTCTACAGCCATTGAAAGTACTTCCAGCATTTAACCAAGTCATTGGTTGATCAAATGTTATCTTGTTTATAAAATAACAATTTTGGAAACTATTCTGAACATATTGTAGATTAGCTGAATTTTTAATGTTTACTTCATTTAATGACTGGCAACCATAAAAAACATACTGAAAGTGATTAGCATTGGCGCCAATAGAAGAACAGTCTAGCTCTATTCTTTCATTGGAAGCATTACTACATCCCCAGTATGCTCCATAGAAGCTGGTACAATTTGATGTGTCCCACTCAGGCAGGCTAAACAAACTGTAACAATTATAGAAGCATTGATTTAAACTAGTTGGTTGGATATTATCAAATCCTAACGGAATTTTTATTAAATTATTACAATTATAAAATGCTTGGTTCATAGAGAGCAATGAACTGAATTGCCAAGAGTCTGGAATTTCTTTTAGTGCATAGCAGTTCTCAAACATATATGAAATGTTAGTAGCTGACGAAACATCCCAGTTTGGCAGTGTTGTTAGAGCATAACAATTTGAAAATACAGTACTGAAACTTGTAATATTAGAGGTATCTAACATAGGAGCTTGTTTTAAAGAATAACAACGTGAAAATAAGGAACTAAGGTTTGTCACTGTTGATTTAAACCCAAATGTAGGAATTCTTTTTAAATTATGACATCCAGAAAATGCCGATGACAAAGCAGTTACAGTATTTCCCCACAATTTTGGTTGCAGTTCTTGAATTGATCTACAATTATAGAAAATAGAAATGACACCTGTTGCAGAATCAAATTGAAGTCTGGGTATTGCTATTAAATTAGAACATTCAGAAAATGCCTGAGTAAAAGTAGTACATGTGCTAGTTGGAAGTTCAATTGTGGGGTCATATATTTCTCCAATTTGAATTTTTAAGAGGGCCGAACAACCGTACCAACATGATGCCAAGGTAGATATCGCGCCAAGAGTATCTAAGCGTACATATTTTAATCCTGACATTTGATAAAACCTTAGAGACCAATTAGGATCTTGACAGTTTACTAAATGGATATGCTCAAGTCTTGAATGTCCCCAAGTAGTACCAGTAAAGGTAAAAGTACTATCACCAGTACAATTTGGAAATGATGCTACTATTTCCAAATATGGAGAACAAGTATAACCATTTGCTGGTGTTTCTGGCTCAGGACGATCAGTTATTTTAGCATAAGTTATATTAGCACCAGATTGTGCTCTAACGTGAACAAGAGCCTGTTTATAAGGAAGTAGTGTACCTGATCCATCATTGGTCAATGATATTGCTGAACCACCAGAAGTCAATGATAGTTGAAAGGTTCTTGCTCCTGAGTTTACGTTAATCACATAGTAATTTCTATTTGCAGATATTCCTGTTGTAGTTGTCACTGAATAAAAGTTAACGATGTCACCATTTTCAAAAGCAAATCCACTAGCTGAATCAACTGTTACAAGATCTGTGCTGTCTGTAAATGTTACTGCGCCATTTGTGCCATCCCAGGTTGAATCTGACCAATCATAGTTATAAGTGTTGTTAGAGCCACTAGAATATTGTTGGAAACCATTGCCATCTCCCCAATCAACTTCATAGTTACCTGTAATATTTCCAATCTTTATTGGATTTGTAGTTGAATCATCAATAGCAACTAGTATGCCGGCCGCCTGATCTGTATTTGTTATTGATACATTGTCAAGCCAAGCTGGATTTCTCTTCCAAACTTTATCAGACAGATCAACTGTTGAAAAACCCACTCCATGGATATTTGCAGTTTTTTGTTTGCTTAACACATAGTTAGGCGAAGACAGGTTGTTTGCTCTAATGCTACGACTTGACATTATTAAGTTAACTCACTTCCAAATAGACTAAATGACACGTTGCCGCTGGTTGAATACACAGTGACAACATCTGTTGTTGCTAGAGTAATGCCCATGGTTAAAAATATAGTGTCAAACCCTTCTATAGCAGTATCATAAGTAAGATAGTGCTCACTTGATATTGTAGCACCACCTGGACGGACTGCTACCCTGAATGTTGTTCCAGTCTCTCTGTTACAAACAACCAATGTTGAACACACTGCTGATGTTGCACTTGGTACAGTATATAATGTTGTATTTGTTGTAGCACTTGGTGCCTGTTGCCCAAGAACCTTGTATGTGTTTGCCATAAATTATGCACCCATTAATAAAAATTGTGTTTCAAATCCTGATGTGGCTCCGCCACCACCTTCTCCAGTTGCGTCAGTTCCATTTACCCATGCACTGCCATTATATTTAAGCACTTGCCCATTACTGGGTGAAGAAATTGTAACATCACTTAGATCATTTAATGTTGATGCTCCACCTCCTCCGCCACCAACGAATGGTGTGCCGTTGGCATAGTAGTAGTTATCAGTTAATACACCACCAGCTGAAATATTGCCAGTAGCAGTAAATGGATATGACGCTAAAATATCAAGTGTTCCTTGTCTAATCGATAGTGCATCTGTCCAATCACTGTCAAAAAATTGTAGTTTAACACCATCCGATGATACGCCACCTCTAATTGATAAACTTGTTGTACCACTGATACCATGACCACTTACTTCAGATGCGGCTACACGTCCACTAGCTACCACCTGACTACAGTAGACTCTATTAAAAGTTGGCGAATTGCCAGTTCCTACAGCCTGTCCAATACTAATAGTTCCAGAACTATAAGTAACACCAGTACCACCGCTGAGATGTGCATCAACATCTGAATCTGTATAGCCAGCACTATCAACCCAACTAAATGAATCACTACCACTATCATATGAAAGAACATAACCACTAGTAACTGTTCCATCTGCCCCCAATAATGTTTTAACATCTGAATCTGTATAGCCTGCAGGTAGGCCTGTAAGTTGACTGCCGTCACCTATAAATGAACCTGATGTAGTGATGTTACCAGCTGAAATATTGCCAGTGGTTGACAGCGTGTTTGATCCCCAACTTGCTAATAATGTGTTAACGTTGGCAGTACCAAATGATGACTCAGAAACTATGGCTTCTGTGCTAATATCTACCCATACATTACTAGATCCATCGTTGATATATTGAAACAATACGTCAGTGTCAGTGTCATACCATAGATCACCATAATTAGCACTACCAGGAGTGGAATTTGATGTGGTAAAGTTTCCACTGCCTCCACCTTGTACTTCCTGACCATCAACTAATAGGGTGCCTCCTGATACAGTGAGTGGTGTTCCGCCTATATAGATTGTACTGCCGCTTACATATAGACTTTTC
>Ga0222713_10007388_pt1 | contig 10305 bp, 8 predicted proteins | sample C33_649DmetaG_FD_165061 | JGI IMG/M metagenome (GOLD analysis project Ga0222713, IMG submission 165061) | Estuarine water microbial communities from San Francisco Bay, California, United States - C33_649D | ecosystem: Environmental > Aquatic > Marine > Unclassified | place: USA: California... | reverse complement strand
TCGGCAACGCTGGCGGTCGGTGGGCCTTCGTGCAGCCAGTCGGCCAAGGTGTCCAGCGCCGCAGCCGATCCGCAGGCGATCACCTCCACCCGGCCATCGGGCAGATTGCGCGCACTGCCGTCGAGCCCCAATGCCAGCGCGCGTTCGCGCGTGGAGGCACGGAAGAACACCCCCTGCACCCTTCCGCTGACCAAGAAGCGGGCCGCGACCCTGCTCATTGCCTCGCGCCCTGCCCGGTCCCGGCCAATCCGGCGTCGACCACGTGTTGGATGTCCTCCGGCGTCACCGGCCCCACGAAGCGCTCGGCCACCTTGCCCTGCGGATCCAGCAGGTAAGTCATCGGCAGGCCCTCCGGCGGAGGGAACGCCTTGGGCGGCGCATACACATCCACCTGCGCGATCGGATAGCCCACCGGGTGCTGCTTGAGGAAGGCCTTCAAGGCATCGGGTGCGATGTCGTCATAGGCCAGGCCGAGCACCTCGATGTCGTCGCGCTGGGCATCCATCTTGGACAGGGCCGGCATTTCGGCCAGGCAGGGATGGCACCAGGTCGCCCAGAAATTCACCACCAGCCACTTGCCCCGATGGGCGGCCACGTCGAACGAAGCGCCCTCGGTGGTGGTGACGGTCAGCGCGACCGGTGCGTCCGGGTCTGGGGCCTGGGTGGGCACGCCGGAAGCGGCGGCGGCATCGGCCGCAGGTGCCTGCGCGGGCTGCGGCGCCGCAGCGGAGGGTGCGGACGGCTTGCAGGCCGCCATTGCCAGGCAGAACAGGGTCAGCAGGGCAGGAGCAGCAGGTCGCGGGAAACGCATCAAGAGCGGGACTCCGGCAAGGAGGGATACAGGGCGCCGGCACGATGGCGCAGCAGGTCGCGGACCGGCAGGCGGATGCGGTCGAGGGCTTCGCGCGCGGCCTGGCCCAAAGCATCGTCCTGGCAGGGCAGATGCGCTTCGGCGATGGGCACGCGCAACTGGCAGGCCTCGTAAAGTTCGGCGAGCGAGGTGCTTTCCAGGTCACGCGCCAACAGCCATTCGCCGTCCTCGGTACAGCGCAGCAGCTTGATGCGCGAAAGCTGCTCGAGGAACTCCTGCACCAGCGAGTCGGTCAGCATCGGCTCGAGCTGCAGGATCTTGTCATCGCTCAACCCCCGGCCTTCGGCCCGCGCCTCGTGGAAGCGCCCCAGCAGCCGCAGCAGTCCGTAGATCTCAAAGCCCTGTGGCAGGCGCATCGACTCGGGCTGGTAACGGAAGGCCGACATCGAGGCCGCCAGGGAGGCGCCCAGCAGGATCGAACCCCAGCTCAGGTAGATCCACAGCATCAGGATCGGCGCCACGGCGGCCACGCCGTAGACGCGTGTGTAGGAATTGAAGCTATTCAGGTAGACGCCCATGCCCCACTTGATCAGCTCCAGGCCGATGGTCGCCAGCAGGGCGCCGGCAAATGCGTAGCGCCAGTGGATCGACCGGTGCGGGACCACCCGGTAGATCACCGCGATGGCGCACAGCTCGATCATCACCGGCGCCAGGGCCAGGGCGACCGAGGCGATCTGCCGACCCTGTTCGGTCTTGAACAACGGCAGCGCGAACACCCGCGCGGTGATCGCCAGTGAAGCCGCCGACAGCAGCGCGCCCAGTGTGAGCACCGTCCAGTACATGACAAAGCGCCCCAGCCGCGGCCGCGAGCCGGACACGCGCCAGATGCGGTTGAACGCCGCCTCCACGCTGTTGAGCGTGATCAGCAGCGAGACCACCAGGGCGATCACGCCAGCCACGGTCAGGTCGCGCGCGGCCGCCGCGAAGTCTTTCAGATAGCCCTGCGCAGCGCGCGCGGCGCTGGGCACGAAATGCGAGAACACGTAGTCGCTCAGCGAGTCGCTCCACTGCGCGAAACCCGGAAACGCCGAGAGCACCCCGAAGACCACCATCGCCAGCGGCACCAGCGCGAACATCGTCGTGTAGGCCAGCGCCGCGGCGGTCTGGAACAGCCGGTCATCCCAGAAGCGCTTGAGCAGGAACTGCGAGAACGCCGCCACGCGCGCACGGTCGCGCACGTTCTCGTTCCAGCGTTGCAGGGTGTGGGACACGGACATCGGCGCAAGGGTAACCGAAGCGCCGTGGGGCGACAGGCAAGCGCCATGGACCGATACTGGCGCCCCTGTTGACGCATGGACACCCTGCCCGATGCCCGAGATCCTGGTCCTGTACTACAGCCGCGGCGGCTCGGTCGCACGCCTGGCGCGCCAGCTGGCACGCGGCATCGGGGAAGTCCAGGGCATGTCCGCCCGTCTGCGCAGCGTGCCGCCGGTGGCTGCCGTCACCCAGACCAGTGCCCCCCCCGTTCCGGAAGACGGCGCCCCGTACGTCGAGCCCAACGACCTGGTCGAATGCATCGGCCTGGCGATCGGCAGCCCCACCCGCTTCGGCAACATGGCCGCGCCGATGAAGTACTTCATCGACTCGCTCGGCGCCGAATGGGCCAGCGGCATCCTGGTGGACAAGCCGGCCGCCGTGTTCACATCCACCGCCACCCAGCACGGCGGCCAGGAGGCCACGTTGCTGTCAATGCAGGTGCCGTTGCTGCACCACGGCTGCGTGATCGTGGGCATTCCCTATACCGAGCCACTGCTGAGCACCACGCGCACCGGCGGCACGCCCTACGGCGCCAGCCACGTGGCCGGTGGCGAGGACGACCCGCAGCCCAGCGAAGACGAAGCCGCGCTGGCCCGTGCCCTGGGCCGGCGCCTGGCTCGGGTCGCGCAGCGCCTGGCGTCGGCATCGTGAGCCGGGTTCCCCGTCCCGGGTTGGCCATCGCGCTCCTCCTGCTGTCGGCGCTGTTCGGCTGGTGGTTCCGCGACGATCGCCATGTCATCGCCACGCTCGTGGTCTTCACCCTGCCGCCGCTGCTGCTGGCCATCGGCGCACGGCTGGGGCGCCCGCTGGCGGTGTTCTGGTCCGGCGTGCTGGCGCTGGGCTGGTTCAGCCACGGCGTGATGACCGCCTGGTCGCACCCGGAGGTGCGCTTGTATGGCTGGCTGGAATTGCTGCTGGCGTTGGTCATCGTGTTCGCGTCCAGCTGGCGCGGGCTGCGTGGGCGCTTCGCGCGCAAGGCTGGGGCTGCGCGTGGCACCCGCGTAGAATCCGCGCCCGACGACTCCTCGCCGTAACCAGGTCCAGGCCCGTGAACCCTCTTTCCAAGCCGATGGATGACCTGCTGGTGGTCACTACTGGCGGCACCATCGACAAGATCTATTTCGACGACAAGTCCGACTACCAGGTGGGCGAGCCGCAGATCGGCCGCATCCTGAAGGAACTGGGCGTGGCGTTCCGTTTTACCGTGATCCCGATCATTCGCAAGGACTCCCTGCACATCAACGACGCCGACCGCGAGTTGCTGCGCGCCACCATCGCCGCCCAGCCGGCACGCCATGTGCTGATCACCCATGGCACCGACTCGATGGTCGCCACCGCGCAGACGTTGTCGACGCTGGAAGACCGGGTGATCGTGCTGACCGGCGCACTCAATCCGGCGGGCTTCCGCGGCTCGGATGCGGAGTTCAACATCGGCTGCGCGGTCGGTGCGGTGCAGTCGGCGCCGGAGGGCGTGTGGATCGCCATGAACGGCCGCATCTGGGACCCGCGGCACGTGCGCAAGAACGTCGCGGCCAATCGCTTCGAAGCGGCCTGAGTGCCACCTGGCGCGCAGTGACTGCAAGGCCTCGTCCGGGCCAGGGCTTTGCATCGGTCGATGAAAACCAAGCGACCCGGCAGGCCATCCCCGCCTGCCGGGTCGCGCACTGGCTTTACTGCGGAAGCTCCGGGCGAACCTCCTGCCCCGCGCATCCGCTGCGCGCTGCCCGCGAGCTTCGCCCCTGCGCTTAGAAGGTGACGCTCCAGCTGTCGATGTAGCCGGTGTCGCCGTTGGCGTTATCGTTGACACGCAGCTTCCAGGCGCCGTTGAGGGCCTCGCTGGACAGGTTCACGGTATAGGTCTTGTTGATGTTGTCGGCGCTGCCGCCGCTACGGTTGTGCAGCACGTACACGCTGCCATCCGGTGCCAGCAGATCGACCTTCAGGTCCCCGATGTAGGTGTGCACGATGTTCACCGCCACCGGCACGCTGGACCCGGCGTTACCACTGCGCCCGGACACGTTGATGGTGCTGGTGACCGTGGCGTTGTCGCTGATCGCCACATCGCCGGTGTTGCTGTAGGTCTGGGAGGAACCGCCACCGCTGCCACCGGCGGTGTAGCTCCCGCTGAGGTTGAGGCCGGAGAACGTCGAGTACGCCTTGACGCGCACGTAGTAGGTGCCGGCCGAGGGGCTGGCGATGGTGCAGGTTTCGGCGTTGCCGTTCTTGTAAGGCCGGCAGTCGTAGCTGCTGTCGGTCGGTGCACTGCCGAACTTCACGTACAGGTCCGCGTCACCGGAGCCGCCGGAGGTGGTGAACACCAGGTTCGACGCGCCAGCGGGCACGGTCATCGTGTAGTTGAGCGAATTGCCGCTGCTGGCCGCCAGCCCGGTCTTGGGCGTGCCGTTGGTCAGCGTGGCGCCAGTATCGCCACCACCGTCGTCCCCGCCGCCGCCACCGGCGGCATCGACCGCCGCGCGTGCCTGCAGGATGCCTGTACCGATCGACTGCGAGGGTGTGGACGGGAAAGCGCGCGCACTGCTCTTGATGATCGATTCGACCTGGGCGGGGGTCAGCGCCGGGTTGGCCACCGACTGCATCAAGGCCACGACGCCGGCCACGTGCGGAGTCGCCATCGAGGTGCCGCTGTAGGACGCGTAGGTCTCCGAGCCCGGCGAGGTCGTACCGCTATTGAGCGTGGACAGGATGCCCGAGCCCGGCGCGGCGATGTCCACCAGCGAGCCGTAGTTGGAGTAGCTGGCGCGCGCGCCGCTGCTGGTGGTGGCGCCCACGGCGATGACGTTGTTGCAGTTGGCCGGGCTGGCGTTGGAGACGTTGGTGTTGTCGTTGCCCGCGGCGATCACCAGCGTGGTCCCACGCGAGACCGCACCGTTGATGGCCGCCTGGGTGGTGCTGCCGCACGCCCCACTGCCACCCAGGCTGAGGTTGATGGCCTCGGCCGGATACGGGTTGGCCGGCACGCCGCTGACCGTGCCGCCGGAGGCCCAGATGATCGCGTCGGCAATATCCGAGTCATAGCCACCGCACTTGCCCAGCACGCGCACCGGGACCACCTTGGCCCCGTACGCCACGCCGGCCACGCCCTTGTTGTTGTTGGTCACCGCCGCGATGGTGCCGGCCACGTGGGTGCCATGCCAGCTGGAGTTGGACGCGCCGATGCCGCTGCCGCATTCGTTGGCCGCATAGGCATCGCCCGGGTCGGACGGGTCCGAATCGCGCCCATCGCCGTCATTGGACACGAAGGTATCCACGATGAAGTCGTAGCCAGGCAGGATGTTGGCGTTGAGGTCCGAGTGCGAAGTGATGCCGGTATCGAGCACCGCAACCACCGCCCCGCTGCCATTGGTGACGTCCCAGGCGCTGGTCGCGTACATGCCGCCGGTGCCGGTGCCGAAGTCCCACTGCTGGCTGAAATTGGTGTCGTTGGGCGTCAGGTACGCATGGTTGAGCTTGTCGACCTCGACGTATTCCACGTTGGGATCGGCGGCGATCTGGCGCATCAGGGTTTCGGCTTCCACTTTGTCCAGCTTGCGGTCGGTGGTCACCACGTCCGAGCCCACCGCCGTGCGGCGCAGGTGGTTCAGGCCCAGGGCCCGTCCTTTCGCGCTGGGAACCGCGCGCGCGGCGCTGCCCAGGGCCTGCTTCATCGACGCGGCGCTGGCCTGCTCGCTGCTGCCGTCGCGGTACTTCACGATGAAACGGTCGAAGCTGTGCTGCTCGGGTGACTGCAGGCCGCTCAGGTTGACGCGGTCGGCCGCCATGGCGGGCACCGCGCCCAGGGCGGAGATCGCCACCACGGTGGCGAGGGCCAGTGAATGCAGGCGCAGGCGGCGCTTGGAGACTTCGGACATCAGGATTCCCTCTGGGTGAATTGACCCGCTTCTTGCGGGAAAAGACCGGCGATCGCCCTCGAATCCATCGAGGCCGTTGCATGCACTGCGTTGCGATCTCCGGGGGATGACGGCCCGGCGTCGCGCCGAACCTGAGCCGAACCTAACCGAGCCGACAGGACCTGGACAGGTCTCACAGGACGGTTTGTGACGAAATATGTCACCACTTTCTAAAATCGAGACAGCCATCACGTCAAAAAATGGCCTGAGCCGACTTCTCCGATGTCCGGATCGCGCCCTGAATACGTTTTCCGGGACAGGTCATTTGCTGTTGCAGCATCGCTGGCGCACCGGACAAGGGTCCAGGCGCTCCACGCGCCGTCCGCCAACGAGCGCCACGCGGGCGGGCCGACACAAAACAGGCCGGGCGGATGACCCGCCCGGCCTGCTCACGCATTCAACGTTGAGACGTGGACTCAGCCGTCCAGGCGCACCAGCCAGCCATGGGGATCGAGCAGGCGCCCGTACTGGATGTCGGTCAGCTCCTTGCGCAGGGCCATGGTGACCTGGCCAGCCTCGGCATCCGGGTTGCCCACCGCAAAGCCCTCGCCCTTCAACTCCCCGATCGGGGTGACCACCGCGGCCGTGCCGCAGGCGAACACCTCGGCGATCTCGCCTGAGGCCACACCCTGCTTCCACTCGTCGATGGACACCTTGCGCTCCTGCACGGTCATGCCGCGATCGCGCGCCAGCTGGAGGATGCTCGAGCGCGTGATGCCCTCCAGGATGCTGCCGGACAGCGCCGGGGTTACCAGCGTGCCGTCCTGGTAGACCAGGAACACATTCATGCCCCCCAGTTCCTCGATGTACTTGCCCTCGACCGGGTCCAGGAACAGGACCTGCGAACAGCCCTTCGACTGGGCGATGGTCTGCGGCAGCAGCGAGGCGGCGTAGTTGCCTCCGCACTTGGCCGCGCCAGTACCGCCCTTGCCGGCACGCGCGTAATCGGTGGACAGCCAGATCGACACCGGCGCCACGCCCTTGGCGAAATAGGGACCGGCCGGGCTGGCGATCACGTAGTAGGTCGCCTTCTGCGCGGCACGCACGCCCAGGAACGCCTCGTCGGCGATCATGAAGGGACGGAAGTACAGGCTGGTTTCCGGTGCCGAGGGCACCCAGTGCGCGTCCACGGAGATCAGCTGGCGCAGCGACTCCACGAACAGGTCCACCGGCAGCTCCGGCAGCGCCAGGCGCTTGGCCGAGCGCTGCAGGCGCGCGCCGTTGGCCTGCGGACGGAAGGTCCAGATCGAGCCGTCGGCGTGGCGGTAGGCCTTGATGCCCTCGAAGATTTCCTGGCCGTAGTGCAGGACCGAGGCCGCGGGATCGAGCGAGAGCGGGCCGTAAGGCCGCACCTGCGCGTCATGCCAGCCATGGTCACGGTCCCAGGTGATAGCGACCATGTGGTCGGTGAACCGGGTACCGAAACCCGGCGCGGAAAGGATCTGATCACGTTCAGCGGCGCTGCGCGCATGGCCGGAACGCTGGACGGAAAAAACCGGGGACGACGAAGACATGGAGCGCTACCTGCTCGGAAACAAAACTCCGCAAGGATAGCGCCCGCAAGAGGACGATTCACGCTGCCCGCGTCGTTTCCAGCGCAACCAACAGGCCCCGGCCACGCCGGGGCCTGCGATTCACACCACCACGATCAGTAACGCCCGCGCACGGTCACCCCGGAGAAGGTCGAGTACGCCTTGATCCGGATGTAGTACGTCCCCGCGCTGGGGTTGGAGAAGGTGCAGGTTTCGCTGTTGCCGGACCTGTAGGGCCGGCAGTCATAGGAGGTGTCGGTCGGCGCGCTGCCGGCCTTCACGTACAGGTCCGCATCGCCGGTGCCGCCGGAGATGTAGAAGCGCACGCTGCTGGTCCCCGACGGCACCTGCATCGTGTAGTTCAAAGAATCGCCCCGGCTTGCCGCCAGGCCGGACACCGGAACATCGTTCTCCAGGACCGTGCCCGAGCCGCCATCGTCACCGCCGCCCTCGCAGCTCACACCCACCGCCGCGAAGGCCGCAGTCACGTCATCGGCATCATGCCCAAGGTCTTCGGCCGCCGTTTCCACACCGCACGCACCGTCGTCGTAGTCCGTGCTGGAGGTCCAGTAATCCGAATTGGCCTTGGCGAAGGTCTGGAATGCCGTCTTGGTCGTCCAGCCCGAGGTGGTCGCCAATGTGTAGAAGGCCTTGTTGTAGACCCCCGACGAGTAGTGGACATCCAGCCCGCTGTAGTAGTCATCGGCGTTGTCGATGGAGCTGCCGTCGGCGGTGGGATCCTCCATGTAGCGCAGCGCGCCGCTGCCCTTGAAGATCTGCGCGCCCACCTCGAAGTCGTTACTCCCGTTCATGAAGTACTCGGCCGCCTCGCCGGCCATGTCCGAGAACGCCTCGTTAATGCCACCGGACTGACCGGAGTAGGTCAGGTCGGAGTTCTGCTCTGTGAAGCCGTGGGCGATCTCGTGCGAGGACACGTCCAGCGCCACCAGGGGATAGAACGTGCTGCCGCCATCGCCGAAGGTCATCCCGGTGCCGTCCCAGAACGCGTTCTGGTAGTTGCTGCTGTAGTGCACGCGCATCTGCAGCTGGAAGGTCAGCGGCGCCTGGCCGACATAGTCGTTGAACATGTCGAACACCACGCCACCGAAGTAGTGCGCGTCGTTGAGCGGCGAGTAGGCGCCGTTGATCTGCTTGACCGTATTGCGCGGGCAGCTGTACGAGAACGCGGTGCTGCCGCTGGTCCCGCCATTGAGGTTGACCGTTTTGACGTTGGTGTTGTTCATCGTGCACGTCGAGCCGCTCTGGCTGACGTCCAGATAGCCGAAGTCGGTGCCGTACTCGTACTGCCCCGTCTTGGCGTTGCCCCCGGGCCCGGTCCCGACCTCGGCATGGGTCAAGGCATCCCACTGCTTGAGCACGCGGCCGGTCTGCGCATCGAGGATGACCATGGGGCGACTGGGATCGCCACCGGTCGGGCTGTCGGCGAAGAAGCTCACCACATAGGCCACGTGCGCCCTGCCGGCCTCGTCGACGAAGATCATCTTCTCGCTCTTCTCGCGCTCGATCTTCTGGGTCAGGGCCTGCTTGCCCAGCGCCCGGGTCTTGGCCGCTGCCAGGGCCTGCGCGCCGCTGAGACGGACCGACGCGTTGAGCGGGATCTCGCTGGCCAGGCCATCAATGCGGCGCCCGAACAACGTGCGCACATTGCCGTCCTTGTCCTCGCCGACCACGATCTGCTCGCCGAACACGGGCAGCCCGTCGTAGACCTGCTGATAGCGATAGTGCTTGGCACCGCTGCGATCGGTGCGTGACCGGACCAGCTTGAGCGTGGAGCGCGGATCGAGCCCGACCAGTTCGGCATGGCGCTCGGCCAGGGCCGGCACCACGCCCAGCCGCTGTACGGCCGCGGCGTACTGCGCCTGGAGTTGGGTCACGTCCTGCTTGTTGAGGTTGGTGCGCGTGGCCGCCTGGGCGGAGGCGGCACACACGGCGATGGCCAGCGGGCTGAGCCACAGGGCAATGGAACGTCCTTTGTTTTGCATCACGTTTGCGATCTCCCTCAATGGGTTTTCCAGGGACAGTGGCAGGGACCTGCCGCCGCCCCACTGGGTGGCAGGCGGCCAGGGATGGCCGCCAGGGCAAGACCGGCTGCTTGGTGCAGGCCGCAGTCCTCCCGCGCGCAATGAGCCCCCCTGTACGCAAGACCGGGCATGTGCACGCAACTCGTTAGTGGTTGTCTTACAGCGCGACAAAAGCGCTTCAGTCCGCACCGGGTGACCGATGCGGCCGCAGGCCTCATGGAAATCGGGAGCCGCCTGCATCGCGGGAGGAAAGCCACCATGGCCGTCCTTGGTTGTCCGCACGATACGGTGTGGTGTCGCCGACCTCCTGTCAGGACCGATGCGGTGCTACCGGTGCGTGTCGCGACGCATGAATCCGATAGCCAAGAGAGGGCCAGAGGCCGCATCCCGAATGGGTGGTGCGCAGCGAGTCAACCACGGTTCATGGACGCGCGGCACAGCGCCTGTCATCGAAAGTTCCGATCTGGGATTGCCCTCGCAGCGCAAAGTCCAAAACCATCCCATGCAGACGCACCGTGTCATGCCGCATCGACATGCTCTTTCCGTTCGCTTCATGCTGCCGCCGCGGCGCGACGCGGCATTGATGGAACGATGCGCACAAAAAAGCCCGCGGGATTGGCGGGCTTTCCGGGGCATCACATCATGCCGGTCTCGAGGCGCGCGGCCTCGGACATCATCGTCTGGTTCCAGGGCGG
>Ga0222713_10007387_pt1 | contig 10306 bp, 16 predicted proteins | sample C33_649DmetaG_FD_165061 | JGI IMG/M metagenome (GOLD analysis project Ga0222713, IMG submission 165061) | Estuarine water microbial communities from San Francisco Bay, California, United States - C33_649D | ecosystem: Environmental > Aquatic > Marine > Unclassified | place: USA: California... | reverse complement strand
ATATGCTGCAACAACAGCCGAGCCACCCGTTGCCCCCGCCGCGACTACAGATGATGTTGTAATTGTGTACGAGTTAGCGTCAACTACCGTGATTTGGAACTCGGCGTTTAGCGTAGAAGCGTACGTACCCGTAACGCCACTGAAAGTTACAAACGAACCTGTTGTAGCGCCGTGGGAAGTGGCGGTTACTGTAACCGTAGTTGTGCCGTTGCCCGTAAAGGGGTCTGTTCCAAGCGTAGTGGTTACGCGGATAGGCGTAATGTCATAGTACGCACCGCCGTTTTGGATGTAGAACTTTGTATTAGTGCCAACGCCTACTAGGTTGAGGTTACTCAGCGTTGTCCAGTTCCAAAGCGAACGGCAAGTGCCGTTAAATGTGTTTGAGGAGATGCGTTGCCAGCCGCCTAAAATCTCTGGATTGCCCTGACGGAAACGAATTTTGTCGCAGTCGTACCAGCCACCTTCGGTGGTGTAGCGGGTGTTCTCTTTATTGACGCCCGGCTTGAACAGTATTTTTTGTAATGGCATTGGCTGTCCTAGGATAGAAACAAGGCGCGTTCAGCGTCCCTGCGCTTTTTTAGCCCTAGGAGTATTTTGCCACCAGCCATGCAATACAGCAAGAGGGCATCGGCTGCGCCCTCCCAATCACCACGGTTGATCTTCATCCGAATAGAAGAGCGCTGAAAAGCCCCCACTCCGGCGTTGAAGGCAAAGCTGACACACGCGTCGAAAGCGCCTTGACGACCAGATAAAGCGGGAGCAAGTCGTAGAACACCACGTTCAGTAGGGACGACATCATCTGTGAATAGTTTCTCGATCTCTTCTTTAGTCCAGACACGGTTGTCCTCCGGCTTTAATGGCATCTCTTTGCGGATCATCCCTGCGTAATCGTTTACACGCACAACGGGTAGTTTAATCTGGTCTTGGTACAGCACATGACCATAACCAATTGTCCAAATATGGGCTGGGCAAAGGTACGGCTTAGTGCGATACCCCTCCCACTGGTGCATCAAATCAGCGCCAGCTTTGCCCAGTTTCATTTCTTGCTCCAGCTACGTGAGCCAAACCAAAAACCAATGATGCCGCCTAGCATTGCCATCTCGTCTGTGGAGAAGATAATGTCAGATACACGAATCAGGTCTTCCATGCTCAAGACAAGCCGTGGGTTACTGTAGACGTAATAAGCAATCCAAGCATTGATAGCGCATAGTTCCAGCACAAAGATGTAGGTCACCATTGGGCGCACAGTACCTACAAAGTTAACGACCCAGCGGCTGGCTTCTTCCATGATCTTCTTGTCATGGTCATAGGCCGCCACAGTCATCTGCGCGTCTGTTTCCATAGCAATCTGGTCAGTGCGAATCTCTTCTATCTGGGCTTGGGCAGCATAGCCTTGAGCCAGCATCTGAAGCTGTAGCTCCATCTGGACACGGGCAAGGGCTAACTCATGTTTTTGGTCTGCCTTGTTTTGGAAGAAGTCCAGTAGTTTGGGTAAGCCTGAGATAAGCAGGCCGCCAAGGGTTGAGAATAGAGATAGCATTACAGTCCAATCATTCCAAGTAGTTTATCGACAATTTTTGAAGCCAACTCATCTGGCAGGAAGCGGAGCAGACCAAGCACCCACCAAGCAATGCAAAGCCTAACGAAGACTTTGAGGAAGAGGTCAAATTGCTTCTGGTACTCATTCACCGCCCACACCTGTTGACAGCACAAAACTCAAACAACTCGTACAAGCCGAACGCCAGCATCATTAACAAAAAAGCACCTGCTGTCAGCCCAGCCGCTAGTTCAAGTTCTTCTTGTTCTTTTTCCTTACGGCGTTTCTCTTCTTCTTTGGCTTTACGGGCTTCTATAGCGTCACCCCTGTCCATCTCAGCAGCTCTGGCCTTGATCTTGTTCCATACGTCAATATTGCCTGTCTGCATATAGAGCATCTGCAACTCAGCCTCCAACTTGGCGGTCTGCATCAGCGTGTTTTCTATTTGCATTGCCAGCGCAAAGTTAGACTTATTGCCTGACCGTTTGGCTTCAACCATCGCCTTAGATGCCTGACTTTTAGCGTCAAACATACGGCCCACCATCACACCTAGGCCACCTAGGTCGTTAGCTACCTTTGCCGCCTTACGGACTAACCCAATGGCGCTTTGTAGTCCTTCAAGTGCCGATACTGGATCAATCATTTCAATTCAAAGCTTAAATTTGCATGACGAGGGTACTGCACAATACGCTCACCCTCTGGGCATTTGTATTTGATGGTCGCCAGCAACGTGGCTTTGCCAAGTGTAATCTTTTCTTTTCCCACCGCTGTAAGCTGATAGGTAAACGTGTCAATCTCTGGCCCCGCTGGGCCGCTAAACTTACTTGCGGTGGTGGTAACTTCATGCACCATGCCTGCCGCATCACGGATGTTGGGCGTAAAACTCTCAACAGAGCAGTCGTCCCGTTTCTTTATTCTTGCAACTGTGACGTTAATGGGCTGCCCAGCATCTGCCACAATTTTAAAATTCTCTGGCGACCACTCAATAATGGCTCTATCAAACCAACCAAACTTATCGGCAAGGGTGTAACTGCCCCCTAATGCGGCAACACTAGCGGCAACGGCTCCAATGGCTTTGGTAAGGTCAACCATATAAACTCCAACTCCATGCAATCACGTAAGTGCCATAGATGACGAAGGCAACAATACAGGCTGCGGCAATAATTGCTTCAGCCCAGTCTCTCATGTTAGCCTTGTCCGTAATCGTTAGACACACCACCAAACTTTTTGACGATGTTAAAGATTCTGGTATTGTCTTCTAAAGACACGATCTCATGCGGCTCATTTGGACGGAAATCAAGTAACTGCCCTGCGACCGCTTCCATCTCCCAGTCATGGGAATATGCCTTGACCTTGCCCCGCGCCACAATCGTGATATGCACGTTGTCTTCAGTGTGGGTGTGCTTGGGCAGGATGTCACCCGCCTTTTCAAAGTCGTACATCGACCCACTCAGATCGCCAAGGTTCTCAAGCTGTTTAACCAATAACATTTGGAGCGCTCCCGAATGCATCAAGAGATACAACGCGACCGTCTGGCAAAATAATTGGGGGTTGCGGTATGTTTGGATTAAGGGGGTCAACTAAAACCCACTCATGTAATTTGTTGAAGTAGTCCGTCCACGCCTGCGTAACGGCGGCATTCGGCGCAGTTGAAATTTTTTCCTGAGAGACGCCCTTCATGTATTCAACAGTCGAGTATGCATTGGCTATTAAATTTTGAATTTTTTGCGCACGTTCTTCATCGTTCATTTCACGAACCGTCCAAACGTCTTTAACAATTCCATTACTCCACTGGTATTGAACTTCATCAACTTGAAATGTTGTTGCAAGGTTTGGGCATTCAATTCGTTCAAAACGAGCAAACTCTGCGGGCAAGTTGTTTACATCAATATCAGGAAATGCTTGACGAAAATTGTCGCCAAAAATTGGATGCTCGAAAGGTTGTCCATTAACAATGCGAATATAAAGTTCCATTACAAATCACCTGTGTTTGTTGATGGGAATGAACGTGTGTTGCCCGGCCAAATAATGCGAACTGCGCCACCGGCACCTGCGCCACCAGCAGTGGCTTGACTTCTGCTCACACTGCAGCAATCGGAATATATCCTCATACCCGAACCACCACCGCCGCCACCATAGCCACCACCGTCTTGACCAGCAGAAGTAGTAGTAGTTAACCCCGGAGCAGATGTTCCAGCCGTACCACCAGAGCCACCACCGCCGCCGTTAACAACAGGGATTGGAGTCGATCCATAGTAACCAGTAGCACCAGTACCGTTTGAACCTGAACCCAAAATACCAACACCTCCACCGCCCGAGCCGCCTTGAATGTACGTTGTGCTATATGGCACAACACCATTATTCCCGCCGCCGCCGCCACCCCCCGCGCCATTTACGCCTGCACCGCTACTGCCATCACGACTAGCTCCGCCATTACCAGAGTAACCGCCTGCCCCGCCGCCACCGCCATAGCTGTTGTAATAGCCAACCCCGCCATTACCACCACCATCGCCTGTATATGTGCCGTTGTTAGGGTAAGAATCCGACGTTTGCGCTCCGCCACCTTTAACAACTCCGGTACTAACAAAATAACTATCTCCGCCTGCTCCGCCTTTAGTTTGGGTTGGGCCAGCAGTTCCACCAGCACCAACTACAACGGTGTACGAACTGCCCGGTGTAACTGCATAATTGTTTTTATAACCTAGACCTCCGCCGCCACCAGTTCCTGTAAACGCGCCGGTATTTGAATTAGAGCCGCCACCGCCACCACCACCACCAACAGCAACAATTGAAACAGAAGTCACGCCCGCAGGAGCGACCCATGTGTATGTGCCTGAAGTTGTGTACGCCTGTTGGCCAGGTGGGGGGCCAAACGAACGTTGGTTTTGAAAAACAGCTTGTAGAGCGCCACTCATGTCAAACCACTCCCAGAAATTACCCAAATTCCTGAAGATGAAAGTCCTGAAACTTTGATTGCTGTTGCAGAACCATACTGAGCCAATGTTCGTGTGCCAGTTGTACCAGCACTTGAAAGATACATTGTGTCAGTCGTAATTGCAATGCTGATTGAAGTTGATGAAAGGTTTATAAATGTGATTGCTGTGCCGATTGGGAACGCAACCGAAGACGCCGCAGGGATTGTGTAAGTTGCAGCGCCATCACCAGAAGCGTGATAAATGTGTTTGCCAGAATCTGCAAGCACCAGCGTGTAACTACCAGACTGCGCGTTCTGGGGAATGTTTCTAAAACCAACAGAGCTTGTGCCATCGACTGTACAGTTGCTCAGCGTTCCAGAAGTCGGTGTTCCGAGTACAGGTGTGACAAGCGTAGGTGAAGTCGACAACACATTATTGCCAGAGCCAGTTGAGGTTGTAACGCCCGTACCGCCAGAAGCCACTGGTAACGCAGAAGCCAACGTAACTCCAGAACCATTGACTGTAAGTTTTGTAACCCCAGCCGCTTGAAGTGCCAACTCACCAGACGCATCGCCTGTTACTATTGCACCGCCTACTACGGTATCTGCGTTAATTGTTGTAGTCATGTGTTACCCCAATGCGTTAATTTTTGCTGTGAGGGCTGTGAGTTCAGCCATCAGTTGTTCTTTGGTAGGCGTGGCTACAGTTGGTTCTACCACAACAGGTGCAGTAAATACGCCGTCGGCGTAAGTCCAGCCGGGGCCAGCATCTGGGCAAGCAATCCAACCGTTTTCAGCAGCTAGTTGCGCGTCAGCAACAACCACATTGACCACTGTGCCATTCTCAATAATTGCATATCTCATATTAGTTCCTTACCAAGAGTAGACACGGCACAAGCCATTACCGCCAGCACCGCCAGCGCCTGAGTTAGAGCCGTTTACTGAACAACCTCCTGCCCCACCACCACTTGCTAAACCGCCTGCGCCACCTGTACCACCAATACCTGAAGTACCGCCACCAGAACTACCGCCACCGCCGCCTTGTCTTCCAGAGCCTGCTGTACCATTATTTCCCGCAGATGTAAGAGTAGCAGGTATAGCACCACCAGCGCCACCCCCACCACTAGCTCCAACATTAGAACCGCCCGTACCGCCTGCGGCAGCAGTATCAGCATTATCTATTCCACCACCACCGCCTCCCCCCGCTCCACCTTGGAAAGAACAACCTCCTTTAGCTTCATTTGCCCTAGAACCACCACCCCCTGAACCACCACCCCAACCTGACGCAAGTCCATCAGTACCGGCCTCGGATGTAGCTCCTCCAAATTGACCGTAAACAATAGGAGAACTAGAACTTGTAGTTGATGTGGGCCCACCACCATTAGTATTACCAGCGATAGCTAAAACTCCACCCCCTGAACCACCTTGAATATTACCGGCGGAGGTTCCTGCTTTACCGTTTCCTCCACCAAAAGCGGTTAAGTACGCGCCAAAGGTAGTATTGCCACCTGCTATACCTACGTTTCCGTTTGTGTCATCAGCCGTTATTGCTGCGCCGCCTGTACCCCCTGCGCCAATTGTTACCGTTACAGTAGAAGTAAGTTCAGACGCTAAAAATAAACGTTGTACATAAGACCCTCCACCGCCACCAGAACCCGAAAATCTATTAGAACCAGCGGCTCCTCTTCTACCAGAACCACCACCACCGCCACCGCCCCAGCACTCAACCATCACAAAGGTTGCGCCAGATGGTTTAGTCCAAGTGCCAGAAGATGTGAATTCTTGAGAGTTAGCGCCGGGAGCCGCTACCCAAGACGGAGCAGAAGCACCATTACTCTGCAAAACCTGACCAGAAGTCCCAGCCGTAGTAAAGGCCAACTCTGTTCCGTCACCGTACCCAACGCCACCAGCCGTGGGGGTGTTGTTACCATCAATAACTATTGCCATGATTTACTCCAATGCTTGAATTTGGGCTGACAGCGCATTGAGTTGCGCAAGCAGTTCTTCTTTAGTTGGTGCGGGTGGCGCTACGGGTTCTACTACAACAGGTGCAGTAAATACACCATCGGCGTAAGTCCAGCCGGGGCCAGCTACGGGGCAATCTATCCAGCCGTTAGCAGAAGCAATTTCTGCATCGGCAACAACTACGTTGGTAACAAGCCCGTTTTCAATAATTGCAAATCTGTTAGTCATGTTCATTCCTTACCAAGAGTAGACGCGAATAAGGCCAGCACCACCAGCACCACCAGCACCGGAATTAAACCCGTTGGTAGATGCTCCACCGCCAGCACCCCCTGCGGCAATACCACCAGCACCACCAGCACCAGCCGCCGCAGTGTCACCCCATCCGCCACCGCCACCGCCAATAAAATTACCGCCAGCGGTTCCAACTGCACCTTGCGTAGTCGCTCCGGCAGCACCGCCACCTGACCAACCATTTTGCGATCCGCCAGCAGACCCGCCGTACACAGCATCGCTATTATTTATGTGCCCCCCGCCACCACCACCTGCGCCACCAAATGCGGAAGACCCCCCAGCCCCGACAACACTAGCCGCACTGCCTATACCACGAGCGCCGCCCCCGCCCCCAAAACCTGATGATTGGGCAAAATCGCTGTCTGCTGTGCCAGCGGTGTTATAGCCGTTTGTTCCTTGACCACCACCAAATCCTTGAGCACTAATACTTGTTGATCGTTGATAAGGCGCGCCGCCTATGTCTTTTGAAACTGCAACCGTTAAAACACCGCCTCCTGCTCCACCATCCACATTACTACCAGAGTCTGCGGCTTGACCTACTCCACCGCCATAGGATGTTAAATAGCTTCCAAAAGATGAGTTTCCACCTGCCGTACCCAAATTTCCATTTGTGTCGTTTGCAGTTATTGCCGTGCCACCTGTGCCCCCTGCGCCAATCGTGGCTGTCACGGTTGATGTTAAATCTGAGGCTTTAAATAGTTTATAGCGGTACGCACCACCTCCACCACCTCCACCGCCAACCCTGTTTGAACCAGCGGCTCCTCTTCTACCAGAACCGCCGCCAGCCCCCGCACCCCAGACTTCAACCATTACAAAAGTTGCGCCTGCTGGTTTTGTATAAGTGCCTGTAGTAGTGAACTCATCAAATGTTGCACCGGGAGCCGCGCCCCAAGCTGGAGCCGTACTTGAACCCCCGGAAATTAAAACTTCGCCAGAACTACCATAAGAAGGCGAAGAGCCAACACCAATAGCGCCGTTAGCGGCTAAAGTAACAGAAGGCGTTGTGCCGTTGACTTGAAGTTGTAGTGTGCCGTCAGTATTGCCGGTGCTTACTAGCGCCGTGCCTGATGTTGTTCCTGCTGCAATCGTACTCATATGATTTCCTTAAATGACAACCCAGCGCTGGCCGGAAGAAACAGTAATTGCGTAACCGCTGGAAACCGTGATTGGCCCAACCGAGAAAGCATTAGAGCCTGACGGTACAGTGTAGTTCTCGCTCACTGTAGTTGTGTTAACAATCAACGCACCACTTGCATAAGCAGGGCTTGATACAGTTGTGAAGCTCAAAACACCCGAACCGTTGGTAGAAAGCAGTTGATTGGCTGAACCATCTGCGCCGGGTAGTGTGAATGTTACGTTTGTCGCCACTGTGCCGGGGGCTTGCAGTGCTACGTACTGACCGCCGGTTGTATCTTCAAAGCGAACATCGCCTTGGGCTGTGACGTTGACCTGTGTAGCTACAACTGTGCTTGGTGTCGTTGCTCCAACCGTGCCGTTCAGAGGGCCAGAGAAAGCTGCCGCAGACAGTGTTGTGCCGTTAAAGGTCATGTTGGCGGAACCCGCCAAGTTACCACTGCTGTTAAACTGCACCTGTGTATCAGAGCCGCCAGCCGATGCGCCTACGCGCACGTAGTCTGTGCCGTTGTATGCCACCAAAGCTTTATCGCCTACGGCAATCGTGACACCTGTTTGGCCACTTGCTTTGATTGTGACTGAGCCGCCTGTAGCATCGTTAATCACTACGTACGTTTTGCTGTAGCTTGGGGCTGTGATGACCTTGGTTGTAGTCAGCGTACCCGTTACACGAACAACCGCATGCTGAGCCGTTACTGTACCCGCACCTGTCAAACTGGACGTAATGTTGGTAGCTAAATCAGTACCTGTTGTGTTTGCTAGAGTTACCGCGCCATCATTTGTCAGAGTCAACGTAGCCGCAATAGCCAAGTTGGTGTACTCAGTAATAGCGTTGTTAACCGTATTACCCCATGTGCCGGAAAGCTCACCCTGTACTGGGAGAGCTAAGCCTAATTGTCCCGTTGCGCCTGTAGGCATATAAAACTCCTAGTTCGTTGCAACAGCAGTCCAACCTGCCGTTTGCGTGTTACCGATATTTTGCCAGTTTGCAGTCTGCGTGTCATCAATTACTTCCCAGAAAGGTCGTGCAGTTACTGTGTCTGTGCCCGTTGCCAACTCAGCAATAGAAGAAACAAAAGCCGCTGCCGCCCGTAAAGTCTCTGTGCTCGTTGCATTTTCTGTTACCCGTGAAGTAAAACCTACTTTTGAAGTAACTGTTTCCGTGCCAGTTGCGCTTTCCGTAACTGAGGAACTCAGTGTAAGCGCCGCAGCTACCGCATCTGAACCCGTTGCCGTTTCTTGTACATCGCCAAAAAACAGAAAACTTGATGTTACTGCGTCTGTACCCGTTGAACTCTCACTTACAGACGCCGCATAAATAGGCGTGCTAACTACCGCATCTGACCCCGTACCAGTCTCAGTTATCGTTGCAGGGTACGTTGGCGTTGCACTTACTGCATCACTTCCTGTAGCCGTCTCGTTAAGCTGAGACAGGACTACGTGCCCTGTAAGGATAGAGTCCGATCCAGTGGCTGTCTCCGCTATAACTACGTTGCCCTGTACCAGAGTTAATACAGCATCCGATCCAGTGCCTGTCTCATCGACTGTGGCCGCTACACTTAGTAGCGCCGTTACTGCGTCTGTGCCGGTGGCGGAGTCGTCTACAGTGCTGGTAAAAGCGGTAAAGCCCCAGCCACCTTCACCCCAAGTGCCACCGCCCCATGCTGACATATCATGCAGCCAAGCTGAATGTGTACGTTACAGATAAAGTATCACCGCTAACCACGGAACGGTCACCGGGGGAGCCAAAGTCAGCAGCAGAGAACAAAGTGCCGGTTGTACCGCCCTTTGTGTTGTCGCTTGTCAAGAACGCGCCGCCCACAGTTGTTGTGCCGTTGATGTTAAACACTGCGGGAGAAGCGGTGTTAGTTACAACCGAGGGGCTTGCGGTCGTTGCAGTTGCAAAGGAAGCAGTCACACGGTTTGCATTGCTGTAGTCAGTAACTTCTGTCCAGCTAGTATGTGAAGCCATTGTGTTGCCAGCCGCTGGAGAGTTGGTAGCGCCAGAGCCATACAGACCCAGATACCATGTAGTAATCTGAGTTACTGAAGTCAAAGCAGTACCCGCCATGTACTGAAGGCCCGCGTTAACAACCAAGTTCTTAGACTCAGCAGTCCACTTCAAGTTGCCATCTTTATCGTGGCACTCAACGTGGTATTTGCCTGTAGCTTGCGCAACTTCACCGGCTTTAGTATTACAAGTCATACCACTAGAAACAACGTCAGTGGCTTTAATTTTTTCAATAGTCATGATGACTCCTAGTTGGAAGAACGAATTAACGAAGTGGTTGGGCCATTTACTGGCATGGTAATTGTAAAAGTGGTTGTCGATGTCTTGTCAGACCCAAAGTCCAACACAGCAATCGACTTGTTACCTTGGGTAACGTTGTAAATCAAGGCACATCTAGCTGTAATTGCCCCAGTCCACGAGATGTTTGGGAAACCCACGTATGCTGTGTATCCAG
>Ga0222713_10007386_pt1 | contig 10310 bp, 7 predicted proteins | sample C33_649DmetaG_FD_165061 | JGI IMG/M metagenome (GOLD analysis project Ga0222713, IMG submission 165061) | Estuarine water microbial communities from San Francisco Bay, California, United States - C33_649D | ecosystem: Environmental > Aquatic > Marine > Unclassified | place: USA: California... | reverse complement strand
AGACCTGGCACAACGACGTCGAGGAGTTCCTCGAGCTGCGCCGCAACACGGGCGACGACCGCCGCCGCACCCACGACATGAACACGGCCAACTGGATCCCCGACCTGTTCATGAAGCGGATGGAGGCCCGCCAGAACTGGACCCTGTTCCACGCCAACCAGGTCCCCGACCTGCACGAGACCTACGGCGCGGAGTTCGAGCGGCGCTACGCCGAGTACGAGGCCAAGGCCAAGGCGGGCGTCATCTTCGGCAAGGAGATCCCCGCCATCGAGCTGTGGAAGAAGATGCTGGCGATGCTCTTCGAGACCGGCCACCCCTGGATCACCTTCAAGGATCCCTGCAACGTGCGCTCCCCGCAGGACCACGTCGGCGTCATCCACTCCTCCAACCTCTGCACCGAGATCACGCTCAACACCTCGGCCGACGAGACCGCGGTCTGCAACCTCGGCTCGGTCGTGCTCGACCAGCACCTCGACGCCGCCGGCGCGGTCGACCACGGCCGCCTGCGCGAGACCGTCCAGGTCGCCGTGCGCGCCCTCGACAACGTCATCGACATCAACTTCTACCCGACCGAGGCCGCCCGCACCTCCAACCTCCGCCACCGCCCCGTCGGCATGGGCGTGATGGGCCTGCAGGACTGCCTCTACCGCCGCGGCCACTCCTTCGCCTCGCAGGAGGCGGTTGAGTTCAACGACGAGGTCATGGAGGCCGTCGCCTTCTACGCCTACGAGGCCTCCTCCGACCTCGCGGGCGAGCGCGGCACCTACAGCACCTACAAGGGTTCGAAGTGGGACCGCGGCCTGCTCCCCCAGGACACCGTCGACCTGCTCGAGCGCGAGCGCGGCGTGGCCGTCGAGGTCCCGCGCGGCGGCCGGATGGACTGGAAGCCGGTCCGCGAGAAGATCGCCCGCCAGGGGATGCGCAACTCCAACGTCCTCGCCATCGCGCCGACCGCGACCATCTCCAACATCATGGGCAGCTCGCCCTGCATCGAGCCCGCCTACAAGAACCTCTTCGCCAAGAGCAACCTCTCGGGCGACTTCATCGAGCTCAACACCGCCCTCGTGCGCGACCTGCGCAAGCTCGGCCTGTGGGACGACCAGATGGCCGAGGACCTCAAGTACCACGACGGCGAGCTCAGGGACATCGAGCGCGTGCCGGCCGCCGTCAAGGAGCGCTACCGCACGGCCTTCGACATCGAGCCCCGCTGGGTCATCGAGGCCGCCGCCCGCCGGCAGAAGTGGATCGACCAGGCCCAGTCGGTGAACCTCTGGCTCGCCTCCTCGGACATGAAGGACCTCTCCCACATGTACCGCCTCGCCTGGCGCACCGGCCTGAAGACCACCTACTACCTGCGCACCCTCGGGGCCTCCAACATCGAGAAGGCCACCGCCAAGGCGGCCCCCCAGCCCGCCGCCGAGGCGCCCAAGAAGGTCTTCACCGAGGCCGAGAAGGCCGCCTGCTCACTCGAGGCCCAGCTCCGCGGGGAGACCTGCGAGGCCTGCCAGTGACCCGCTGACCCGAGACGACCGGACCGAGGGCCCCGCGAGGGGCCCTCTTTCGTCGCCCGATGCGGCCGCCGGCCTCGCGGGCGAGGGTTGGCCTTGCCGCGTGGGTCGCGTCGGCCAAGGTGGATGAATGCCCTCCCTCAACACCCTTGCCGGAAGCGTCCATGTGCTCGAGAGGGAGGTCGCCTTCGCGGAGCTCGCCGGGCGGATCGGCGCCTTGCCGGGCTCCCGGCCGACCGTCGCGCTGAGCGGCGGATCGACCCCGAAGGCCTTCTTCGCCTGGGCGGTCGCCTCCCGGGCGCTTTCCCCCGCGACCCTGGCGCGGGTCGAGTGGCACGTCAGCGACGAGCGCTGCGTCCCCCTGGGTTCATCCGAGTCCAATTTCGGCAACGCGGCTCGGCTCCTGCTCGATCCCCTCGGGGTCGCCGCCGACCGGCGCTTTCCCTGGCCGAGCGAGCTTCCGCCCCGGGAGGCCGCCTCGGCCTACGAGCGTTTCTGGCGGGTGGCCGGCCGCGACCATGCCTATGACCTCTGCGTGCTGGGCCTGGGCGACGACAGCCATGTCGCCTCCCTCTGGCCGGGCTGCCCCTTGCTCGCCTCGGACGGCGGCGCGCGATTCGCGGCCACGGAGTGGCCGGGGCGGGGTTGGCGGCTGACCCTCACGCCTTCCGGGCTCTCGCTGTGCCGGCAAATCGTGGTGCTCGTCAACGGCGCCGCCAAGGCGCCGGCGCTTCGCGCGGTCTGCCGCGAAACGCCGGAGAACCTCGCCCTTCATCCCGGCCAGGTGCTGCGACGGATGGCGTCTGCGGTGACTTGGCTGGCGGACGCCGAGGCGGCGGCCGGTCTCTGAGTCCTCAGCGGCCGGCGGGAGCCTTGGCCGCGGGTGCCGCCGGGGCCGATGGCCTCGGGTCCGGCTGGGGATAGTCGACGATGGTCCTGACCTCGAACCGGGCGGGCTCGGAGCCCGGGACCTCGATGACAAAGACCACCAGCCGGTAGAGGTCGGAGAACTGGCTCTTGGTCGAGAAGACGGGCTGCTGCTCGCCGCCGACCGCCGCCAGCACGGTCACCTCCGCGATCTCCGGCTTGGCGAAGGTACGGGGGTGGGTGACGGTGCCGCCGGCCGGGACCCGGGCGGCCCGACCCGAGATGCCGAGCAGCATCTCGCGGTTGCTCAGGTTGACGAGGCGCACGCCGCCCATCGGGAAGGCGGTGTTGCTCAGGGGAAAGGCCCTTCCGGCGCCTCGCTTCCCGGCGGCGTCGGCGAGGAGCACGACGCCGAAGGTGTCCTCGCCGCGGGGCAGGGCGACGTCCCCGAAGGGGTTCCAGCGGACCACGTCCCTGCCCTTGTCGTCCTTGGTCACCTCCCTCATCCTCAGGCTGGCGACATCGCCGCCGATGTGGCGCACCTCGGTGGCGAAGTTCATGACCTGGGGGGAGAAGGTCCTGGGCTCGTTCCCGTCCCCGAGGGCGAGGGTCGGCCCCGGCGTGGTGGCCGGCGGATCCCACCAGGCGACCCGCAGCAGGCAGGTCCGCTCCTGCTGGGCGACCAGGCCCAGGGGGGCGAGGAGGAGGGTCGCGAGGAACGCGCGCATCGGGTCAGACCTCATTGGGCGCGAGCCACCTGGCCCCGACAACCCGGAACTTCCGACCGAAGTTCCGGTTCGTCCGTTCCTGCGGGGTCAGGCCGCCCCATGGGCGGGCTCGGAAGCGCTCGTCGACGGCCTGGTCGCTCGAGAGGTCGTGGAGGGATCGGTAGTCGCCGGCGCGCTCGTTCGGCTCGAGCGAGCCGCCCGCCACGGGATCGGGGAAGCGCTGGACGGTCAGCTCGATCCAGGCGCCGGTGGTGGGGCGGCCGTCCGGCCCCACGGCCTCGCCGTAGGCCCGGATGACGAAGGTGTCCGAGCGCACGGCGAGCGCGTGGCCGATGGCGTTGAGCACGTCGGATTGCAGCAGGTGGGAGGTCGCCCCGAGCGCCGCCTGGGCGCTGGTGGCGCTCGCCCGGATCGACAGGGCCCTGCCCGAGGGGTGGCGCGCGCCGTCCGCGGCGAAGGTGGCGTTGAGCGGGGCGACGTCGTTGATGCCGGCGTCGTCGATTGCCGCCTGCAGCGCGCCCTTCAGCCCGGTGTCGTCGCCCAGGGCGACCAGCCGGCGGTTGACGAAGTCGGCGAGCGACATGAACGGCCCGCGGCGGCGGACCTGGCGCACGATCGCCTCGGCCAGGCGGTCGACCTCGGCGTCGGTCAGGGCGCGGAACCGGGTGGACGGGTTGGGACCGTCGTGCGGCGCGCGCACGCTGTCGAACCGCGACAGCGGGCTGAGGTCGGTCGCGGCCTTGCCGGCTCCCGGGAGCTGCTGGTGGCGAAGGCCGGACAGCACGGCGCGCCAGGACTCCTTGGAGATGGAGTTCACGTTGAACGCGCCGTCGAGCAGCAGGAACCTGGCCACCTTGGCGGGGTCGCGGAACTCCGGGTAGGATGCCTGGCCGCGGTTCAGCCAGACCAGGCTGCGGTTGGCGAGCGGCCTCCGGCCGGCCTGGAGCTCCCCGAACACGGTCTCGAGGGTGTCCGGCACGGCCGCGTTGGGCTTGGGCGAGGGTCCGTAGGAGGAGGCCTCGTTGGCGTGGGCCCCGGAGAAGAAATAGCGGTCCCAGAGGGCGTGGTTGGCCGCCCAGGTCGCGTCGTGGCGGATCTGGCGCGCCGCAGGCTCGTTGAAGCTGACCGTCCCGTTGCCCAGGGGCCAGGTCAGGATGCGGTCGGTGTTGTCAAGGCCGGGCAGGGCGTAGCTGTTGCCGACGGTCAGGCCCTGCTGGCTGTCGATGTGGGCGTGGTCGGCGCTGGCGAGGCCGGCGAGCGAGACCAGGGGCCGGGTGGGCACCTGGTAAAGGACGACGCTCGACTGGCCCCCGCCCGCGGCGTTCCAGGCGCGCCCCCAGAAGCTGTTGTTCCGGTCGCCGGAGATCTCGTAGTTGGTGAGGAGCGCGTTGGCCGCGCCGAACTCGATCAGCCAGCCGGACGGGGCGTTGGCGTCGCCGTCATGGTTGCGGTGGTCGAGGAGCGGCGCGCGGTGGTTGACGAACAGGGGGGAGGCCGTGTCCGGCCGCTGGTTGCCGACGGAGGAGTCGACCCACGAACGGGCCCGGAGGTCCATCATGGCGAACGGGACCTGCAAGGGCGCGTTCGGCGGGATGTCGGGGCTGGCGACGACGCGCTGGGCGACGGGCAGGCCGCGGGGGTAGAACTGGATGCGGTGGACGAGGGCCTCGTCAGCGGTGTCGATCTCGGGCAGGTTGGTGTCGGACGTCCCCTCGGCGAAGCCGATCCACGAGCGGGTGGCGGGGTTGATCGGCGTGCCGTTGTCGAAGGTCCGGTGCAGGAGGTGGAAGTCGACCTGCCCGGTCTCGTACAGGAAGCCGTCCTCGGCTCCCGTCGACGCGTTGTAGCCGAACCCGGCCCGGATCCGCACCGAGGCGCTCCCCCAGGTCGACGGGTTGGGCGGGCTGGCCATCCGGTAGACCAGGGACTGCCCGGCGTTGCCGTAGTTGAAGACGCCGGGGATGTTGCGCACCTCCCGCATGCCGAAGTAGTCGGCGTAGTTGACCTCGCCGATCTGCTGGTTGGTGGTCGGGGAGGCGCAGTAGGTCCTGAGCTCGCCGGGTTCCAGGCGGAGGTTGCCTGCGACGGGGTTGGCGAGGATGCCGCCGTTGTCGAGGATGCGGAACGTCAGCCCGCGACCCCAGGTGTAGGTCGGCTGCAGGACGAAGCTGCCGAGGTCGCCCCCCGTGTCCGAGCGCTGGAACGTGAAGTTCAGCTTGTAGAACTTGCTGAGCGTGAGGCCCAGCCCGGTGAACTCGATGGGGACGTTATAGGGGTTGTGGAGCGTGACGCGCGGGTCGATGGCGATGCCCAGCTTGGTCGCCGGGGTGGTCTCCCATACCGGGCTGAACGACAAGGCGAAGCGGACCACGTTGGGCGCCAGTTTCATCGCCGTGTGGACCGGGATGGGCCCGAGGTTCCCCCCGAAGTGGGCGTGGCTGGACAGGTTGGTCAGCTGGATCGGATTGCCGGAGCCCCAGTCGCCGATGGCGTTCTTGCGGGTCATCAGGGCCGCGTTCGCGCGATAGGACACGAAGGCCGGCTGGCCGTCGGGGGTCGTGCGATACAGGTTGCCGCCGCCGATGGCGTAGGAGAAGGGCTCGTGGCCCCGGGCGATCCAGGCGTCGGCCGCGGGCGCCGCGGCGCCCCGGGGCGGCCTGGACTCGAGCTCGCGCTTGTAAAGGCGGTAGTAGTTGCGGAACAGGTCCCAGGTCGGGCCCCGCACCACGGAGGGCACGCCGTTCGGGCCCGGGGCGCCGGTGGCGGCGGAGCGGCTTCCCACCGCGGAGGTGGGCACGGGCACCTCGAAGACAAAGCCCAGTTTCCGGCCAGGCAGTCCCCATTCCCGGAAGCCCGGGGTGTTCGTGGCGCTGATGCCCATCGCCAGCGCGAGGTTGAAGCCGGAGGTCCAGCCGCCGCCCTCGCCGTTGATGTCGCCCGACTGTCCGGGGCTGTCGTGAAACTCGCCGAGGAGGCGATACTCCTCGAACGGTAGCTCGAAGGCTACCGAGAGATCCCGGCGCAGCCCGCCGTTGAGGGTGTCCGAGAGCACGCCCAGCGATGCGGGGGTCAGCTCGTGGTAGAACTGGCCCCCAACCCGGGCCGCCGTGGTGTCCGTCGCGGCGGAGGAGCCGCCCCGGAGCACGGCCCAGCCGCGGAGGCCCGGGTTTGTGGTCACCTTGGGAAGCAAGGCCTCGGTCCAGTTCGTGGCGGCGGCGATATCCGCGGCCCGCCAGGCCTCGAACTCGGCGAGGGCTCGCGCCGCTCCCGGAGGGGTCGAGGGCGGGCCGACCATCTCAATTCCGTGGGAGTAGGATTGCGACCGGAACGCCCGGTCCCAGTCGCCGATTCCCGCGTATTCCCTGCCGTCCCGCGCGCGGGCCAGGGGGTTGGCCAGGGTTGTCTTGGCCTTGGTTCCCTCGTCCCCGACCCACCAGGCGAACCGCCCGATGAGGCGGGTGGCTCCGGTGACGCCGGAGGGGAGCGGGCCGGGCAGGGGGACGGAGGGCAGGGCGACGATATCGGGGTCCACGTTCGTGACCGCGCTGCCCGAGCTGGTGAAGGCAGGCCTTCCGGGGTAATCAAGCGTGCCCAAGCCGACCAGGTTGACCAAGGTTGCCGAGGACGGGAATCCCTGGAGCAAGCCCACGATGGTGGCGCCGTTGATGAAGCCCGTCCCGCGGTTCTGGGAATCGGTGTTGTTGGCGAAATTCCGGTTCGGATGCGCAAACGGCTGGAGGGTCAGGTCGGGCAGGTCGGGCTCGGTCGCGCTGGTGCCGAGAGGCGAGACCAGCCAGCCGAGCATGACGCGACGATCCGGGCTGCGGGGATCCCAGTCGCGGGGCTTGGAGGTGTCGGCCCCGCCCGTTGCCCAGACCCCGGTCCAGTTGCGCTTGCGCGGGTGCACGACCGAGCCGTTGATGCCCGAGGCTCCGGTCATGGGCGCGTAGGTGTTGCCCGTGGGACCGGTGCCGGTCGGGTTCTGGGCCCCGGCGGCCGCGCCCTCGAAGATGTCCGCCTTGGCGGTCACGCGCTGGTCGGGTCCGGCCAGCAGCTGGAGGTGGCCCAGCGCGAGTCGACCGGACGCCAAGGCGTTGAGGCGGGCCTTGGCCAACTCCAGCCTGACCGCGGCGGTCCTTGACTCAATGCTGAGGAATCCGGCCAGGGAGAGGATGACCAGCACCAGCAGCGACATGATGGTCAGGCTCAGGACGAGCGAGAAACCTCGGCGGCCTTGGGGCATGGACATTTCATTGAATATCGGCCGCGTCGACTTGCAAACACGTAGAGGTCGCCAAGCCCCGCTTTTTGCGGGCCGTCCACGGGCTGGAGCGGAGGCTTGCAGGTCCAGGAATCCCCTGTCAGGACATGGCCCAGCCGTGGACTCCGTCTCGCTCATCGATGCCGCCGGCGTCTTCATCTGGCCCCTCGCGGTTTGCTCGGCGGTCGCCGCCTTCGTCGCCATCGAGCGGTCGCTGGCCCTGCTTCCCGCGCGCACCATCGAGGCCGGCTTCGTCGCCGCGGTGCGCGAGGGACGCCTTCCCGACTCCCTTCCCCGTTCGCTCCAGGGGCGGCTGGTCGCCCTTTGGCGCTCGGGGTTTTCCGGCGAGCGCCTCCGGGCCCAGGCGGAGGCGGAGCTGGTCGGCCTGCAGCGGGGACTCTTCCTGCTTGAATCCTCCGTCGCCATCGCCCCCTTGCTCGGGCTGCTCGGCACCGTCACCGGCCTGGCCTCGCTCTTCCCGACCCTTGGCCAGCCCGAGACCGCGCGATTGGCGGGCGGGTTCGGCCTCGCGCTGAGCACGACCGCCATCGGCCTGGCCATCGCGATTCCCGCCCAGTTCGCCTCGCAGTGGATTGCCCGCCGGCTCGACGTTGTCGCCAGCCGCTCCCGTCTGCTGGTCGAGGCGCTGGAAGCCCTTCCCCGTCCATGATCCCGGCCCGCCGCCGCTCCCCCGTCGCGGTCAACATCATCCCGCTGGTCGACGTGCTGGTGGTCCTGGTCTTCTTCCTGCTCGTGACCCTCAAGGCCGGCGATACCCGCTCGCTCCACGTGACCCCGCCCGGAGCCGCCTCCGGCTCCGCCTCGAGCCTCGCCGCATCCGTCGTCCTGGCGGTCGACGCCGAGGGAGCGCTGTTCGTCGACGGCCAGCCCGTTGCCTCGGCCGCCCTCGGCGAGGCCCTTCGCTCCGCGCTCGCGGGCAAGCCCGACCCCGAGGTGGTTGTCGCCGCCGACCGTCGCGCCCGCACCGGAGACACCGTCCGCGCGCTCGACGCGGCAGCCCAGGCCGGCGCGCGCGTCCAGATCCAGGTCCTTCCCGAGCCCCGTCGATGAGGGGGCTTGCCCCCCGCCGCTCCCTCGGCAAGTTGGCGGGACCATGGCCCTCACGCGACAGCGCCAAGCCGTCAGCCTCCTCGAGGCCTTCTCCCAAGCCCACGGGGCCCCGGGTCACGAGGACGCCGTGCGCGCCCTCTTCCTGCGCGAGCTGTCCGGCCGCCGCGCCTCCTTTGACCGCCTGGGTTCCGCCGCGCTCGCCCCTGCCAAGGACACCCCGGGCCCCAAGGTCGTCCTGACCGCCCACATGGACGAGGTCGGCTTCCTCGTCCAGGAAATCAGCGCCGAGGGCTTCCTCCGCCTCGTTCCGCTGGGCGGCTGGCCGGACGGCGTCCTCGCCGCCCAGCGATTGCGCATCCTCGCCCGCGCCACCGGCAAGGAGTGGACGGGCATTGTCGCCGCCCTTCCTCCCCACCAGGGCGGCCAACAGGCCGCCTCGGTTGAGCGGGCGCACGTCGACATCGGGGCGCGCTCGCGCGAGGCCGTCCTCGCGCTCGGCATCCGCCCCGGCGACCCCGTCGTCCCCGAGGGTCCCTTTGCCTCCCTCGCCGACGAGGGTCTCTTTTCCGGCAAGGCGTTTGACAACCGGGCGGGCATGGCCGCGCTCGCGCTCGCCGCCCGCGAGCTTGACGAGCAAGGCGGCCTCCCCTGCGCCGTCCATGCCGTGGCCACCGTGCAGGAGGAGGTTGGCTGCCGCGGCGCCGTCACCGCCGCCCGCTTGGTCGACCCCGACGTGGTCATCGTCCTCGAGGGGCCTCCCGCCGACGATGTCCCGGGCATGCACCGGGGCGAGTGTCAGGGTGCCCTCGGGCACGGTGTCCAGATCCGGGCCTACGACCCCACCGCCATCCTCAGCCCGCGTCTCGTCGACCTCGCGCTGCAGGTTGCCCGCGAGCGGGGAATACCCCACCAGCTGACCGTCCGCCGGACCGGCGGCACCGACGCGCGCTCCTTCCAGCAGCACGGCCTCGGCGCGCCCACCATCGTCCTGGGAGTCCCTGTCCGCTACATCCACACCCACCAGTCGGTCCTGGACCTCGCCGACCTCCTGGCCTGCGTCGACCTGGCCAAGGCCCTCGCGCTCCGGCTGGACGCGGCGACCGTGGCCGGCCTGACCCGCTTCGCCTGAGGGGCCGCTTCCCGCTTGCCCCCTCGGCCGCGGCTGGGATTGTCGGTGCAGCATGAGCACGCCCAAGAAGCCCAAGGCCGCGCCCGCCGACGACCTAACGCTCGAGGAGGCCATGGCCCGCCTGGAGAAGCTGGTCGACTCCATGGAGTCGGGCGACATCCCCCTCGACCGCCTCGTCGCCCAGTACGAGGAGGGCATGCGCCTGATTCAGGCCTGCGAGGCCAAGCTTGGCGCCGCCGAGCTTGGCATCGAGGAGCTCTCCGGCGAGGACGAGCCCTCCTGAGATGGGCCTGCTCGAGACCATCCATGGCCCGGCCGACGTGCGGGCCCTGCCGGCGTCCCGCCTCCCCGGGCTCGCGGCCGAGATCCGCGCGCGGCTGATCGACGTCACCGCGCGCAACGGCGGCCACATCGGGCCCAACCTCGGCGTCGTCGAGCTCACCCTCGCCCTCCACCGCGTCTTCGAGACGCCGGGCGACCGCCTCGTCTTCGACGTCGCCCACCAAGGCTACGTCCACAAGCTCCTCACCGGTCGCAACGGCCCGGGCTTCGACCGCATCCGCCAGACGGGCGGCCTGAGCGGCTTCCTCTCCCGCGACGAGAGCCCCCACGACGCCTTCGGCGCCGGCCACGCCGGCACCGCCCTGTCCGCGGCCACCGGCTTCGCCAACGCCCGCGACCGGCTGGACGAGTCCGGACACGTCGTCGCCGTGATCGGCGACGCCGCCCTGACCTGCGGCGTCACC
>Ga0222713_10007385_pt1 | contig 10310 bp, 23 predicted proteins | sample C33_649DmetaG_FD_165061 | JGI IMG/M metagenome (GOLD analysis project Ga0222713, IMG submission 165061) | Estuarine water microbial communities from San Francisco Bay, California, United States - C33_649D | ecosystem: Environmental > Aquatic > Marine > Unclassified | place: USA: California... | reverse complement strand
AAATCCTCGCTGGAATCGTACTAAAGAATTAGTTGCCAGAATAGGTAATCACATCTTCTATGCTTAACCAAAAGGGCAGACAGGCTAAATATTTTTGGCTTGCTGCCCTTTTTGTTTTCTGTTATAATATAGGCTTAACAGAGAAATTTTATGAAAATCAGACTACTCAGCGACCTACACACAGAATTCCGTTTGCCATACAAAACTCATGCTATGAGTGAATATCGTGGCGAAGACGTGCTTGTATTAGCAGGTGATATTGCGTCTGGTTCATCTAACACAATGGATGTGATCAAACACTTCTTGGACTGTGGTTTTCCAGAAATCGTGTATGTGCCTGGCAATCATGAGTACTATGGTACTGGCTTTGATGAGTTCAACGCTAAAATGGAAAACAAATGTTCTGAGTTTGATAACGTGCACTTTTTAAATCCAGGTAGTGTGACTATTGATGGAGTACTATTTACTGGTGGTACACTGTGGACTAACTTTGCGGATAATCCAATCAGTCAAAGTATGTGCGGTCGTGGAATTAACGATTTTCGTCAAATCAGGCACTTTACTACTGGCCATGCATATGATCTATACTATAACCACGTAGACCATATTAAACAGAGCTATGAAGCTCGTGGTGACCGCCGTGTAGTGGTTGTTACACACTTCCTTCCAGCACGTGAGTGCATTGCACCACGTTTTCGTGGGCCGGACTTAATCAATGACTACTTTGCTAATAATCTTGGTGAGTATATTTCTACTATGTCTAACACTACTTGGCTTTTTGGCCACACACATGACGCTACAGATATTGTGCTTGGTGATACTCGTGTGGTTGCTAACCCTCATGGTTACTACACTGCTGTAAACGATGGTGTTGGCTTTGACCCATTTAAGGTGATTGAAGTATGATATCAGAATATGTTGCTAAACAAAGAACCCAAACATTGTTAATAGCAATGCTTGGCTCAAAACTTGTAGACACTTGGTGGAATTCTCCAAACAAAGCATTTAGTGAAGAAACTCCTGCTGATATTTGGGTCAAAGACTATACCAAAGTCTACAACTATGTAATGCATCATGCAGATGGAGGTTGGTAATGAAAACAGGGTACTTAGAAATACGCGAAAGCTGTGACCTAGTAGAATATGATTTAAAATTTGCTGGTAAAGGCAAGCTTTGGATTGAAGTTTACAGAGATCAGGAATATGAATACAGAGCATTGTTTCCAGACTTGGATGACTGGTCGCTAATGCCAATGACAATCTTAACACAAAAATTACATGAAACACAACCTAATCTCAGCTAAAATTATTGCAGACTCAGAATCTCCTGAAGGCATTCGTATGACTACTATGGAGATCGAGTACCCGCGTTTTATCCTAGCAGAACTAAACACACATCGTATGCTGTCAAAGAATAGTGCGTCTTCACGTGCTATTCCTGTTAAGGCAATGCATGAATTTATTCGTGATAATCCAGCAACTCCAGTACATTGGGGCAAGAATGAGCCTGGTATGCAAGCCAAAGAAGAAGTAGGTAGCGGTGTAAAAGCAGATGCCATAAACATCTGGAATCGTGCCAAAGAAGATGCACTACACTGGTCTAACGCTTTAGCGAATAATTTAGCAATTCATAAGCAAATTGCTAACCGCATCACAGAACCTTGGATGACTATGAAAACAGTTATTTCAGGAACTGAATGGAAGAACTTTTTTCACTTACGCAACCATGCAGATGCACAGCCTGAAATCAAAGCTTTAGCACTAGAAATGACTATGGCTTATGCAACACATTTGCCAGTTAAGCTCAAACCAGGCGAATGGCACTTACCTTATATTACAACAGCTACTTATGTACCCACTGGCGAACTACAATATTTTGACCACAACTTTAACCGACTTAGTCTCGAAGATGCTAAGATCATTAGTGCTAGTTGTTGCGCTCAGGTTAGCTATCGTAAAAATGATGATAGCTTCGATAAAGCACTCAAAATTTATCGACAACTTATCGAGTCACAACCTGTTCATGCTAGCCCCGTGGAACATCAGGCTACTCCAATGAACATTGATTCCATGTGCAGGTTTGAACCTGAAACATGGGAGCCAGGCGTCAGTCATGTGTCGGCTAATTCAGATTTGTGGTCAGGTAATTTGCGTGGTTGGATTCAGCACCGTAAACTTATTCAAAGTGAAGCAGTATGGTAGAATACCCAACATTTGACTCTTGGTTCAATGAGATAGAAAATTACGGTTTTAGGTCAGATAGATTCTTCCAACATCTAGACTTAATTTCTGATAAATATGAGCGCAATGAGTTTATTGAAAACTGGCTACGTGCAGCTTTTGAGTCTGGACGCAATCCAGAAGATAAATACTTATGACAGAACCTAGTAATAACTCATTACAAAAATCTTGGGTTGTCGATGTACAAGAAGACGACGAAGGTTACTTTATTCAGTTTACAGACGAAATGCTGGAAACGACTGGTTGGAAAATTGGAGACACACTCCTATGGGAGCCAAAAGCAGGTAATGCCTGGACATTGAGGAAAAAACCATGATTGTTATACTCTACACTGAAGACTTTGAACCAATTATTCCAATAGACCTGCCACTGTGGTTATTGGACAGACTAGAACAGGAAGGGGCCGTCCGTGTAGCTGTTAACAAACCCGTGGGGTTTAAAGGCGAAAAGATTCCTGTTGGCACCGTAGGTAACGAGGATATGCCGACAGTTCGTATTCGTTATGAAAAATTGCGATGGCGAGATGACTCACTAAAAACTATTTTAGTTACACCAGATGAAGAACTTGCACTTAGTTTAACACCTGAGTGGTTGCCTGGTCAACGTGCCCCTATTCAGCTATACTTAAAAACTGTTCGTAAGATGCACGATGAATTAATCAAACAAATTCGAAAAAATCAGAGTTGACTCATACCCTAATCCTTGATATAATATATCATTGATTTAAGGAAAAAACTATGTTTTATTGTGTGCGTTGTTCAGATACTGTAAACCCAATGCGCTGGCAGTTGGGCAGACATACCTGCTTGCCGTGCGGTGAAAAAACTGCACGAGAGTACAAGCACACAATTGTACCAATGCCTAAGTCTAACTATATTGTAGTTACTGATCGGTCGTTGTTGCTAAACTTAAACTCATCACATAAGGGTGGTCGTTAATATGATTGAAATTGGAACACGTGTTGTAGCCAGCACTCTTTTTGGCACTTTTGAAGGTGTAGTGTATGCCTACGACGAAACTACCCAAATGTATACTATTTTGCGAGATGACGACGGGATTACCCCTCCAGAACGTAGATTAGTAGGATCAACTATAGTAACCCCTGTAACGGACACAGAAGCATGAGAATACAATTTAACTTAGACCGCGAATTTATTAAATGGTTTTATGAAGAGCAGTATCCTGAAATGGGCAGTAATCGTTGCCAAGTTCAGGCAATGGGCAGCACCAGTGTAGATGTACGCGACTACTGGATGCGTGAGGCTTATAAAGCTGGAGCGCAAGCTATGTGGCTTGAAATCAACGAAACGCTGCTTGCCTATGCTTGTGCGCTTGAGGGTCTAGAGCCTGAAATGGTTACGCCTGCTGAAGTCTATGATCGTGCTCGTGAAAACCTGCACAGCTATGTGTACAAACAATTGGAGTTATTTTAATGAAAGTCGTAATCGGTAAATATCATACATGGATTGGCCCATACCAAATTGCCGAAATGCTTTGCTTTTGGGCTAAACCTGAGCGTGACGAAATCGGCATGAAACGTAAGCCTAACTGGGTTCATGAGTTTGGTCGTTGGTTGTCAGAAAACAAAGATGGTTCAGATACTCGTTTAAGCAAGTTTTGCCAGTGGGTTGAAAGCAAACGTAAACGCCAAGTCTATGTTCGCATTGATAAGTTTGATACTTGGTCAATGGACAACACTTTAGCACACATTGTTGTGCCCATGCTGATTCAGCTTCAGCTTACAAAGCACGGAGCACCATTTATAGCAGATAAAGACGTACCAGATCACCTTAAATCTACTAGTGCTCCTCCAGTAGAAAATGACTGGGACACAGACGACAACCACTTTGCTCGTTGGGATTGGGTTATTGGTGAAATGATCTTTGCCTTTACCGCAAAGCGTGACGGCACTTGGCAAGACAAATACTCTAGCGGCGAGCATGATTTCTACTCTGAGCCTTGTGAGTGGGATGCAAACGGCAAGCCAACTATGTATGAAATGAAGCGTGGGCCTAAAGACACTTATGTTTGTGACTATGACGCTATGCAAGTAGAGCAGGCTCGAATCAGTAACGGCTTCCGTTTATTCGGCAAGTACTATGAAAACTTATGGGATTAATTATGACAATTGAAACAGCATTAGCAATTGTAGTAGGTGCCGCTTGGGCCTGCTATTTAGTTTGGAAGTGGCAAGAAGCAGCCTTTGCTCCGCCACCTTATCAAGAACCTGTTGAAGATAAGCCAGTAGCTAAAGAAGAAATTCATGCAACTTGGCCTTTTCCTGTTGGAGGCAATAGACCATAATGGCTAAACCTGATCCAAATAAACCTATTACACATATCAATCCACCTACTCAAGTGCCTACTCGTGTTATGCCACACAAGCCAGGGTATGATGAAGTAGTCGTAGTACCAGAAACTGAAGCAAATCCTGATAAGCCTAAGAAGCCTAAAAAGAAACCTAGCAAATAACCACAAGGGGATTCAACGCCAAAAATAATTGGCTTGAGTCCCCTTTTGTTTTTGTGTTATAATATGTTATATTAACAAAGGAAACCTATGATTACCTTAGCAGAAGATAACCGAATGGAAGTTCAGATTGACTTGCCAGATGCTGAATTGCTTGTGCTGTTTAAAATGGCACATGAACTAGATATTACCTTTAACGCTTTTGTTGAAGATGTACTAAGAGAATTTTTGGAGAACGCAGAAAATGATTTACTACTCAACAAACTGGATGGGTCCAGTGAACCTCCAGTGGTATCGGGAACGTGGCCTTACCCAAGTTGAACATAAGGTAGCCACTGAAGACTCAATGCTGTATAACCACAGCGAGTCTTATACATCAGAAACAATTACAACTTATTATGCATGCGGCCGTATAGATGTACGAGGTATTCCTGATGAGCCTTATGGTGACGAAATTGGAGTACCGCCAATGCTAGGTACTGACTGGCAACTATTTAGCGATTGGCTAGACACAGTACAAACCATGAGCGTATGGTCGCTTGAAGACTTGGTCACAGCATACGAACACAGAAACAATACTAAAATAACTTGGGCAGACAAATGAGCTTAGACGTTAACCTTATGGCTATACGACCAACAAGTGTATACGATGGCAACATTACCCACAATTTAGGGTCAATGGCTCGTCAAGTACACGTTGGCAACGCACTTACTCTCTACGATGTAATGTGGCGACCTGATGAACACGGCATGGTGTATGCACACCACATTGCAGACTACCTAGACATTGGATTCAATGTCCTATTATCAGAGCCAAGCTTTTTTAGTACCTTTAATCCTGAAAATGGTTGGGGTAGTTACGAGGGTTTGGTGGAGTTTGTTTACAAATACCGCAATGCCTGTTGGGAGAACCCCGACGCAGAATTACACATTTCACGATAACACAAAATGACACAAGACTTTGAAACACACCCAGTAGGCACTGCACAAGAAGTTAAACTCTCACGAGACTTAGCACGAGCAGTAGACGGCATCATCAAGCAGTACGGAATCATTGTTCCGCAATCAGTAATTGTACCTTACAACAAATTGCTAGAGCACTACAAAAAGGAAATGAACTATGAGTAAACTTTTTCCAATGCTTACAGGCACAGCCTGTTTGATCTACATCTACGCTTGGACTCAAAACACTACTTATCCAGCTTGGGTTCCGCTTATCTGGTGCTTTAGCTGCTTTATGCACGACATTTACGACTACTTGGAGAAACGATGAACCTAAAACAATTAGTTGAAGACGCTACCACAGCCTCAGGCAGGCTTGACCTTCAACACTACACAAACCTAGTACTACTAGAAGCCTGTAAGATTATCAAAGAAACACCCATTACAGGTGCTTACACAACATTTGATGCTGGTGTTGCAGAAACGCAACGAGCCGAATGTTTTAAAAGAGTATACAACCTAATCGTCGAGAACCTTGAAAATGCAACTTCCTAACTACAAACTGCCACAATTCGTGGCACTTAAGTCTCCTACTCAAGAAGTGCAACAAGCACAGCTGCCACCTACTTCAGTCAAGCAAGCTCAAACTAATTACCTATTAGATAAACTGCAAGAAGAAGCGGCTGAGGTAATTCAAGCGGTCAGTAAAATCCGCAGGTTTGGTGAAAACAACACACACCCTGAACGCAAGACCACTAATAAGCAAGAGTTGGTTATCGAACTAGAAGATCTGCTTGCAATTCTCGCAGCTCTTGAATATGCACAGTATCTTGACCTACAACCAAGCCAACAAAATATCCTCCAAAAGACCCAAGCATTGCTAAAGTAACTGACCCTAAACTGTAATAACCAAGCATAATTGAATAGCATCACAATATGCAGCAAGACTACTAAACAACTTGCAGATTTGTACCCGAAGTGTTATAATATACCTAGAACATCAACGAGTATAAAACGCACAAACACTCCCCTCAAAAAAATTGTACTTGTTTCTTCACTATCAAATGTGCTATAATTTAGTATAACTTGTAGAGTTAGAGACTAGGTTGATTTTAAGAATTGATCTAAATTATCGAAACCACGTAATGACGAGCCCTGCCGAGGAAATCTAGTGTGGTTTGATACAATTTAGGGTCAATTCAATAAAATCACTGACCTAGTCCTTATGCTTATCGACTCCAACTATATTCTAAAATAAAATCACATATTTGAAAAATGCTATTTAAAAAACAAGAATTACATTCACTTGACTTTTCTGGTACTGAGGGGTTAAATACTGCTGGTTGGGAAACTTGGTGTGAGTCTGTCCAACTTTCCCACCTCCACACCTGGCTCTTGCCTCAGCTTGTAGCTTGGTACGGTAATTGGACTTTAGTGTATTCGGGATCGCACATAGATTGTTTAGCCACAATCAAACACAATTGCCCTGACCCACAGTCTAGGGCATTTTATATGCTTAGCAGGGTCAAAAGATCACTGCTAGTAGCAACACAGACTAAATTTCCTGATTATGCCACACTAACCCCACTTATAATGATGGGTTTAAAAAGGATGAAGGGAGTTGATTATGAAAGTTGGAAGAACTCTAGTGGATTACAATATATCTTAGAGCCAAGACTTTTTGATGCAGTGATGCTATCACCTGAAGATCTCGAAATTTGCTCGAGCTTAGGGTCAGATAGACTATTAGAAATACAAGTCCAAGGACTGACTACAAAGTCAGGTAAGACTGCAGGCACAATGAAGCCTGCTAAAAGCACTTGGAGTTTAACTGGAATTCAGGACACTGAGATTGGTCATCTGCCAAAGATCACACAAACAATACTAACACAATGTTGGTTAGCTCACCCTGAATTACGAACACCTTATATGATTTTAGATCTAGAGAACTGGGACAACCTGCCCAAACCTCTGGTGTCAAATGAGATTTTTAAACAAGAACCTGAACAAAAACTTACAAAAGTGAAAGAGGCAGCAGAAGTACTGCCATGGGACCTATGAAATACACCAAAGAAATCACAGACAAATTGATTGCAGACTACAAAGCTGGAGTTGTTGTAGCGGATATTGCCACCAGGTTAGATGTACCAGAACGTAGTGTTATTGCTAAATTGAGCTCGCTGGGCGTCTATACCAAAAAATCGTATGTCAACAAGCGTGGTGAGGTACCAGTTAAAAAATCGGAGCACATTGAACGCATTGCAGAGCTTCTGGACGTGGATGAGGAGCTGTTGGAATCACTGGAGAAGGTAAACAAGACGGTGCTGAAGTTAATTGAAGCAAAACTGTCGCAGGTTGACCCTAAACCGCCTAAATCGCCAAAAACTCACACAGATTTAGAGTTATTTGCACTTAATTGACCCTAAGCCGCGCAAATCGGCCTGTTCAACACAAAAGCCCACTTAATTTCGGTTAAGTGGGCTTTTTTGCGTCCATAACTGTGGGCTGATGAAATTGCACTTGTTGACACGGTTTAGGGTCAGACACATAAGAATTTGCACTTGACACATAAGGTTTACCACTTGTATAATGGCGCTGACCGTCAAGATTTTGCACTTTGATTTTGGCGCAGGTTCGTAGGGGCAAAACAAAAGCCCCAATACACGAATGTATGGGGGCTTTTGAACTTGCCTACGTCTAGGTACTAACAGTTTTTTACTCGCTTCAGGATTTTTAAGCCACCACAGCAACCTGACCCTAAATTGGTAAAAGCCTTAGCCAGTGGTTAGCTGGAGTCTGCTCTGCATTAGGTGAGTGTGCACGTTTCAGTCCTGTCAAATATTTGTAAATGCGGGATATCCGTGACTAACATGGATTGTTATCGTACAGTGCCCTAAACGGTCTACGCTTCCAACGCTTGACAACTATAGCTAATTTTTTATGACCCTGCTACGGTTTAGGGTCTATGATTTGCACCGTTATTTATCCACCCTTGCTAGGTTGTCGCCAGTAGGATTCCATACCTACATTACAGAACGCTTGCTCTGCTCTTGGAAGTTAGATGATAGCTGTATTTGTTCAAAGTGTTCTTTCACCTATGAGTTCCTACCTTGTTGTCACTCACAAACCAGTGGACCCAGTTTATTTGGCAAGCTCATGGCGGAGCTCAGTATGGGATATAGGGACGACTCCCTAGAACTAATGCTTTCCTAACACCAGCAAGTGGTACACGCTAGGGGCTTCATCCTGACCCTAAACTGCGGACACTTAGAAGTATTGAAGTCTTCAAGAGCGTCTGCGATTGTAAAGGGTTTCGCTTGAGTTACACAAGCTCATCAGAGGGTTGGGAATGGGCGATAACTAGAGTCATTCAGTCATCATTAAAAACTTATCCAGATACGCATAGAGCTGGTCTCGGTTTACCCAAAATTCGGTTAGTAGCGGGCTGTGGCTCGGATTCATTCGTTCCCCACAATTAAGTCGTATCTCGTCGACCGCTGACGCCCTATTCATCAATTTATATAATAATTATACACTAATCAACTTGCATAATCAAGTAAAAAATTAGACACTCGCTGCAATCAGACTACTCACAAAACAGACTAATAAAAAGTTTGGAGGTTGAGGTGAGATTCATTTGCAAACGGACGGCAACTTTCGTTGTCATTCATTAAGCCCTTCTCGACTGTCTAAGATATTATTATACATGAATTGGGGTTGAAGATCAAGTCAAAATTTCTTGACCCTCAACCGCCGCAATCAACGCAAGTTAGCGAGGATTGCTTCCAACACTTCGTGGTTGGCTTTTTCGAGGCTATCAAAAGTCTCGGGGGCAACACCAACGCGGTTGGCAATTGCGTCAACAAGGTCAGCCTTCTTGACACGGGCAACGCCAGAGCTTTTGCTCTTGGCTGTGTAAACTCCCTCACGAGAGAGTTTTGCTACCACACTTCGAGTGGTCTTGCCGAACATTTCGGCGAGAGCTTCCACAGTAGCGCCAGCTTTGTAGTTGGCAACGAGCTGAGCAGTTTGCTCAGGGGTATAGTTCACGGGTTTGTCAGTCATCATATGTCCTTTCAAATGGTTTCTGCGCTGTTAAAGATATTATTATACTCTTAAAACGGAACATCGTCAAATTCAAAAAATTCGTCGTGATCGTTGGTACAGATGAAAATTTCCGATAGTTCTGCACCTGCAAATTCATTGTAGTAGTCTTCCTGAATTTGTGCATAAAATTCTTGTTCTGTCATCTCAGAGCCTTTCTTGATTTCATAAAGAAATTATAAAACTTTTTGAGATTTCGACCAAGTGAGAATTTTTGTCCTTGACAGCGCCTGAACTGAAAATACACTTGACAATAATAGACTTCGCACTGTATAATAGGCGCACGTGGCACCCACAAGAATTCGCACTAGATTTAGCACTGGCGCACGAAAATTTGTGCGCCCAAATGGGGGGTTTGGTCCAAATGCGAACGATTCTTATTTGCATCCGATAGTGAGTGCTCACTTACATTTTTGTTGGCACGGAAGTTGCTATTAGCAAGAATCGTGCCAGGTGCCTACGGCGCAAGAATCGTGCCAAGTGGTACAAAAACAACATAGGGGTAAACACCTATTGACACGCTTGCCAAAATTATGATATAATTTTGGCGCCAGCG
>Ga0222713_10007383_pt1 | contig 10311 bp, 20 predicted proteins | sample C33_649DmetaG_FD_165061 | JGI IMG/M metagenome (GOLD analysis project Ga0222713, IMG submission 165061) | Estuarine water microbial communities from San Francisco Bay, California, United States - C33_649D | ecosystem: Environmental > Aquatic > Marine > Unclassified | place: USA: California... | reverse complement strand
CTTCCGGTCCAATAACAATTCAACCAGGTTATGAAGTCACAGTCAACGGTGAGTGGGTGATTGTATGACTCGCATCTACGTTCAAAATATTCGCTCACAAACTGGAAGCACAGTTGATTTTAAAGATCCTATTAGTGTTAATGGTGCTACACAGTGGGTTGATAGTTATGGAGTTATCAAAACAAATAAAAATACCATTGATGAGAATGTGACGATACCATTAGGGACCAACGGAGTTACTGCCGGAACAGTCACAGTCGGTGCTGGTTACACCGTCACAGTACAAGGAGTTTGGACAATCGTATGACTAGCAGAATTATAGTTAATAATATTCAGTCTGATACTGGAGTTTCTACCGTTACTTTTAATAGTAACATTTCAGCTTCAACTGCTACAATTACAGATATTAACACAACTCGTATTAGTGGTGTTTCGACTGCTGGTATTACAACGGCTTATATTGGAGCAATTAATGACGGTCCTATTTCTGGTGCCCGGAACCGGATAATCAACGGGGATATGAGGATCGATCAGAGAAATGCTGGGACGAGTGTGACGGTTGCTGATGCTACTGCTACCTTTGGTGTTGATAGATTTCGTTTTACAGAATCAACGTCTGCAAGTTCTTGTACAGTACAACAAGTATCCGACGCTCCAACTGGCTTTACAAATTCTTTAAAAATTACTGTTGGTACTGGTGGATCTGCTTCAGCGGCTCAAGTTGCACAATTGACTCACCCAATAGAAGGGTATAATTGGGCAGATTTGCTTTATGGTTCTTCTAGTGCAAAGTTCTTCACCATTCAATTCTGGGTAAAATCAAGCCTCACTGGAACATATTGTTTTTCAATATTCAATTCTGCTGGAAATAGAAGTTATGTTGCAGAGTATACAATTATTGCTGCAAATACTTGGGAATATAAAACTATCACCGTTGCAGGAGATACAACAGGAACCTGGTTGACTACTAATGGGGTTGGTGCCTTTATTAACTGGGATTTTGGTGGAGGTTCTAATTTTAATGTTACTGCAAATACTTGGGGAACTACTTCATATGCATCAAGAACAACTAATCAAGTTAATTGGATTAGCAATTCTGGTGCTACTTTCTATCTCACCGGTGTTCAATTAGAATCAGGCACAGTCGCGACCCCCTTTGAGAGAAGGTCTTATGGACAAGAGTTAGCATTATGTGAAAGATATTATCAAATAAAAGAATATAATGGGGGAACACTTAATATGTATCCTGGTTCAACAAATGGTTATTTTACCATACCTCTTTCTCCATTAATGAGAACTGCTCCATCCGTAATTACTTACGATACAGCATATCAAGCTTCTGGATTTATATATTATAATGGAGGCAGTACTGCTGTAACCTATGGTAATAACCAACCTCCAACAATAGGTGCTGTTTCATCTGTAGCTTCTAGAACATCTGGAAACTTTTCTGCTGGTGAAGTGTGTGGTCATACTTATGTTCGTATTAGAGCTTCTGCTGAATTATAAGGAGATAAGGATATGAATTTCAAATTAAATCAAGATAGATCATCTGCAAATAAAATAGGAACCAATGAATGGCATAATGTTGAAAACTCAACAGAATATCTTGCCTGGTTAGAAGAAGGTAACGAACCCCTACCACCAGACCCAACACCAGAACCAGAACCTCTCACTCCTCAACAAAAACTTGAGGCAGCAGGTCTCAGCATAGAAGAACTCAAAGGTCTTTTTGGACTATAAATACTTCTAAATATACCAAGAAACTTATAAACTATTATGGATTATACTGTTACTTTAACTGAGGCAGAAACCAAAGCGATGGAATATATTGCTGCTGATGTTCAAGACTGGATTGATAATGCAGCACATAACCGTGCCCGTATTGCGATTGATGAAATCTGCGATCTTTATGTAAAGCATAAACTCGATAACAACGAAGCAATCACAGCGACTAACAAACCTGATATGGTTCTTGCCGCTTACGCAGAAGGTATAGTCAAAACAGCAGCAGAAAGAAACGAAGAGGCAGCATCAGCACTCGCTGGTTGATAATCACACGGAGTTTATAAATGGCTAGTAGTCTCAGGGTTAATGCTATTGTTCCTGCAAGTGGAACTAATGTCGCTATTGGGACTGCTGGTGGAACCATTACTTATAATGCTAATGTAACTGGAGTTTCTACATTCTCCAGTGGAATAGTCGTAAGTGTTGGAAGTACAGAAGCATTAAGAACTGATAGCAACTCAAATATTGGTATCAAAACAACAAGCACTTCTGGATTTAATGGTGCTTGTGATGATGTTGTAATTTCTGGTAGTTCTAGTCCTGGACTTACATTCCATTCAACAACTACAACAGGCACTGGAAGTATAGCATTTACTGATACCGTAGGTTCAACCACACAAGGCGCTATTAATTATGTTCATAATGGCGACTATATGATCTTTCAGACAAATGCTTCTGAAAAAGTACGCATAGATTCGACTGGTAGAGTCATAAAACCAAATCAACCAGCGTTTAGTGTTTATCCGACATCAACACCTATCGGTTCGGGAGTTATTGTTTTCACTGGGGTTAGATTTAATATTGGAAGTCATTATAGTACTTCAACTGGGAGATTTACTGCTCCTGTAGAGGGAATGTACTTGGTAATACTAACCGCCCAACATTATGGAGGAACAGCAACAAATGGATACATGGATATAAGAAAAAATTCTGGTGATTTAAACGCTAGATATGAAAGTACTAGTGGAGCAACTTATGAGGCAGGTGGTATCAGTGCGATAGTACAAATGTCCGTTGGTGATTGGGTGGAAGCATATGCTAGTGCTAATGTTTTCCACGATGATAGCACCAATTTCTCTGGTTACTTTTTGGGATAATAAATACTCAAAACACCTTGATATAAATGTCTGATATAAGGTTCAATCGTTGGTTACATCAATCTGGTACTGGCGGTGTCTACCAAGATTCCAGCGGTAGAGTCGGTATCGGAACGTCTGTACCCACGAGTGCCTTAGATGTTCAGTCTGGAAGTATTAAAATTGGTAGCAATACTTTAAGTTCTTCTGGGGTTTCTACATTTACAAATCTTGTAGTTTCTGCCGGGTCTACAAGTGCTCCATCCATAAGTCCAAGTGGAGATTCAAACACCGGTATCTTCTTTCCGAGTGCTGATACTGTTGCGATTGGTGAAGGTGGTTCTGAGGCATTAAGAGTTGATAGTAATGGTAACATAGGACTTGGAACAGTATCTCCAGGTAGAAAACTTCATCTTTATGGAAATCAAGTAGAACTGCTTATTGAAGATCCATCAAATTCAATAAACTCAAACAGACTCAATCTATATCTTTCATCAGATAAAGCAAACTTTAGAATGCTAAACCAGACAGGAACTGGTGGAACTGTATTTTTACAAGGAGATGCAGTTGGTAATATTACGTTACCAACTGCTAATACATCAATTTTAAATAGTTCTGGAAGAAAAATACTCAATCAAACTGGTGGAATCCTTCAAGTTGTTTCTGTTAATAAAACTGATCAATATTATCAAGCAGGAACAGGAACTCCAACTGATGTCCCCGGTCTTTCTGTTTCCATAACCCCATCATCCACAAGTAGTCGAATAATGATATTAGGGCACGTCAATTTTTCGGCAACATCGGCTGGTGGAGACTCTTTCGCACGATTGATGAGAGGGGTTACAGAAATAGGGAGTGGTGCTGATGGATACTTTGGACAGGTTGCTGGACAAGATTATTATGGAGTTCATTCCAGAGTTATTTTCCTAGTAGATAGTCCGTCAACAACATCATCAACAACTTATAAAATTCAAGTGTGGGGACAATCACTCTATGTAAATAGTAGAGGACTTGATGGTGGTTTTGATACTAGCAGTCAAATAGTTCTTATGGAGATAGCAGGATGATTACGATAATTGACGCAATAAATTCATTAAGACCAGGAGCAGAGTGGGGATTAAATGGTCAAAACTATGATGGTTTAAATTGGTTTGAAACCAATACTCAACCAAAACCAACAAAAGAAGAAGTTGAATCAGAAATAGCAAGACTCCAAGCAGAGTATAATTTAACAGAATACCAACGCCAAAGAGCACCAGAGTACCCATCTATTGGTGATCAACTCGATGCTCTATTTCACGCTGGAGTTTTTCCACCAGAAATGGCGACACAAATTCAAGCGGTCAAAGATAAGTATCCTAAACCTTTATAAGATATAATTTATCTTCAACGGGAACAAACCTAGTCTAGTCATAAAACCAACATCCGTCAAGCTCTTGACGGTTTTTTATTTTTACCTTATAATAACAAGGTCTTCAACACTCCTTGTAACTTTGGGAATGAAGACCCTCTCTGTGGTGGGAGAGGTGAGTTGGTGGTTCTAAGGAGGGTGTTTATACCCTCCTTTTTTCTCTTATAAATTTGTAGTAGTCTTTTAAGAAATATGAAGTTCACAGTTTATTCAAAAGATGGTTGTCCTTACTGTGAGAAGGTCAAAAAAGTTTTAGAGTTGACGAATCTACAGTTTGTCGTGTATAATCTAGGAGAAGATTTTACACGTGAGCAGTTTTATGCTGAGTTTGGGGAAGGTTCAACATTTCCTCAAGTCATTTGTGATGATCAAAAACTAGGAGGATCCGTTGACACAATCAAATTCCTCAAAGAAAACCAAATCGTCTGATACGAACATAAATAAAACTGACGACCACTTTAATCGTGGTATTGAACTCATACTTAATGGAGGGAAAAGAAAGCAAACGCAACCATTCCATATTATCTTTGAGAAGATAGTTTGCTTTCTAAATCGGGAAGTCACTATCTATTTTGAATTTTCCTTTAAGTCAAGGAAGAAAAAAGTAGTTTCCCGAGGTAAAAGAAATGCTCGCAGTTAGCTTAGTATTTGGTTCCTTTCTAACCGTTTTGTTTCTTATAGTGGGACTTGTAACAGGTTGGGTAGCAAGAGAATATATGATGAACTATCGGGAAATTCCAAGACCTCACCCCGAAATGTTCGATAACCAGGGTAACCTGATTCCAGATGAGGTGATTGCATTTAACTTTGAGAACTATCATGACTACGACGAAGAAGACGACGGCAGCGACGACTAAGACAAAGACCACTGCCACAAAAAAACCAGCAACTGCAAAAGTTGCTAAAGCGCCAGAAGTAATTTCAGATCTTCCTGCAAACCCTTTCATGTTTGAAGTTCTGAATCTTGTGAATAAGCAAAAGACTGATGCTAAAAAGGTAGAAGTGCTCAAAAAGTATGAGCATCCTTCCTTGAAAGCAGTTTTCATTTGGAACTTTGACGAGACTGTTGTTTCGGCACTTCCTCCTGGAGATGTTCCTTATTCTGCTGTGAATGAGATGGACTCCTTCAAAGGAACCTTAAGTGAAAAGATTGCCGATGCAGTTGAAAAGATGGGAGAACTTGGTTCTCAGTCACTTGGTTCTCAAGATCAAGGACACTCATCCATTCGTAAAGAATATCAAAGGTTTTATAACTTTGTGAAGGGTGGTAATGATAGTCTGAGTTCTCTGCGTAGAGAAACAATGTTCATTAACATTCTTCAAGGTCTTCATCCTCTTGAAGCAGAAATTGTCTGCATGTGCAAAGATAAGAGACTTGCAACCAAGTATAAACTGACGAAAGAAATTGTAGCGGAAGCCTATCCCGATATTCACTGGGGAGGTCGTTCGTGAATGTAGTTGAAAAAAAACCCAATACGGAAAAGCATATGGACCATTGGACAACAGCAGAAAAGGAATCTTGCAAGTCACGCTACGGTTGTGAAATTATTGTCGAGAATGGTACATATGCTGATGTCTGTACTAAAGAAGCGCCCAGAGACTGTTACATTATAAAGTATGTTGTTGATGGTGAGATGTGTTTTGATCTGACTCGTGGTGGTCGAGTGAAACTGTTTGATATGTATTGGGATAAGTTTCGTGAGAACCTGAAGAATATTGACTTTGGATATGGAACTATTAACCCAAAGACATGGGGTTATCAGGCACCCAAAACCAAAAAGCGGAAGTAGTTTCCCAGATCGCCAATAATTTTTCCGCCAAAATTTTCTTACGTGAGGGTTTTCATAAATCTTCACGTTTTTTAGTATAATAATGATACAGTTTAGTATCTATTGTTACAGTTTCAGCACAAAACCTACCTATATACAATGAATAGAGGTATAATAGTCCTCTAACGTTCATCCTATGACTAAAGCACTTTTGCTTTTAGCATGGGTTCCACTTCTTTCTTTTGCATCACCACAACTTACGAAAACTGAATATCCAGTCACAATAAGTTGCGATGCAGCGTGGGAACTAATGGACATCGTTAAAAACGACGATGTTGTTCACCAAAGAAAAGAAGACCGATTGCTATTAGAACTACGAAAAGACGTAGTTACAAGGTGCTAAAACTTAATAGGACGGAAGTAAGCCGACTCGGAACGGATCGTTCATCTATGGAAGCAATCATTCTAACTTGCTTACAAGCACAGTTAATGGCTGGGAGAGTTCTTAAACACGACATTCCAAAACAAGTAAAGAATGATATTATTTGGGAGATTAAACAAATCTCACCAAAGACTTGTCCCATAGACGCAAAAGCCGACTGAAGGAACGCTCTTTAGCCTCAAAATTAAGGAGAACCCTAATGTCACAAGTCGTTTACAGAGGTGTCGCTTATGACACCACAGATCGCCCCAACCAAACGTTCAAGATTGAACCACATGTAGAAATCTACCGTGGAACAATGTTTTATGTTGACGAAAATGGAAACAAACTATCCATGCAAAAGTCAAAGGGAGGATCAAAATGAACAAACTTAACTTCCTACAACTTATCAAAGAGCAAAAGCAAAAAGAAGAGCGTCGTCATCAAGCATCCCTCTGCAGCGCAGGTCACTGTGCTGTAGGAGAGAAGAAGTGATGGCACAAGTAATTGTATCTTCAACTGCTGCGATTGCACTGATGACTATATTGTTGTCATCATACATTCAGTGGCTTTATAAGTAAAGCATCAAGGAGGGGTTGATCCCCTCCTTTTTTTATGATAAAATGCCTTGAGAGAATGGTATCTTATGGACAAAGACAAACTAAAACTGATTGTCCGTAATCTAGAACTATTGGTTGATTCTCTGAAGGCAGAAGTTTATTCTGATGTTTCTGCGTATCAAAAATACACAGAACCTGAAGTAAGAAATCGACCTATGTTAGATTACGACGAAGTATTTGATGACGATGGATACACTGACTAGAGCAAAGAAACTTGTAAAATTGCTAGAGAGACTTGTAAAACAAGAACATCTCTATACAGACGAAAAAATTAGAGAAATGAAAAACCAGTTGCGAGTCGTAAAAGAAGAAATCGCAAACTTGGAAGCGCAAACATCAAAAGGATTTGGAAAGAAATGACTGTAAAACTTATTTCGGTGACTCCCGATGCAGAACAAACAATGGCATATGTTGCTAGAGTTTCTAATCCTGCGAATCAGGATTCTGAAAACTATGCGGGTCTGCTACGTTATTGTATTAAGCACAATCATTGGTCTGTTTTTGAGCAGGCATTTATGACACTTGAAATTGAGACGACTCGTGGAATTGCAGCACAAATTCTCCGTCATAGGTCTTTCACATTTCAAGAGTTTTCTCAGCGTTATGCTGATACTAATTTGATTACTGGGAATATTCCTATTCCAGATCTGCGTCGCCAAGACACCAAGAACCGTCAGAACTCTACTGATGATCTTGGTGACTATGTAAAACTTAAGTTTCAAGCAGAAATTGCTGAACTGTTTACGCACTCTAACAACCTCTACAAGCGTCTCCTGGAGGCAGGTGTGGCAAAAGAGTGTGCTCGGTTTGTATTGCCCCTAGCAACGCCCACACGTATCTATATGAGCGGATCTTGCCGCTCCTGGGCACATTATATTGAACTTAGATCTGCTAATGGAACTCAGAAAGAACACATGGACATTGCTCTAGAATGCAAGAGAGTGTTTTCCGAACAGTTTCCGACTGTAGCAGAAGCTCTTGAGTGGATCTAAATAAAATATCTTGAAATTATAACAATGCCAACGTACCCCGTAGTGAATACAAAAACTGGTGAACAGAAAGAAGTGGAGATGAGTATCCACGACTGGGATCAGTGGAAAAAAGATAATCCAGAATGGACCCGTGACTGGTCTGATCCTTCTACTTGCCCTTCTCCTGGAGAAGTTGGTGAGTGGAAGGACAAACTTATTAATCGTAATCCTGGATGGAATGACGTACTCGCAAAAGCATCAAAAGCACCTGGTTCTCGCGTAAAGAAAATCTAATGGCAAGAAGAAAAAGAGGCAATGTTGATCAACCTATCGGAGTTGGTCTGACTGCAAAGCAGATGAAGAGGAGAAAACCTTTAAGTGCAGAATACTTAGTTGATATTGATCCTCTTACAGACAATCAAAGGCGTCTTTTTGATTCTTATACTGATGGTAAACATATCGTTGCCTATGGTTGTGCTGGAACAGGGAAAACTTTTATCACACTCTACAATGCTCTGCAAGATGTTCTGGATGAACAGTCTCCATATGAAAGAATCTATCTTGTTCGTTCACTAGTCGCCACAAGAGAAATTGGGTTCCTGCCTGGCACACATGATGATAAGGCAGACATTTACCAGATTCCTTATAAGAATATGGTGAAATATATGTTCCAGATGCCTTCTGATGCTGACTTTGAGATGCTTTATGGTAACCTCAAGTCACAAGAAACCATTAAGTTCTGGTCAACTTCATTCTTGCGTGGTACAACTCTTGATAATTCAATCATTATTGTTGACGAGTTCCAAAATCTAAACTTCCACGAACTGGATTCAATTATTACTCGTGTTGGTGAGAATACCAAGATTTGTTTCTGTGGTGATGCATCACAGTCTGACTTACAGAAAACAAATGAGCGCAATGGTATTGTAGATTTCATGAGCATCTTGCGTAAAATGCCATCTTTTGATATAATCGAGTTTGGTGTAGAAGATATTGTTCGTTCTGGACTTGTCAAGGAATACATCCTCGCAAAAATGGAATTGTCATTATGAGTCTAAAAAATTATGAGGTATATTACAGTCCTGTAATGTACTTTGGTGAGAATGATATTGAAAAAGAAAGTCTAGAACAACATAAAAAATATTCCTATCATAGGTGTCCAGTATGGAATCATCAAATCAGCAGAATTTTTATTGTTAAATCTCCTGTTGACTTTGAGGTCAAGTTCAGTAAAACTGAACAACATCTAATTGAATATAAAATTGGAGATGAAAAAACTAAAGTCATTAATCTTCTAACTGATGTGGAAGATGATAAAACATTTGGAGATGATAACTTTATCATTCACATTCCAGATGTCATGACTGATAACCCAGTAATTCAATTACCATTTACAAATACTTATTTTTGGACTTCTCCAAAGTTAGAGTATGTTTGGTTTGAATTCTTAGATCATCCAATGACTTCTCTAAAGAATAATTTCATTCCTGTTGGTGGGTGGTTCAATCTAGCAAACTATCCACGTAATACATCACTAGGAATTAAAGTGATTGATGTAGATAAACCTGTATCAGTTAAAAAAGGAGACCCACTCTATCGGGTCAGATTCTATAGTGATGATTTGGATGAAATGCCAGTTCTTTTTAAAAAAGAACCACATGAGTTTCCTGATAACTTAATGTATGAAAATGTTATGAAGTTACGAGGAAACCCAGAACTTTTACCATCTATTTTGTTCCACAAATCTAAAAACTAATGTTTAATCATGTTGATGTGACTCTCCCTGAACTTGAAAGGGAAACTATAGATGGTGTTCGTTATTATAAAGTTCCAGATGATGAACAACTTCTTCGACTAGTATCAATTACTTCGATAACCAGTCACTTTAATAAAGAGATCTTTATTAATTGGCGTAAGAAGGTTGGTGAAGAAGAAGCAGAACGTGTCACGAAAGCGGCAACAAGTCGTGGAACTGATATGCATACCTTGGTAGAAAACTATCTTTCTAACCAAGATCTTCCACCAGTTCAACCTTTATCTGATTTTCTTTTTAAAATCTCTAAAACAGAACTTAATCGCATAAATAATATTTACGCCCTTGAAGGGTCCCTATATAGTAAGCAACTAGGTATTGCTGGGACAGTTGATTGTATCGCTGAATATGACGGCGAGTTAGCAATAATCGACTTTAAGACTTCTAAAAAACCAAAACCACGTGAGTGGATCGAACACTATTTTGTTCAATGTATGGAATA
>Ga0222713_10007381_pt1 | contig 10311 bp, 8 predicted proteins | sample C33_649DmetaG_FD_165061 | JGI IMG/M metagenome (GOLD analysis project Ga0222713, IMG submission 165061) | Estuarine water microbial communities from San Francisco Bay, California, United States - C33_649D | ecosystem: Environmental > Aquatic > Marine > Unclassified | place: USA: California... | reverse complement strand
ACTGACTGGTCTGCAACAATCGCCAAGGTTAAGACCGCTGGCGCAAACGTTGTTATTTACACCGGTTACTTCCCACAGGCTGCACCATTCTTCAAGCAGCTACGTGATAGCGGATACACCGGAATCCTTGCAGGTGGCGACGGCGTACTAAGCCCAACTTTCGTAACTCTTGCTCCAGCATCAGTTCTCGAAGGTGTTCGTCTAACTGCAGGAACAGTCCCACTTGCTGAAATCGATGCAAAGCTTGAAGCGGATTTCGCAAAGAAGATGGGTAAGGCCTCAGGCGTTTACGCTGCTGAGTCCATTGATGCTACAAACGTATTCCTAAGCTGTATTGCAAAGGGTGTTTCAACACGCGATGCAATGCTTAAGTGCGTTAAGGCATATAGTGGCAAGTCACTTACAGGTACCACCATCAAGTTCAATCAATTTGGTGATGTTGCTGGTGGCGTCATGAATGGCTTCGAAGTCAAGAATGGCGTTATCAAGTTCACAGGAGCTGTAAAGTAATAAAGTAGGAAAAAATGGTTTTCGGCAGGTTCTCGTAATAGAGGGCCTGCCGAAACTCTAATTCAAAGTTTTAGATAGGAATCAGGCGCCTTGATAGGAAACTTTCTAGATCAGTTCTGGTCGCTGACATTTGGCGGCTTAAGCTTGGGCTTTATTTACATTCTTATAGCTCTTGGCTACACAATGGTTTACGGCGTCCTGCGTATGATCAATTTTGCTAACTCCGAGATATTCATGGTTGGAACGTTTGCAACCATCATAATAATCAAAGATGTCTTTCAATTCACACAAACATCAGAGTATGCAACAGGCTTTCGCCTCTGGCTAATACTTGGAACAGCGCTAATCTCTTCGATGTTGGTTTCTGGCATTCTCTCCATGTTAGTTGAGATGGTGGCCTATCGCAGATTGCGAAGGATGAACTCTGGAGTACTTGCTCCTTTGATTTCAGCAATCGGGGTCTCAATGGTGCTATCAGAATCTGTTCGAATACTTACTGATTCCAGGCCAGTAGCAAGTCCTAGGGCGATGGAAAAAAAGTTTCTTGGTCAATTCTTTGACGCCGGTATCAGAATAGATAACACCATAATCGTAATCTCAGCTCTAGTTCTCTTTGGAATTCTCATTACCTTCGTCAATAAGACTCGAATGGGTAAAGCAATTCGCGCTGTATCAATGAATCCAAATGCAGCTCGCTTGATGGGCATAAATATAGATGGAGTTATTTCTGCAACATTTTTAGTTGGTGGCTTAATGACAGGCGCAGCAGGATTTTTCTACACCTTAAAGTATGAAAATACCTCGGCTTTTATTGGATTTGAATTAGGAATTGCAGCATTTACCGCTGCTATCTTGGGCGGAATTGGAAATATTAAGGGAGCTTTCTATGGCGGCCTTGCGCTAGGCCTGCTTGAAACCTATGCCTCTTTCTTCCTTGGCACTCAATGGAAAGCTGTAACAGTATTTGTGGTTCTTGTATTAGTTCTCTACACCAGGCCGAACGGGTTATTCGGTGAAGCTCTAACCCAGACGAGGGCATAATGTTTAATCTTCGCGATAAGGGAGCAGAGATCTGGGAGAGCCAGGGACGCGTTGGTCGCGTGGCTATAGCCGTGGGCGCAATTGCAATTGTTGCTGCGCTGCCATTTATGGGAGGAACTTTTCTTAATACCCCAGTAGCTGATTACGAATCAGTTCTGGTCTATCCGATTGCCATGTTTGTTCTTATGGCAATTGGCCTAAATATTGTTATTGGAAAGAGCGGTCTACTAGATCTGGGTTATGTGGCATTTTTTGCAATTGGTGCATACACCATGGGCTTGCTTGGAACTAAGACTGAATTAAATACCTGGGAGATTCTGCCAATTGGAATCGCTATGGCTATGTTCTCTGGAATTATTCTCGGTGTTCCAGCTTTAAAGCTTCGTGGTGATTATCTAGCCATCATTACCTTGGGCTTTGGGGAGATTGTCAGAATTGTTGCGCTAAATCTTGGAGCATTGGGAAGGTCTGAGGGAATTCAAGGAATTCCAACTCCTCCTGGGATATTTGGCATCGAATATGCTTTTGATAGCCATCGCATTTATTACTGGACTCTTTTGATTCTTATCTTGCTTGCTATCTGGATGGTAAGACGACTATCTGCGCGCCGCGCTGGCCGTGCTTGGGAATCTATCCGCCAAGATGAAGATGCAGCAGAGTTACTAGGCGTTCCAACATTTAAATATAAAGTTTGGGCCTTCGTCCTTGGGGCATCTGTTGGCGGAGCTGCTGGAGTTATCTATGCATCAAAGACTCTCTTTATCGCTCCAGATAATTTCACGCTTCAAATTTCGATATTAATCCTTGCCTGCGTGGTCTTTGGTGGAATGGGAAATATCTGGGGAGTCATTCTTGGCGCAGTAATCCTTGGTTATCTTCCTGACCGTATTCGCTTCTTATCAGATGCCCGTCTCCTAGTTTTTGGCTTGGTTTTGGTCCTCATGATGAATCTGCGTCCAGATGGAATTCTTCCTAGAAAGAAGCGAGAAAAAGCAATTGTGAAAAAGGATGCCTCATGAGTACATCCTTAATTGAGCTAAAGAATGTCACTATGAAATTTGGTGGCGTAACCGCACTTGGCGATGTGAGCTTTGATGTTAAAGAGAAGGAAATTCTTGGCCTGATTGGACCTAATGGCGCAGGAAAGACAACTGTATTCAATGTAATTACTGGCGTATATCAAATAACTTCAGGTGAGATTATTTTTGATGGAAAATCTCTAGCTGGCGTTAAGCGCTATAAGATTACAAAAAGGGGAGTGGCTAGAACTTTCCAGAACATTCGTCTCTGGGGAGATATGACTGCTCTTGAGAATGTTATGACGGCTGCTGATACCCATAAAAAATCTGGTTTAGTCTCAGGTTTATTCGGTTTCCCAGTTTCACGTCGCGAAGAAAAGCGTGATAAAGCAAGAGCGCAAGAACTATTAGATTTCATAGGAATTGGCGAGTACTCAGATCGCCTTGCAAAGAATCTTCCCTATGGCGTGCAGAGAAGACTTGAGATTGCAAGAGCAATGGGAGCAGAGCCAAAGTTGCTTCTCCTTGATGAGCCAGCGGCAGGTTTTAACCCTGCAGAGAAAGTTGAGTTGGCGGCAACAATTAGAAAGATTCGTGATGCTGGATACACAGTTCTTTTAATTGAGCATGACATGTCTCTAGTTATGAAGGTTTCAGATCGAGTTGTAGTTCTAGATTTTGGACAGAAAATTGCTGATGATTCACCACGCAAGGTTCAAGATGACCCAAGAGTTATTGAGGCTTATTTAGGAGTACCTGAAGATGCGTCTTGAAATTAATGATCTTCGCGTTGCCTATGGAAAAATTGAGGCAGTAAAAGGCATTTCACTTGTAGTAAATCAGGGCGAAATTGTCTCTCTCATTGGAGCCAATGGCGCTGGAAAAACTACTCTCCTTAAAACCATTTCAGGGTTATTAAATCCAACCTCAGGAAGTATCACCTACGACGGTGAAGATATTTTGAAATATAAGGCGCATCAGAGAGTCTCACTTGGAATATCTCAGGCTCCTGAGGGTCGTGGAATCTTTCCTGGTATGAGCGTTCTTGAAAATTTAGAACTTGGTAAATACCACCTTAAGATGAAGAAGTCTGAGATTGCAGAGGATTTGGCAACGGTCTATGAACTATTTCCTCGCCTCAAAGAGAGATCTACTCAGGCCGGAGGAACTCTCTCTGGCGGTGAGCAGCAGATGCTTGCTATTGGGCGAGCGCTGATGTCCAAGCCAAAAGTGCTCCTTCTTGATGAACCTTCAATGGGACTTGCCCCGCAGATGATTGCCAATATTTTTCGCATCATTACCCAGATTAATAAAATTGGGGTAACAATTCTTCTAGTTGAGCAGAATGCTCAGCAAGCACTTCAACGTTCTGATCGGGCTTATGTATTAGAAGTTGGAAATATCACCAAGGAAGCAAAGGGTAAGGATCTGTTAAACGATCCTCATGTTAAATCTGCTTATCTTGGAACTGGAGCGCACGAACTAGATTAACTAGCGCTGAGCAAGGATAAGGCAGGTAATTCTTGCAGTGCAGGTCTTCTCACCCTTATCGTTTGTAATCTCTACGTTATAGGTGCAGAGAGTTTTTCCAAGGGTTACCGCTGTTGCAACCGCAGTCACATATCCCTCCGTTGCGCTTTTATGGTGACTTGCACTTATCTCAATTCCAACAATTCTCCTAGAAGGCCCTGCATGTAGATGGGTTCCAATCGAGCCTAAACTTTCAGCTAGAACAACATTTGCTCCGCCATGAAGCAGGCCAAATGGTTGTGTATTTCCCTCAACTGGCATTCTGCCAACTAGGCGCTGCGAGCTAGCTTCGGTGATTTCGATTCCCATCTTCTTATCTAGGGCCCCGCGGCCACGATCATTTAATATCTCATTGAAGTCTGTCATGTGGGCAATTGTATGTGGCAATGCCTAAGATTAAGTGCGATGAAGAAGAAGTTGCTCATACTCGATGGCCATTCAATGGCCTTTAGAGCTTTCTATGCCCTGCCAGTTGAGAACTTTTCCACCTCTGCCGGTCAACCCACAAATGCAATCTACGGTTTTGCCTCGATGCTGATAAATCTAATCAGAGATGAGAAGCCAACTCACATTGCAACAGCATTTGATGTATCTCGCAAGACCTTTAGATCAGAGAAGTTTCCAGAATATAAAGCAAATAGAGCAGCAACTCCTGAGGAGTTTCGCTCCCAGGTTTCCTATATCAATGAGCTCCTAGATGCCTTTGCGATTCCACACTTTGAGCTTGAAGGTTTTGAGGCTGATGATGTAATTGCAACTTTTGTGAAGCACTTTAGCGACGATGCAGAGATATATATCTGCTCTGGAGATCGTGACTCATTTCAATTAGTAAGTGATCAAGTAACTGTTCTCTATCCAAAAAAAGGCGTTACCGAGCTAGCAAGAATGACACCAAGTGCAGTTTTAGAAAAGTATGGGCTAACACCAAAACAATATCCTGACTTTGCCGCCCTTCGAGGTGATCCAAGTGACAACTTGCCTTCGATTCCCGGGGTCGGTGAGAAGACAGCAACTAAGTGGATTCAGGAGTTTGGCTCTCTTTCAGACTTAATTGCCAAAGTAGATACCGTTCCAGGTAAAGCAGGCGAGGCGTTACGGACAGCTCTTCCTTCAGTAATTACTAATCGTGAGTTGACTCAGTTAAGAAGTGATTTGCCACTATCACCTGATCTAGCAGATCTTTCATGGAGCGGTGTTGAGATTTCAAAGGTGAATAAATTCTTTGATAAATTAGAGATTAAAGCTCTTAAAGCAAGGGTTGCTCCTTTTGCTAAAGATGGGCAAGTAAAAGAAATTGACGCGAAAAAGGTGAGCGTTCGAGAGGTAAATAGAGTTGAATTTGAAAAAGCGCTCACTTCTAGCACAGGCCCTGTGGGTTTACTTCTTTCTGAGAGTCAGGCAGCAATTTCGGTAGAGCCAGAGGCGGTATTAGTTGCTGAGATTGGCCAGGTAGCAGATGTGATTTCTAGCTTCAAAGGATTTATCTTCCATGGAGCAAAGCAAGCGATCTCTTCCAAAATCTTAAGTGCGGTAGCTGTTGATACTGAAGTTGCGGCTTATTTAATCAATGCCGGTTCAAGAGAGATTGCACTTAGCGATCTTTTGCAAAAGTATCTTGGTATTGAGCTCGATAACTCACCTGGCGACCTATTCACTTCAGATTGGGATCCAAGTGTCACCTGCTATCTTCAAGAGCTCTGGAGAGTGCTTTCAAAAGAACTTGAAGCTATGAGCTGCCTAGATCTATATAACCAGATAGAGATGCCAACAATGCATGTTTTGGCTGCAATGGAGGCAACTGGAATTGCTATTGATAGCAAGGAGATGAAATCACTTCTGGACTTCTTTGGAAAAGAAGAGGCAGAGGCAACCTCGCTTGCTTATAAAGAAGTGGGCCATGAATTTAATGCAGCCTCTCCTAAGCAACTTCAGGTAGTTCTATTCGAAGAGTTAAAGCTTCCTAAAACGAAGAAGATCAAAACTGGCTTTAGTACTGATGCCGAATCTTTAGAGTGGCTCTTTTCAACAACAAAGCATCCAGTTCTAGCATCACTTCTTCGAATTCGCGAAGTTGGAAAGCTAAGAACTACAGTTGAGGGGCTACTTAATTCAACTAAAGCTGATAGCAGAATTCACACCACTTTCCAGCAGACCACAACTGCAACAGGCCGACTTTCATCAACAGAGCCGAACCTACAAAATATCCCGATTAGAAGTGATGAGGGGAGAAGAATTAGAAACTGTTTTATCGCTCAAGAGCCATTTGTTGATCTCTTAACTGCTGATTACAGCCAGATTGAAATGAGAATCATGGCCCATTTATCAGATGACAAGGGACTACTTGAGGCCTTTAGGACAGGGGAGGACTTGCATTCAACTGTTGGCGCACAAGTATTTGATGTACCGGTATCAAAAGTAGATGCAGATATGAGAAGGCAGATAAAAGCTATGTCTTATGGCCTGGCCTATGGCCTATCTTCATATGGCCTTGCCAATCAATTAGATATCTCACCAACTGATGCCAGTATTTTGATGAGTAAGTACTTCGAGAGATTTGGCGGCATTCAAGATTATTTGAAGGAAGTTGTAAAGATTGCGCGGGAGAAAGGCTATACCGAAACAATTCTTGGCAGAAGACGTTATCTACCTGATCTAAACCATGAAAATCGTGGGCGTCGTGAAATGGCAGAGCGCATGGCCCTTAATGCACCGATTCAAGGATCTGCTGCGGACATCATTAAAGTTGCGATGCTAAATGTTGAAAAAGCTATGAAGAGTGAGAATTTATCTTCAAAGCTATTACTTCAAGTCCATGATGAATTAATCTTTGAAATTGCCAAGGGCGAGCATGAGGCCATGGAAGCTTTGGTAAGAAAGCAGATGGGAAGCGCTTTTGAGCTAAAGGCGCCCCTTGATGTCAATATTGGCTTTGGAAAGAGTTGGGATTTAGCAGCCCATTAGCCTCAAATTGACCGATAAGCGCATGAGAAAGTAGATTTATGCCCCTCGCTTAAGGTTCCTGTGCATCCTCGGACGTAGTAGGAAGCGCCCCTTTGCTAGTAGAAAATCTACAAGTAGATGGAGTCGGACTTTGCGCGTGCCCTACTAGAAAAATTCCCCACGGAGTACCTTGTCAACTCAAATAACGCTAAACGATATTGGAAATGCAGAAGATTTTCTCGCCGCAATTGAAGGCACAATAAAGAATTTTAATGATGGAGATCTAGTCTCTGGCGTTATTGTCCAGGTAGATCGCGACGAAGTCCTACTTGATATTGGTTATAAAACCGAAGGCGTAATTCCAGCTAGAGAGCTCTCGATCCGCCATGACCTTGATCCAAGCGAATTGGTTAAAGTTGGAGATCGCGTTGAAGCGCTAGTACTGCAGAAGGAAGATAAAGAAGGTCGCTTAATACTTTCTAAGAAGCGCGCGCAGTATGAAAAAGCCTGGACTGATATTGAAGGCAAGAAAGAGCGCGATGAAGTTGTCACAGGTACGGTAATTGAAGTTGTTAAGGGCGGATTAATTGTTGATATTGGCCTTAGAGGCTTCCTTCCAGCATCGCTAGTTGAGATGCGCCGTGTTAGAGACCTCTCGCCATATATTGGAAAAGAAATTGAAGCTCGCATTATTGAACTTGATAAGAACCGTAACAACGTAGTTCTCTCACGTAGAGCATTTTTGGAGCAGAGCCAATCTGAATCCCGCACAACATTTCTTAATCAGTTGATTAAGGGTCAAGTGCGTGAGGGTGTTGTTTCATCGATAGTTAACTTCGGCGCTTTCGTAGACCTTGGCGGAGTAGATGGCCTTGTCCACGTCTCAGAGCTCTCATGGAAACATATCGATCATCCAGGTGAAGTTGTTGCCGTTGGCGATGAGGTTACTGTTGAAGTACTTGAAGTTGATTTTGAGCGTGAGAGAGTTTCACTTTCTCTCAAAGCAACTCAGGAAGATCCTTGGCAGGCATTTGCTCGAACCCACACTATTAATCAAGTAGTGCCAGGTGAAGTTACTAAGCTAGTTCCATTCGGCGCCTTTATAAAGGTATTTGATGGAATTGAAGGCCTAGTTCACATCTCAGAGCTGGCAGAGCGCCATGTTGAAATTCCAGAGCAGGTAGTTCAAGTTGGAGATTCTCTCTTTGTAAAGATCATTGATATCGATCTAGAGCGTCGCCGCATCTCACTTTCACTTAAGCAAGCTAATGAAGGACAAGATGTTGCAGTTGAAGCTTTTGATCCAACTCAATATGGAATGCCAGCGCGCTATGATGAAAACGGAAACTTTATTTATCCTGAAGGCTTTGATGCTTCAACGCAGGAATGGCAGCCAGGATATGAAACACAGCGCGAAGAGTGGGAGCGTCAATATGCTGAATCTCAAACTAGATTCTTAGCTCATAAGAAGCAGAAGGCAGAGGCTCAAGCAGCCGATGCTGCCGCTGCCTCGGTTGCTACCCCTGAAGCAGAGTAAATCTGCCTCGCTTTAAATCACTGGGCCCTACTTCATAGGGCCCAGTTTTATTTTTCTAGATAGGCTGAAGCAGTGTTAAGAGTTGCGCTAACTGGCGGCATCGGATCGGGCAAGAGCCTGGTTGGTGAGATTTTAGAAGAGCTAGGCGCCTTAGTTATAGATTCTGATCAATTAGCCCGTGAAGTTATTGAACGGGGAAGCCCAGGATATGAAGAAGTTATTACTGCTTTTGGCGACTCAATTTTAAGTGAAGGGCAGATAGATCGAGCAAAATTGGCAGCAGTTGTCTTTAAAGAAAAGGATTTACGAAAGAAGTTAGAGTCAATAATTCATCCACTCGTTCGAGAGGCTGCTGAGAAGCTTGCAAGAAATCTGCCGAGTGGGGCGATTTTAGTTAATCAGATTCCTTTGCTAGTTGAAAGTGATGGCGCAAAGAGATTTGACTACGTTATAACAGTCTCTGCAGATGAGGATATAAGACGAGAGCGACTACGGCTGCGAGGTTTGAAAGATTATGAAATCACAGAGCGAATGGCAGCTCAGGTAGCAGATTTAGATCGGGAGAACATAGCTAACTACATCCTTAGAAATGATGGCAGCATCGATGAACTAAATAGGGCTGTGGAGGAGTTAATGGCCAATGAGCTTCTACCTAGAGCTCAGAGGCAGGGCCTGTAATATGGCAAGGGCGGTCACATCAACACCGAGGGCCGATAAGGCATTTGAAGTAATAAGTGATTTCAAGCCAGCAGGTGATCAACCAGATGCAATTGCTGACCTTACTCGCAGAATAAATAGCGGTGAGACAGATGTGGTCTTACTTGGAGCTACTGGAACTGGAAAGTCTGCAACTACCGCTTGGCTAATTGAGGCAGTTCAAAGGCCAACTTTAGTTCTTGCGCCAAATAAAACTCTTGCAGCACAGCTTGCAAATGAGTTTAAAGAGCTTATGCCTAATAACGCTATTGAATACTTTGTCTCTTATTATGACTATTACCAACCCGAGGCATATGTTCCTCAGACTGATACATTTATAGAGAAAGACTCCTCAGTAAATTCTGAAGTTGAACGCCTTCGCTACTCTGCCACCTACTCACTTTTAACTAGGCGCGATGTGATTGTTGTTGCCTCGGTTTCATGTATATACGGCCTTGGTACTCCACAGGAATATATCGATCGAATGATTACTTTGGCTGTGGGAGATAAAATCGATAGAAACGTTTTACTCAGGCGCTTTGTAGATATCCAATATAAACGTAACGATATGGCATTTGAGCGGGGCACCTTTAGAGTTCGCGGCGATACGGTAGAGATTATTCCAGTCTATGAAGAGCTTGCTACAAGAATTGAATTCTTTGGTGATGAAATTGAACGCTTAACTACTCTGCATCCACTAACTGGTGAAATTGTTAGTGATGTTAAGGAAGTCTTTATATTTCCTGCTACTCACTACTCGGCCGGACCTGAGACGATGAAGCGGGCTATTGCCAATATTGAAGCTGAGCTAGATATTCGTCTTAAGGAGTTAGAGAAGGCCAATAAGCTGCTTGAAGCCCAACGCCTTAGAATGCGAACCACATTTGATATTGAAATGATGCTTCAGCTTGGCTTCTGCTCGGGAATTGAGAATTACTCTAGGCATATAGATTTTAGAGAGCCAGGCTCTGCCCCTAACTGCCTACTTGATTACTTTCCAGATGATTTCCTCTGTGTAATTGATGAATCTCATATTAC
>Ga0222713_10007380_pt1 | contig 10312 bp, 8 predicted proteins | sample C33_649DmetaG_FD_165061 | JGI IMG/M metagenome (GOLD analysis project Ga0222713, IMG submission 165061) | Estuarine water microbial communities from San Francisco Bay, California, United States - C33_649D | ecosystem: Environmental > Aquatic > Marine > Unclassified | place: USA: California... | reverse complement strand
GCCAGAAACATCTGCATACCCTCGTGCCAAACCGGTCCAGGTGCTTCGCGTAATTGCTTTAGCGCTGGGTAAGGATCTGCAACAAAGTTAGGATCGGTAAAGTCAATCATGAAGTTGATGAGACCTTGGCGTATCCCGGCTTGATGATGTGATCGATAATCTGTAAACGCTCCTGGTATGGGATAAATGCGCTTTTCATAGCGTTAATTGTGACCCGCTGAAGCTCGGCAAAATCCCAATTAAAGGCCTTAACCGCCTCCTCCATCTCAAAGGATAGGGAGGTCTGACTCATTAAACGGTTATCGGTATTCAAAGTTACTCGGAAACGTAACTTTGCAAGAGCACCGATTGGGTGTTCTGCATAACTTGCCGCTGCACCAGTTTGAATATTTGATGTTGGGCATAGCTCTAGCGGAATTCGACGATCACGAACATATGATGCAAGTCGACCTAGTTTTGGTTCAGGGCCAGAAAAGTCGATGTCATCAATAATTCGAACACCATGACCTAGTCGTTCTGCTCCGCAGAGTTGGATCGCTTCCCAGATGGAGGGGAGTCCATACGCTTCACCAGCATGGATAGTAAAATGGGCATTTTCTTTACGAAGATAGTCAAAAGTATCTTTTTGATCAGATGGCGGGAAACCATCCTCAGGACCAGCGATATCAAAACCTACAACCCCCTTGTCGCGATATTTAACAACTAACTCAGCTACCTCTTGAGATTTCTTGTTTTGACGCATTCCACATAACAGCGAACGAACCACAATGGTGAAACCTTCAGCTTTAGCTTCCTGCATTCCTAACTCATACCCTTCTAACGTTGCCTCAACAACATCAGACATAGATAATCCTTTTTCCGTAAACAGCTCCGGTGCTCCTCGAACCTCGGCATACACAACACCATCACGTGCAAGATCTAATGCACACTCTCTTGCCACACGAACTATGTCCTGACGACGTTGCATAACTGCAATGGTGTGCGAAAAGGTTTCGAGATATCGAACCAAAGATCCCGAATCACATGCTTCACGGAACCAGGTTGCAAGCTCTGCTGCATCATGGGTAGGAAGAGCTGTATAGCCAATCTCTTGGGCGATATCGATAATTGTTTGAGGACGCAATCCACCATCTAAATGATCATGCAACATAACCTTTGGAACAATCTTGATCTGTTCCTTAGTTGGAACGCTATTCATGCTCATCTGGTGTCCCCTTAATCAACGATACGTTCAACAATAAGCGGAAGACGATCGATACCGCTAGCCGGCATTTCTCCAATAGTTACTGAATCCTCAAGGGAGTCCAAAGCCCGCGTAAAGGCCGCTGGGGTGTCTGTATGGAGGGTATAAAGCGGGGCTCCTGCAGCGATCTGCTCCCCTGGCTTAGCGTGAATCTCGATTCCAGCCCCTGCTTGAACCGCTTCGCCCTGACGTGATCTGCCAGCACCTAAACGCCAAGCTGCCATTCCAACCTTCATCGCATCCATAGAAAGAATTGTTCCGCTGCTTTGTGCGGTTACAACGGTGTTTTCACGTGCAACGGGAAGCTTTGCATCTGGATCTCCACCTTGTGCCGAAATCATCTGGCGCCAAACATCCATCGCTTTTCCATTTTTCAATGCAGCTGCTGGATCTGCTCCCTTGATCCCAGCGAGTTCTAACATTTCTTGCGCAAGCAAAACTGTTAGCTCGACAATATCGGATGGTCCCCCACCGGCAAGAACTTCTACAGATTCGCGAACCTCTAGTGCATTGCCTGCAGTTAATCCAAGTGGAACATCCATCGCAGTAACAAGTGCAACTGTGTTTACACCTGCGCGCTTACCCAGTCCCACCATTACATGCGCGAGCTCTTTTGCTTTCGCAGGATCACTCATAAATGCACCGGCACCAGTCTTAACATCTAGCACTAGTGCGCTTGTTCCTTCAGCGATCTTCTTACTCATGATTGATGATGCAATAAGTGGAATCGCTTCTACCGTTGCTGTTACATCACGAAGTGCGTACAACTTTTTATCTGCAGGTGCTAATCCAGCACCTGCCGCGCAAATTACTGCGCCGCAATCCTGAAGCACTTTAAGCATCTCCTCATTTGATAGAGATGCACGCCAACCCGGAATTGATTCCAGCTTGTCTAAAGTTCCACCGGTATGACCCAGGCCGCGACCAGAAAGTTGAGGGACCGCTGCGCCACATGCAGCTACAAGAGGCGCTAATGGCAAGGTGATCTTGTCGCCAACGCCACCAGTTGAGTGTTTATCAACCGTTGGTCGAGAAAGTGCAGACCAATTCATACGCTCGCCGCTATTGATCATTGCATCCGTCCACCGCGAAATCTCGCGGTTTTCCATGCCGTTAAGCAAGATCGCCATTAGTAGCGCTGACATCTGCTCATCAGCGACCGCACCACGTGTGTAGGCGTCAATTACCCAATCGATCTGAGGATCGGTTAATGAATGGTGATCACGCTTTGCTGCGATGATTTCAGCAGCAGAGAAGGCTTCAATCATTTATCGCTCGTTGCGATCGAGATCCTCGGGACCAAAGGCCCACGGAAGCATCGCTGACATCTTCTGTGGTCCATCATCTGTCATGAGCAAAGCTTCAGGGCCTCCATGCTCAAACAAGAGCTGTCGACAACGACCACATGGTGCAAGAAAATCTCCTTGACCATCAACGCAAACGATCGCAATTAAACGTCCACCACCGGTTGAGCAGAGATTTGAAACCAAGCCACACTCGGCGCAAAGGCCTACTCCATAGCTAGCGTTTTCAACGTTGCAACCAGTAACAATACGTCCATCATTGACCAACGCTGCAACTCCTACTGGAAACTTTGAATATGGCGCATACGCCATCTTCATCGCACCAATAGCTGATTGATGAATTACTTCCCAATCAATTGTTGTCATCGAAGTCCACCACGACGGTAAGGAATTCCATCTGCTGCCGGCATACGCAAACGTTGCGATGCAAGCGCCATGACAAGCAGAGTTGCTATGTACGGTGTCATTGTTACTAGCTGGCCAGGTAGCTCTTCAACTGCAAGGAAGAACCATAGTGTCAGCCCGGCTGTAACTAAGCTTGTAACGGCAGGGAGTTGGTTTCCACTCTTGAACTTTCTAAAGGCAACAAAGAGTAAGACAACAACTATAAACAGTAGCAATCCGCGAATTGCAGCGGAGTCACGCAACTGCAAGGCATCTGCAAATCCGAATAGGCCAGCACCAGCAAGCAATCCGCCTGGACGGTAATTTCCAAAGAGCAGCGCTGCAAGACCGATGTATCCACGTCCAGCAACTTGATTCTCTTGATAGTTACTTGCCGCAACGATAGCCAAGAAGCCACCGCCTAATCCAGCAAGTCCACCTGAAATCAATACACCTGCATACTTCATGGCATAGACATTTACACCTAGTGATTCAGCTGCAACTGGTGCCTCACCAGCGCTTCGTAAGCGCAATCCAAAGGCGGTACGCCACAAGATGAAGTATGAGATCGGAACAAAGGCGATCGCAACCATGGTTACATAGGAAACATCTCCAGTTAAGCCACGAAGAATCGAGGCCAAGTCAGAGATAAAGAACCAGTTGAGGTTTGCAATTGAACCCAGTAAATCTGGGCTCTTCCAACCAAAGTAAGAACCGCCAGATAAAACCGGCAAACCATTGACCGGAATTGTTTCAATTCCTGGTGATTGAGATGGACCTGGCCATGCTCCATTTTTGTACATTAAAGTCGACAGGTAGCGAACTAAGCCAGCCGCGATGATGTTGATAGCAACACCAGATACAACATGATCTACGCCAAATGAAACAGTGGCAATGGCATGCACCAAGGCACCGACTGATCCAAAGATCATTGCTGCCAACAATCCAGCCCAAGGTCCGTGTTGCGAACCGATGTAACCACCTGCCCATGCGCCCATGATCATCATGCCTTCAAGGCCAATATTTACAACACCTGAGCGCTCTGAGAAGAGACCGCCGAGTGCTGCAAGAACAATAGGTACAGAGAGCAACAGCGCCGCTGATGCGGTTCCCGTGCTAGTTAAATCTGATGCACCGGTAATGACACGAATAGATGCCAAAACAAAAACCAGCATTACTGCATAGCGCAAGAGTTTCATTGTTTTCATGCCTGCACCACCTTTGCTAGCTCTTTGCTTTGCAGAGTTAATTTGAAACGTCGTACAACCTCGTAGGCGATAACAGCGCTAAGAAGAATTGAGCCCTGCATAATCACATAGGTTTCAGGTGCGATATCAATTAACTCTAGAGATCTAGAGCTCACTTCGAGGAATCCAAATAGCAATGCGCTAAAGGCCATTCCTCCAGCTGAATTTCGACCGAGCAATGCAACGGCGATTGCCGAGAATCCGATTCCTGCGCGGAAGCCCAAGTTATAAGAGTGGGTCTGACCCAAAACTTCAGGTAGTCCAGCTAAACCAGCGATTGCACCTGAAATTACAAGTGCCATAAAGGTCATCTTCTTGGAGTTAACACCGCTGACTCGTGCTGCAATTGGATTTAATCCAGAAGCGCGAAGTTCAAAACCAAAACGAGTGCGGTTAACGACAAACCAGAAGACAAGACCTAGCGCGACAGCTACAAAGAACATTCCGTAAACGCCGCCGCCTGGTTGATCCTCAACACCAAACTTACGCAGTAATGGCATTAGATCTGGAACCTGCGCCGATGCTGGAAGCTCCTTAGTCTGAAGGTTGTTTGAGCCTTCTTCTACCAATGCAAAGTGCTTTGACAAAAGATAAGCAGATAGGCCACCAGCTAAGGCGTTGAGCATGATTGTGGAGATAACCTCATTAACTCCGCGCTTTACCTTGAGATATGCCGCAATCGCTGCCCACAAACCACCAAAGGTCATAGCAACGATAAAGACTGCAGCAACATGCAAAACAGGCGGCAGGACAAACATTGCTCCGATGTAACAGCTAAAGAGCGCACCTAGACGCAGTTGGCCTTCGACACCGATGTTGAACAATCCGGCTCGGAAGGTTACTGCGATTGCAATGGCCGCGATGTAATAAGGAGTAGCGGTATTTACTACCTCCATTAGAGATCCGGTTTCTGTGCCGTAATCCCACATGGTTTTAAAGGCTTCGATAGGTGATTTCTTACTTGCAATAACTGCAAGGCTTGAAATAAGAATTGAGAAGATAGCTGCAGCCAATGGAGCAGCTACAGCCAACCCGATCTTTGATGGGGAGAACTTGCTTGTCAGTGTGTTACTCATGCTGCACCTGTCATCGCTGAACCAAGTTGCTCTGGGGTTGTCTTTGCAGGATCAAGTTCTGCGGTAATTGTTCCGCGTAACATAACTAGCAATCGATCTGACATTCCGATGAGCTCTTCTAGATCTGCAGAAATCAAAACGATCGCCATTCCCTTTTCACGTGCTTTACGAAGCACATCCCAGATCGCACCTTGTGCGCCAACATCTACACCGCGAGTTGGATGAGAAGCGACCAACAACGCTGGCGCTTTACTCATTTCGCGACCGACAATAAACTTTTGCTGATTTCCACCAGATAAGGCTGCAGCCAATGTATCTGGACCAGGTGCTCGAACATCAAACTCCTGCATGATTGTACGGGTGCTATCGATTGTGGCTTTCTTATCAATAACAAATCCACGCATCACTGGCTTGCCACGTTGATGACCAAGAATTCTGTTCTCCCACAATGGCGATGTCATCATCAATGCTTGGCGCTGACGATCTTCAGGGATTAAGCCGATGCCTAGATCATGACGATCTGCAACGCTTAAATCATCCATTGATGAGCCCTGGAAATGAATAGAGCCGGTGTAATCACGAAGACCCATGATCGCCTCGACCAGCTCTGCTTGGCCATTTCCTTCAACCCCTGCAATGCCTACAACCTCGCCTGCATGCAGATTAAAGGTGATATTTGAGATCAAGTCACGGCTACCTGTAGCTGTAGGAATTGAAACCTCCTTAAGAGCCAAGGTGATTTCATCACGACGAGTGTGACCAACTGTTGCAGGCTTTGGAAGTTCGCTACCAACCATTAGCTCTGCTAGCTGTCGCGCGGTTACATCCTTTGATTTAACCTCTGCAACGGTTGCGCCTTGTCGTACAACTGTTACCTCGTCGGCAACACGTAAAACCTCATCTAACTTGTGAGAGATAAAGATAACCGCCATGCCTTGAGCGCGAAGTCCTTCAAGCGCCTTGAAGAGATCGTCTACCTCTTGAGGAACCAACACAGCTGTTGGCTCATCAAAGATCAATATGTTTGCGCCTCTAAATAAAACCTTGAGGATTTCTACACGTTGACGTTGACCAACACCAAGCTCTTCAACCAAGACATCTGGATCGATATCAAGGCCGTACTGTGCAGCCATCTCAACAATCTTCTTACGTGCAGCTGCAAAATCAATCGTTGCACCATGCTTTGGTTCTGAACCTAAAATTATGTTTTCAAGGACTGTGAAATTGTCTGCCAACATAAAGTGTTGGTGCACCATTCCGATTCCTGCATCAATCGCATCATTCGGGTTCTTGAAGTTAACTTCCTTGCCATTAACCAAGATTTCGCCACTGTCAGGGCGTTGCATGCCATACAAGATCTTCATAACTGTTGACTTGCCAGCACCATTTTCACCAACAAGTGCGTGAACAGTTCCTGTTTCAACCTTTATTGAGACATCTTTATTTGCAATAACGCCGGGAAAGCGCTTTGTAATGTGCCGCAGTTCAACTGCTACAGACACTTGGGGTCTCCTTTGACTGGTTAAAAACATTTGGCCCAACAAGGAGATTTAACTCCATTGTTGGGCCAAATGCCACTTACGTGAGCGAGATTATGGCTTTGTTGGAACCTTGATCTTGCCTGACTTGATTGCTGCTGCAGCCTTGTTGATCTGAGCCTTGTACTTGTTGATGTATCCACCTGAGTAAGAAACGCCAACACCATCAAGAGCTAGGTTGTAAACACGGCCGTAGATGCCTGACTCGTCAAGGATGTCATTTACAGATGAACCTGCAACAGCTGTTGCGATTACATCGTAAACAGCGCGGTCAACACGCTTGATCATTGATGTGAGCATGTTCTTCTTCTCTGCAGCTGAAGCTGATAGGTACTGGTCAGAGTCAACTCCGATAGTCCAAACCTTCTTGCCAGCCTTTGCAGCATCTGTAGCAGCTGCAAAGTTACCTGCACCTGATCCACCTGCTGCTGAGTAGATAACATCGATACCCTTATCGATCATTCCCTTTGCAATAACCTTTGCCTTAGCTGGGTCATTGAATCCACCGAAATCAGGTGGCTCTGTAACGTACTTGACGTCAACAGTTACTGACTTCTTTGTTGCCTTAACACCTGCAACGAAACCAGCTTCAAACTTCTGTAGAAGTGGAATACGAACTCCACCGATGTAACCAACCTTGCCTGACTTTGTTGCAAGAGCTGCAGCCACACCAGCTAGGTATGAACCCTGCTCTTCAGCAAACACAAGACCTGCAACGTTAAGAAGATCTACTGAAGCATCATCGATGATTCCAAATTGAACCTTTGGATAATCTGACGCAACCTTCTTGATTGGGCCAGCGTAAAGGAAACCAACAGCGATGATTGGGTTGTATCCAGCCTTTGCTAGCAAGCGGAGCTTGTCTTCGCGCTCTGAATCTGAACCTGTTGTAACTGTTACTTCACGAGCTGTAACACCAAACTTCTTCTTTGCTAGATCTAGACCAGCTGCTGCTGAATCGTTGAATGACTTATCGCCACGTCCACCGATGTCATAAGCAAGGCCAACTTTTACCTTTGTTGCTGCTGTTGCTGGAGCAACAAAAGCTGTCGCAGCCATAACAGTTGCAGCAACAACTGCTACAAGACGAAATACTTTCTTCAATTTTCCTCCAAGGATTCAAGGGGATCTTCAATAACTCACTTTTACAAGAAAATTAAGGAAGCTTTGTGATGACGAGCCTATTACCTGCGTAGGAATAAACTCAACACGCGTAGGGCGTTTTTGATGTCAGGGGTGTAACGTTTTGGAAAACTCTCAACCCAGGGTTGAGGCAAATGGGAAAGTTACTTCACCAACCCCAGATTCTTATAGGCATCTGAGAGGGTTGAACTAGCAACTGTGCGGGCCTTTTCAGCGCCCTCATGCAAAAGCTTAATCAGATGGGCTTCATCCTCCAGAAGCTCTAGCGCCTTTGCTCTGATTGGGCGCAGGTACTCGACTACAACCTCGGCCACAGCGCCCTTGAAATCGCCATATCCCTTGCCCTCAAACTCATTTTCAAGCTCTGTGATTGAACGTCCTGAAAGAGATGAGTGAATCGTCAGTAAATTACTAATGCCAGGCTTTTCTTTTTCATCAAACTTAACTTCACGGCCCGCATCTGTAGCAGCGCTCTTAATCTTCTTTGTATTTGCCTCTGGCGTATCCATGATTTCTAAAACACCTGCGACAGAACCTGATGACTTACTCATCTTTGATGTTGGCTCTTGAAGATCGTAAATCTTTGCACCGGCTTTGAGAATGTAACCTTCAGGCAATCTAAAGGTTTCGCCAAATCGAGAGTTAAAGCGAGTAGCTAAATCACGGGTTAGTTCAATGTGTTGACGTTGATCTTCACCAACTGGAACAAAGTGCGCTTGATACAAAAGAATGTCGGCAGCTTGCAACATTGGATAAGTGAAAAGTCCAACACGTGCACTATCTGCCCCACCCTTTGCAGACTTATCCTTGAACTGAGTCATACGACTTGCCTCGCCAAAGCCTGCAAGGCACTCCATGATCCAGCCCAATTGATTGTGCTCTGCAACATGTGATTGAACAAAGAGAGTTGATTTCTCTGGCGAAATACCAAGAGCGATTAACTGCGCCGCTGATGCAAGTGTGCGCTTTCTAAAGAGCGCTGGTTCAATCTCGCCAGTTAATGCGTGCAGATCTACGATGCAGTAAAAGGCATCATTGCCATCTTGGAGCTCTACCCATTGCTTAAGGGCACCTAGATAGTTGCCCAGGTGGAAGGAGTCACTCGTTGGCTGAATGCCTGAAAGAACCCGCTTCTGTGTCATAGCGGTAATTCTTTCACACAGATGCTGTTCGCGAGATCAATAACTGTCCCGCACGCTTGCCTTCCATGGTTAAAACGGTGATCCGCAGCCCATTGACGTTAACAACATCATTGACCTGTGGGATTCGACCCAAGAAGTGCATGACAAATCCACTAGCGGTCTCGTATGGACCTTCAGGAATATCCAGCTTGGTCTCTTCAATCAAATCCTCAATTGAAATTAGGCCATCGACCTCAAAATCACCGGTGCGCTCTTCGACTAAAACTTCGCTTTCATCCACGTCATACTCATCGCGGATATCACCAATAAGTACTTCTACAAGGTCTTCAAGGGTCACGATTCCATCGGTTCCACCGTACTCATCAAGAACAATTGCAAGGTGCTGGCCTTGTGTGCGCATCTCAGATAGTGCTGGCAAGACACCCTTTGTTCCAGGTAAGTACATAATGTTGCGAGCAAGTTCAACAATCTTGGTGCTCTTATTTGCAAGAGATGTATCCAATAAATCGCGGACATGGATAAAGCCCACAACCTCATCAGATGATCCCCGTACAACTGGGTAACGTGAATGAGCCTTATCTACCGCTAACTCAATAGCCTTACCAACGGTCAAGGAAGCATCCATGAAATCAACTTCGGTGCGAGGAACCATAACCTCGTGGACCTGACGTTCAGATGCGTTAAATACCTCTTCGACGATGTCACGCTCTTCTTCAGATAACGCTGCGTGGCCAGTGACAAGATCCAGTAACTCTTCTTCAGACATTTGGCTGCGTTGAACCTTAGGATCAACTCCGAATGCACGCAGGACAAAATCTGTTGATTTTGAAAGCATCCAAATAATTGGGCGGAAGATATTTGCAACCACATTGATAATTCCTGCCGTTGCCAATGCGATCTCTTCGGCTCTAAATAGTGCAACTCTCTTTGGAACTAGTTCGCCAAAGACAAGTGAGAAGTAAGCAATCACCAAGGTCACGCCAATAAGCGAGATCGTCGTGCTCCAGGCATTAGAGATTCCAAGGGATTCAAGCCACGGAATTACATAATCACCCAACTGGTCTGCACCCAGTGCGGCGGAGAGAAAACCGCTGACGGTCACACCGATTTGAACCGCAGCTAATAGGCGGTTGGGGTGTTCGGCAAGGGCGGCAACGCGAGCGCCACGTTTGCCACGGGTAGCAATATCTCGAACCTGGCTATCTCGAAGAGAGATGAGTGCGATTTCAGCTGCA
>Ga0222713_10007376_pt1 | contig 10316 bp, 7 predicted proteins | sample C33_649DmetaG_FD_165061 | JGI IMG/M metagenome (GOLD analysis project Ga0222713, IMG submission 165061) | Estuarine water microbial communities from San Francisco Bay, California, United States - C33_649D | ecosystem: Environmental > Aquatic > Marine > Unclassified | place: USA: California... | reverse complement strand
TGATTTATTATTATTTATTACTTCAGAAGGTTCCCCCGTCAAGTCCTCTAAAAGTAACTTTATTTACATCAATTTTACTTTCAATAGCATCAACAAATGCTTGTGGTGGTGTGGAAGTTAAACCTAATGTTGTATCAATTTGTGTTACATCAAACTTACCTGTTGATGCATTATATCTCATTATATTTTTATTTTTTGCAGCATTTAGTGTACCAAAATCAGTATTTGTTAAATCTTGTAATCTTGTAGGCATCAGAAAGTTCCTCCGTCAAGAGTTTCTATCTGAATTTGACCTAAATCCAATTCACCTTCCAGTGCAGTGACCAGTGCATCAGGAACATCATTGTCTTCTACTGATACACTTAACAATTCATCTGCAGTAATCAAAACAAATTTATTAGTTGCAGCATCATATGATACAATCTTACCATCTGCTCCTGCATCCAAATCACCAAAATTAACATCACCCATCTCAGTGATGATTGATGGTTGTCTTGCTGATTGTGTTTTTACTGCTGTTGCTTTTGGTTTCTTTGCAACATTAGAAATGGATTGTGCTTTTTTGACTACAGCCATTGTTCTTAGGTAGTAATGCCTGCTCTTACAAACGCCATTCCTTCTACTAATCTGGACACTGCACCACTTCCAGAAGTAAGTTTTACATCATAATAGTAGCGTCCAGGTTCTAATCCAACAGTTGCTCCAGATGTTAATGCGATTGCAACTTCACCTGTTGCTGCTGTAATATTCACTGAAAATGACGTTGATTCTGTTGCACCATAATGCTTTTTCATTTTAGCAGCACCAGAATATCCAGCAAGGTTTGATGCGGAACCATCAGATTCAGTAGAAACAAAAGTTTCTGAAAAATCAGAACCTTGTGGAATTGATATGTTAATGACTGGATTAACTGCCATTTGTCTTTTTTAAGTATTTAGGTTGTCTGTTTGATTGCATATGCACTATAAATTTTTCCACTAATCGCAATAAAACCACTTGCATTCATTGCTCCTTGACGTGGAGTTGTTGACGTTGATCTATCATTTGTTCCTGCTTGACCATAAGCATTTGCGCCCCATGCCCAAAAAGTTCCATCATTTTTTAATGCAGCACTATGATTATATCCACCGGAAACTTTAAACCATTGTGTTCCTGGAATTTGAACAGGTGATGAACGAGGTGTTGTAGTTCCATCACCTAATTTTGAACTACTATTAGATCCCCATGACCACAGAGTTCCATCAGTTTTTGTTGCGAGAACATGTGCATAACCACTATTAATGTCTCCACCCCACTGTGTTCCCGGAACTTGAACTGGTGATGAACGTGGTGTTCTATCATTTTGTCCAAGATTTCCTGCTCCACCATATCCCCATGACCATAATGTTCCATCAGTTTTCCCTACATATGTTAGGTTAACTGCACAATTCATATAAGCACCATTCCATTGTGTTCCTGGAATTTGAACAGGTGAAGAATAACTAGTTTGATTATTTTGCCCCAAATGACCATCACCACCTTTACCCCATGACCACAAAGTTCCATCAGTTTTTGTTGCAAGACAAAAGTATCCACTATAATCACCAACTTGCACATACTCCCATTGTGTTCCAGGAATTTGTACTGGTGATGAGTAATTAATTGTATTATTTTGTCCCACTTGTCCATAGTCATTTTCTCCCCATGACCATAATGTTCCATCAGTTTTTGTTGCTAGTGATCTACTTGAATATCCACTAGCAATATTATTCCATTGTGTTCCTGGAATTTGAACCGGTGATGAGTAATATGTTAAGTTGTTTTGACCTAAACTACCTACGGCATTAAATCCCCATGCCCATAGTGTTCCATCAGTTTTTGTTGCAATTGATTGAAAATAATCACTAGATACCTTACTCCACTGTGTTCCTGGAATTTGAACTGGTGATGAGTAATATGTTCTGTTATTCAATCCCAAATGTCCTTGACCATTATAACCCCAACTCCACAACTCAAAATTCAACTGCTGTGATGTAAAACTATAAGTTGTAATTCCAACACTTGAAGAACTTTCAAATGTATCTTTATACACTGCTGCAGGAAAAACAACAAAATAAGTTGTTAATCCACTTAAATTATCAGTTGGGTCAATAGTTAATATACCACCATTGATGCTTAATCTATCACTAGTATTAACATCATAACTTTCAATAATTGTTCCTGATGCACTATCAGTTCTTAAGGTAATTGTTCCTGCAGAAGCAACAATTGGTTTACCAAATGTAAGAACAATATTTGATGCAAGTGCTACGTTTGTTTCGCCAATACCAGGTGAATAAGTCAGTGGTTCTAATGGTCCACCAAGATTAATCAATCCTGAACCATCACCATAAAAACTTGCTGCAGTAACAATACCTGATGTATTAACACTTCCTTGAGTTCCAATTCCAACATTATCTAATCCACTACCATCACCATAGAATGTACCAGTAATAATACCAACAGTAATTCCTGATGAAGATAATGTTGCTCCAGTTCCTACTTTAATCTCATTGTTTGTACCATCAATTGTAATACTTGATGACCCAACAGTTACAATTCCAGTAATTCTTGCATTTCCAGAGACAGTAAGTGCTGTTGATGCAGTACCAGTGTTTGCAATGGTTGTAACACCAGTGACTTTTAAATCACCAGAAGTATTCCATGAAGGAGCACCAGAACTTAATGAATCTGGTCTAACTGTACCTGTTGCTGCTTCAGTTAGATTTGTTGAACCACCAAGTAGAACACCATAAAAATCTAATCCTGCATCTGGTGCAGTTGTGAAGTTAATATTACTTCCTGATACTGTGTAGTCAATACCTGGATTTTGTGCAATACCACCAATATTAATGATTAACTGGTCTGCTTTAACGGGTGTGACTGCAGAACTTGATACAGTAAGTGCAAAGGTTTGTGTTACACCATTAAAAGAACTTTTGATATCATCTAGTTCTTGTATCTTTGCAGGTGCAGTGTAATTATAATTTACCCAGACAGTTCCATTCCACTGATATGTAAATCCAGAGGTAGGGTCAGAAAAGATTTGATTTACCGAAGGACCACTTGGAAAGTTTATAGCCATTATCGTTTTTTAGGTATTTAGGTTGTCTGTTTGATTGCAAAAACTTCATAAACTTTTCCAGAAGTCACAGTCCACTGTGTTCCTGGAACTTGTATTGGTGATGAATATGGCTGTTTATCGTTATTAGCAGATTGACCATAACCATTATATCCCCAAACCCATAAGGTTCCATCAGTTTTTAATAAAGACGATGTAGCATATAGCGCATTAGGTTTGGTCCATTGTGTTCCTGGAATTTGTACTGGTGAAGAGTATTTTACTGTATTATTTAATCCAAATTGTCCATTTGATCCAGAACCCCATCCCCATAGTGTTCCATCCGTTTTAGTAGCTAATGTATGTGTTTGTGAAGCACTAACTTCACTCCATTGTGTTCCTGGAACTTGTCTTGGTGATGAATAATATGTTCTGTTATTTTGACCCAGACCACCATCATAATTTGATCCCCATGCCCATAATGTTCCATCTGTTTTTATTCCAAATACTGTAGTATCTCCACTTGAAACGGTATATTTACTTGTAACATTCCATTGTGTTCCTGGAATTTGTACTGGTGATGAATAATATGTTGTATTATTTTGACCAAGGTTTCCATAAATATTTCTGCCCCATGTCCATAAAGTTCCATCAGTTTTGGACGCTAAAGACCTATATCCAACGTACCCTATAGGAAATATTTGATCCCATTGTGTTCCCGGAACCTGAACTGGTGATGAGTAGTATAAATTTGACCTACTGCCTAATCCCAATTGACCATTACCATTATATCCCCATGACCATAAAGTTCCATCAGTTTTTTTTGCAATAGAATTCAAATATCCACCAACAATATCTTCCCATTGTGTTCCTGGAATTTGAACTGGAGAAGACCTATCTACAATATCATTTTGTCCCAATGAACCATAAACATTATAACCCCACACCCATAGTGTTCCGTCAGATTTAATAGCACTTGTTTGTAAATAATTATTCCAAACTAAAGACCACTGAGTTCCTGGAATTTGGACTGGTGATGAACGATGTGTTCTATCATTCTGACCAAGGGCTGCATAAGAATTATATCCCCATGCCCACAACTCATAATTAAACTGTTGTGTTGTAAAACTATAATTATCAATCAATGTATTATCATCAAGACCATAAGTATCTTTAACTGTTCCTGCAGGTAATACAGTATAATAAGTTGTAAGACCACTTAAAGATGCAGTAGGATCAATCGTTAATGTACCAGCACTAAATGTTAATCTATCACTTGAAGTTACATCATAACTTTCTACAATCGTTCCAGATGCACTATCAGTTCTTAAGGTAATTGTACCAACACCTGCTTGAATTGGTTTATTGAAAGTAATAACAATATTGGTTGTTAATCCTACATTTGTTTGACCATTAGTAGGATTGAAAGTTAATGGTGTAAATGCCCCACCAATATTTGTTAATAAACTTCCATCACCATAAAACTGTGCTGCAGTGATGATACCTGTTGTATTGATACTATCTTCTGTTCCTAAACCAACATTACTTAAACTACCACCATAACCATAAAACTCACTTGCAGTAATGATACCTGAAGTATTGATATCTCCTGTGAGTGCAATTCCAGTTAAAGCAGTTCCATCACCAATCAGAGTGGTTGCAGTGATAACACCTGATACATTCACTCCATCAGTAATATTAACAGTTCCAAATGGATTTGTTAATTGTGCTTTAGATTGACTCATGGTTTTTTAGGTATTTATGGTGCTGACTTGAGAGCAAAACCAGAATAAATTCTTGCATCACCTTGAGGAACTGCTGTCCATTGTGTGCCTGGAATTTGTCTTGGTGATGAATAATATGTTCTGTTATCTTGACCCAATTCACCATAAGCATTATATCCCCATGCCCATAGTGTTCCATCAGTTTTTAATGCATATGTGGAATAAAATCCTGCGCTAATTCCACGAGGACCAATATCCCATTGTGTTCCAGGAATTTGTGTTGGTGATGAACGATATGTTGCACTGTTATCTCCAATTTGTCCAACATTATTCATTCCCCATGCCCATAATGTTCCATCAGTTTTTGATGCTAAACTCCTTCCATAAGATTGAGAATAGTAAGCCCACTGTGTTCCTGGAATTTGAACTGGAGATGAATAAAATGTTCTATTATTTTGACCTAACTGTGCTTTGTTGTTATCTCCCCACACCCATAATGTTCCATCAGTTTTAACTCCTCCTGATGAATATGCGATAAAGATATTACTCCATTGCGTTCCTGGAAGTTGAACTGGTGATGAATAAGGTGTTTTGTTATTTTGACCCAATCCACCATAATTATTACTTCCCCATAACCATATTGTATTATCAGTTTTAGCACAATATCCAAGCATTGCATTATAATCGCCCCCACCAATCAGATGTGGATCATTATAGACCCACTGTGTTCCTGGAATTTGTACTGGTGATGAACGATGATCTGTTGTTGAAGAATTTTGTCCCAATTGTCCATTACTATTTCTTCCCCAGGACCATAATGTTCCGTCAGTTTTAGTTCCTAATCCACCAAAATACGAATGTCCTATGGTTCCCCACTGTGTTCCTGGAATTTGTCTTGGTGATGAATATTGTGTTCTATCATTTTGTCCTAAATGACCATAAGCATTATATCCCCATGCCCATAGTGTTCTATCAGTTTTTGTTGCTAAAGTTGATTGATAACCATGCCTAATATCACTAGTCCACTGTGTTCCTGGTATTTGTACTGGTGATGAATATCTTGTTAGATTATTCTGTCCAAGTGGACCATTTGCATTATATCCCCATGACCATAATTCACCTGTTACATACCAAATACTTTCTGCAGTTATAAAACTATAAGTCGTGATACCAATATTCTCACTTGTATCAATCGTATCTTGAAGTGTTCCTGCTGGTATTACAAGAAAATGTGTTGTAAGTCCTACCATTGAAGCAGTAGGATTAATCGTCAACACACCACCACTAATACTTAAATTAGTGCTATCGGCAATATCATAACTTTCTACAATTGTACCAGTTGCACTATCAGTTCTTAAGGTAATTGTTGCAATACCTGATGTTGCTGCTGCAGATGCAATTGGTTTATTAAAGGTAATAACAATATTAGTTGATAATCCTACATTTGTTTGTCCAATACCAGGAGAGTAAGTGATTGGACTTAAAGGACCACCAATATTTGTAATACCAATACCATCACCATAAAATGCAGATGCAGTGATGATACCTGTTGTTTCATAATTATTCGTTGGTCCAAGAAGTGTAATACCAGTAAGACCAATACCAGAACCATAAAATGCAGATGCAGTAATGATACCAGAAGAGTTAACACTTCCTGTGGTTCCTATTCCAACTCCTTGAAGTTGTGAACCATCACCTTCAAAACTAGCAGCAGTTACAACACCAGTTACGTTGAGACCTGATGCAGTAAATATTCCAACCGGTGCTACAAGTTCTGCTTTAGATTGACTCATGGTTTTTTAGGTATTTATGGTGCTACTTGTTTGATTGCAAAAGCAGAATAAACTCTTCCACCATCCTTCATTACACCACTCCATTGTGTTCCAGGAATTTGTATTGGTGATGAATAATAAGTAGCAGTGGAAAGATTATTTCCTATTGCACCATAAATTTCTTGACCCAATGACCATAATGTTCCATCAGTTTTAGTTGCATATGTATTATAATATGCTACTGAAATTTTATCCCATTGTGTTCCTGGAATTTGTCTTGGTGATGAGTAATTTATTGCATCATTAACGCCCAATTTACCAGTATCATTCCTTCCCCAACCCCATAATGTTCCATCAGTTTTTGTTGCGATTGATGTTCTGCTAGCATTGCTTGCTCTATTCCATTGTGTTCCTGGAATTTGTACTGGTGATGAATAGTTCACTGGAGCATTTTGACCTAAAGCACCATTTCCACCTGCACCCCATGCCCATAACGTTCCATCAGTTTTTGTTGCTAGAACTGCAGCTGATGTATGAATAGATTTCCATTGTGTTCCGGGAATTTGAACTGGTGATGAACGTCTTTCTACATCATTTTGACCTAGTTGACCATTATCATTTAATCCCCATACCCATAATGTTCCATCAGTTTTGATTGCTCCAGATGCTTGGGGTCCGCTATAATCACCTCCAGAAACTTTATCTTCTCCTAAATCCCATTGTGTTCCTGGAATTTGTATTGGTGATGAATAATTTGTTAAGTCATTTTGTCCTAATCCACCCATATCATTCCCTCCCCAACCCCATAATGTTCCATCAGTTTTTGTTGCAAATGCATTCTGTACTGAATATCCAAGATTACTCCATTGTGTTCCTGGAATTTGCACTGGTGATGAAAGGTTTATTGTATTATTTTGTCCCAATTGACCCACATTATTATATCCCCATGTCCATGCAGTACCATCGGTTTTTAATGCAAGTGCATTATAATAACCAAATCCAACTTCTTTCCATTGTGTTCCTGGAATTTGTGTTGGTGATGAACGATTTACTTGATCATTTAGTCCTAGTTTTCCATATTCACCAAGACCAAATGCATATAACTCATAATTCAACTGCTGTGATGTAAAACTATAAGTATCAATAACTTCATTTCCACCAGTATTATATAAATCTTTTACAGTATTTGCAGGAACTACAACAAAGTAAGTTGTTAATCCACTTAAAGAATCAGTAGGATTAATCGTTAACTTTGCACCACTAATGCTAATAGAAGAACTTGTACCAACATCAAAACTTTCAATGATTGTACCAGTTGCACTATCAGTCCTTAAGGTAATGGTTCCTGTATTTGCTTGTATTGCTTTGTTAAATGTAATATCAATATTTGTTGTAAGTGCTATACCTGTTGCACCAACTGTAGGATTATAAACAATACCTTCTAATAAACCACCAACATCAGTGATATATGTTGCATCACCAGAGAACTTGGATGCAGTGATGATTCCAGTGGTGTTGATGCTACTTTCAGTTCCAAGTCCAGCACCAACAAGATTTAAACCATCACCAGCATAAGTTGTTGCAGTAATTGCACTTCCAACAATACCACTATTACTGATAGTAATTCCAGTACCAGTAATTGTATTGTTTGTTCCGTCAAATGTAATACTTGATGAACCAACAGTTAAAATACCAGCAATTCTTGCATTTCCCGAAACATATAATGCAGTGCTTGCAGTACCAGTGTTTGAGATTGTAGAGACACCACTAATATACAAGTCACCATTTGTATTCCAACTAAATCCACCAGTAGATAGACCTGTTGGTGAGACAGTTCCTGATGAGACAAAATCTTTTGATATACCTACTTCAAAATAAGAAGCAAAAAATGTTAATCCGTTTGCAGGTGGTGTGGTAAATGTAATATCTGTACCACTAATTATATAATCTTGTACTGGATTTTGAATGATACCACCTAAACTTAATAGAACTGTTGCAGGATCTAAATCAGCAACCGCTGCAGTTCCATTGACTGTTAATGGAAAAGTTTGAGTAACTCCATTAAAAGAAGCACTGATATCATCAAGTTTGGTTACATTTCCAATCGTTGCATCAACATAACTTTTCCATACTTCACCGTTCCACTGGTAACTAAATCCAGATGTTTCATCATTAAAGATATCATTTAGTGAAGGACTATCAGGAAAATTTATTGCCATTATAGTTTTTTAGGTATTTATTAGGTTTGTTTGATTACTAAAGTGTGTCCGGTATCAGTATCAACCAATATGGTCCATTGTGTTCCTGGAACTTGTGTTGGTGATGAACGGTCTATAGCATCATTAAGACCTAATCTTCCATTTTGATTTCTACCCCATGCCCATAAAGTCCCATCAGTTTTTGTTGCAAAAGCATTATAACCACTTACGAATCCACCATGAATTGACCTCCATTGTGTTCCGGGAATTTGAACTGGTGATGAATAATCTATTCTATCATTCAATCCCAATTGACCCTGACTATTATATCCCCAAATCCATAAGGTCTTGTCTGTTTTGATTGCTATTCCTGTATAATTAGATGATTCAATAAGATCCCATTGTGTTCCTGGAATTTGAACTGGTGATGAATAATCTGTTCTGTTATTTTGTGCAAGATTACCATTTCCACCATATCCCCATGCCCATAAAGTACCATCAGATTTAATTGCAAGAGAAGGTCCGGCAAAACCAAATGCAATTTTATTAGTCCATTGAGTACCGGGAAGTTGTGTTGGTGATGATCTGTCGTTATTAGTTCCTTGATTTAATCCCAAATTTCCAAAATAATTTGATCCCCATGTCCAAAAAGTACCATCAGTTTTAACTGCAGCTGTGAAATTAGCTTCACCTTTTACAAAACTCCATTGTGTTCCAGGAATTTGTACTGGTGATGAATAATATGTTCTATTATTTTGTCCGATTTGTCCCGCGAAATTTCTGCCCCATGTCCATAATGTTCCATCAGATTTAAGTGCAGTATTATGATCATAACCTGCTGCAGTTAAACTCCATTGTGTTCCTGGAATTTGGACTGGTGATGAGTAATATGTTAAGTTGTTTTGACCTAATTCTCCATTATTATTATTTGCCCATGCCCATAGTGTTCCATCTGTTTTTATTGATGAAGTGTAAAAAAATCCAGTTGAAACTTTAGACCATTGTGTTCCTGGAATTTGTATTGGTGATGAATAATCTATTCTATCATTTTGTGCAAGTTGTCCTTGACTATTACTTCCCCATGCCCACAACTCGTAATTAATTTGAACAGTAGTAAAACTATAAGTCGTGATACCAGCATTGGTACTTGTGTTTAACTTATCTTTAAAAGTACCTTCTGGAACTACAACAAAGTAAGTTGTTAATCCAACCAAATCACTAGTAGGATTTACAGTTAAAACACCACCACTGATACTAATAGAAGAACTTGTACCTACATCAAAACTTTCTATAATTGCACCAGTATCACTATCAGTTCTTAAAGTAATTGTACCACCAGCAGATAATAGTGGTTTATTAAAGGTAATAACGATATTAGTTGTTAATCCTACATTTGTTTGTCCAATACCAGGAGAATAAGAAATTGCTGCAATTCTTCCTAGTGGACCTGCATTTGTAATTCCAATACCAGAACCATAGAAATATGATGCAGTAATGATACCAGTTGTATTGACGCTTGATGTGCTTCCTAAACCAACACCTG
>Ga0222713_10007369_pt1 | contig 10320 bp, 9 predicted proteins | sample C33_649DmetaG_FD_165061 | JGI IMG/M metagenome (GOLD analysis project Ga0222713, IMG submission 165061) | Estuarine water microbial communities from San Francisco Bay, California, United States - C33_649D | ecosystem: Environmental > Aquatic > Marine > Unclassified | place: USA: California... | reverse complement strand
CATCCTTAGCATATGTGAATTGTCTCAGAGGTGCTCCCGTACCTAAAACAGTAATATGGTCCGAACCATTTTCATTTGCGGTTTTAATTTTTTCTAATAACGCACCTAAAAAATGTTTATTAGTTATATCACCACTTTCATAAACACCATATAAATTAGATGGAATGATATATGAATAATCCAATCCTTGTTTTTTAGAAACATCGATATGAACACCCATTAATCTTTTTGCATATCCATATGACACATTATTAACATGAGGTAAGCCGTTATGTAAATCCGTTTCATTTAATGGATAGTGGTCAACAACATCAGGATAAATACAAGTTGATAAGGTACCAATGAATTTCTTTACACCATATTCTCTAGCATATTTTACCATTAAAGTATTCATCATTACATTTTCTTCTAAAAAATATAATGGTCTTGACATGTTATCAAACATTCCACCCGCCTTCGCAGCTAAATGAATAACAACGTCAGGATTATGGTCTCTGAACATTTCATTTACGTCACCCTCAAATGTCAAATCGTATTGGGATGAGTTTAAAAAAACCGCATCCATTTCTTTTTGAAGATATGAACCTAATAAACCTGAACCTCCTGTTACAACTATTTTCATGGTACTCGGTACGGGATTCGAACCCGTGCTACATCCGTGAAAGGGATGCGACCTAACCACTAGTCGAACCGAGCAAAAGACAATCAAGATAGGATTTGAACCTACAAATCGTATCGTGTTCTTCCATACCACTAAACGACATACCTATGTGACCCTGCGGGAAGAAATCGTCCATCTTGCGATGCCTACATAGGTGTGTATCACACTACACTTCTTGATTGTTGCGGAGAGAGTAGGATTCGAACCCACGGATCCCTTGCGAGATCTTCAGTTTTCAAGACTGACGCAATCGGCCAACTCTGCCATCTCTCCATTTTCCCCACCCTGAGATTCCAGGTGAGTAGATCATAGTCTAGTTTTTCTATTCAAAACCCGCGTCGGTCTTACCCGCACTAAAAGTCAATCCTTACGTTGGGATTGGTGGATAGTCAATCTAGTTCCAACGAGTAGTTCTTAAGATGAATCTACTAACGTCTAATCCATTGTTAAATGAGTCTTGGATCAAAGACTACTGAGTATCTCTTACTCATTGCGGACTGTACGGGACTCGAACCCGTGAACTCTACCGTGACAGGGTAGCATGATAACCAACTTCACCAACAATCCAAAAATTCTAACTCACCTTAAATTGCTCCATCCAAGTCTTGCTCTGGTTAACAAAGTCCTCGTTGAGTTAGTTTTAAATTTAACTACGTTTGGTAAGGTGATTACTCACACCTTCATCTATTAGGACATTGTTCTTTTTAAACTACATACCCAACGTAATCAAACTTTTTTAATTTACATTCTTGTTGATGTTTACATTTCTTCAATTTCTTTTATAACTAAATTTGTTTAAGTAAAACAAAATTATTAATAAAAAACATCAGAACATAAATTAAAAAAATAACAAGTTTTTTGTACCCTTCTGTACATCATAACCAATATATCTCTACATTGGTGGTTACATTTTCTCATTGGGTTAATTACTCCCCGATTATAGTAACTCTCTCCTGACCTGTATGACTATTCCGGCTTCAACAGGACCATTTTGGATTTTATATACCGTGGGGTTACACCACAGTCGTCACTTGTTGTTGCGAGAGAGGGAATCGAACCCCCGACCTAAAGGTTATGAGCCTTCCGAGCTACCGCTGCTCTATCTCGCGATGTTTGTTTTACAAAGTTAAGAAATTAATCTGAATATTCCAAATAATTTCAAATCTTTTTGTTGCGGGGTCAGGAGTCGAACCTGAGACACTCGGCTTATGAGACCGGTGGGGAACCATCCTCCCCGCAATATGGGGTGATTGGTCGGAATTGAACCGACGACCTTCTGAACCACAATCAGACGCTCTCACCTACTGAGCTACAACCACAGAGTCAAGTACAGGATTCGAACCTGTGTGAATGGTTTTGCAGACCACCTCCTAGCCTCTCGGACAACCTGACTTATTTGAGGTTTCACAGGGATTCGAACCCCAATCATCTCGTCCGTAGCGAGACGTTTTTCCATTAAACTATGAAACCATTTTTATAAGCAATTTTGTTTATATTTTTCCTCGGTACCAATTCCAATTGGAACAAACAACGCAAATCCATCATCGTCTTCAAAATGGTTACATGTATCTTCATAAACATTTTGAAATTTTGTTCTCATATAAACAAATTCCTTTCCGTTCCATTTAGCCACTTGTGCGTTCCTGTGTTCACCAGTATAATATTGACCCACCACCAAATCCTTTTTAGGAATGGCACCCGCCTCGATTAATTTTGGGACATAATAATCCTTCCATTCCTGAATATCAACTCTTGGTAATTCAGGTACGTCCCTTGGGGTATTAATTTTTGGGAGATTTTCCCAATACTTTTTTATTCTTTGTTTTCTTTCCTCTCTAATTTGAATAAGTTGCGCCTCCGCTCTTAACTTAAATCCTTCTACATTGTTTTCCATTGTGTTTTTCTATTATGTTTCCAAGATTTATATTCTCGGTATTTGTGGGAATAAATCGGTTTTCCGTTTCCATGTCTTCCCCATACTTTATTGGGTGAACAATCATAATACCAACTGCCACTTCTTTTCTGACAGATGAAACAGTAATCCCATATCTGTTTCATTTTTTTTACCTTTTCTTCTTTCATTTTACATTAGTTTAACTAATGCATATCGAATTGTTTTTTCATAGTTTATTTAATTTTTGGTGTTCTTCCTAATTTCCATCCAGTGGGAACAATTCCCGTCATTTTTATTTTTTTGTTTTGTTCGCCATTTGTTATCCATTGTGAACCAAATTGAGAATTAGACGAACCGCTTTGTTTTATTTTATTAGCTTCACCTATTTTCTTTTTCGTTTCATCATTGTGTTTTTTACCAGTCCAATCATATTTGAAATGAATCATTTTACCTTCATTCCATAATTTTCTACTGTTATCAGATACTCGTTTTTTTAATTTTTCTTTATTTTCTGGTTTCTCCCAATATAAATGGGCGGCTTTGAATTTATCACCACCAATTGCTTGACCATTAGATGGCCATCCTCCACCACCATAAACAAGATTTATACATAAATTATCTTTCAATAATTCTTCATTTACTAATTCCTTTTCTCTTTCTTTCAAAGAACTTCTATCTGGCAACATTTCAAGGATTTCACACTTAAAATTTTCTTTACCATATTTGTTTATTGAATACCACAATCGTTTTCCACTTCCAATATAACCATCATTTAAGTCATTGGTCGTGTGCATTCCTATGTAATATTTTCCATTTACAAGATTTATTGTCTTGTAAATAAAATGATATTTCTTTTGTTTCCTCGGCATTTATATTCTTTAATAATAAATATCCAAGAAAGGAACAAAAGTTCAAGAGCACGGGTGGAGAGATTCGAACTCCCATCGATGGTTTTGGAGACCATAATTCTACCATTGAACTACACCCGTAGTTAATACGAACATTGACCGGGTTGTGGGTATTCTCCACTACTAGTTAGGCTTCGACCACCCGGTTGATTCGTATTGTGACTCCTCCGCGACTCGAACGCGGGACTCCCTCATTAAAAGTGAGGTGCTCTAACCAACTGAGCTAAGAAGTCAAGTTAAACCAACACGACGACTCATTTCGAACTTTCGGGGCTCGTATCATTCATTCGTATTGGTTTGTGGAGATAGTTGGTTACGATCCAACTCCTCTGGATTTTCAGTCCAGTGCTTCTACCAAGTTAGCTTCATCTCCTTATGTTCTTAGGGGTAGATTCGAACTACCAACCTCCTCGGTATCAGCGAGGTACTCTCACCATTGAGTTACCTAAGAATATGGTGGACACGTTGGGAATCGAACCCATTCACTCTGATTGCAAATCAGGTGGTCTGCCATTGACATCCGGCCCATAAACAAAAAACCTCGAGATTTTTAAGTCCCGAGGTTTTCTAATATTTTAAGTTAAACTAATTTAACCTACATCAGTATCATCGAGACATATGGACATACGTGCTTCATCCGCCCATTTTGAACAGATTGTAAACGACATTGTATGTGTAAATTGTCTCATTGAATTTAGTTTTATCTTTTTTCTTTTACAAAGATACTAATAAATATGTATATAATCAAGAAAAGTTTAAAAAAAATAAAATTTAATGTTTGAAGAGGTTTACCAATACTGTTTTTCTGACTATTTATTGTTGACAAATAAACAATAAATGTACCTCTGACGATTGCTTTAATGGCGGATCTGTGCGAGGTGACTTAAAAACAGAGTTATGCAAAAAATTAAAGCTTTAACAGTAAATCTTCATGAAAAGTTATTCATGCTTTTCGTTTATGGGGTTTGCGTATTCATCGCATCCGCCCTTCTATTTCAATTATTCTTCGTAGCCTTACATGTAACAGGACAAGACCAATACATACAAGAATTGGTAAATCGTTTTGACCATAGATTCGATGGTAATTTTAAAAATGACCCACAAAACGTTATGTATGATGCTGATGAGCACATTTGGGTTGAGAGTGTTACAAATAACGTAAAAATCGGAAAACTTGCTGGAAATAGAAATTTAGAATTTGGAGTTAAGAACATGTTGGAGGAATACCTTCAGGAAAAAAACTATGACTTAACACCAAATGCTCCGAATAAGTTAAAGGTTGAAATCGTTTATTTAGACGTTCTAACAACTAAAAAGAATGTGTCCGTTTTTCACAAAAATGAAGAAGAGGTTGTGATAAGAATGAAGGGTATACTATACAAAGACGGTAAAAAAGATAAAGAAATAATAGTGGAGGAGGGTTCGTCTGAAATCTCTATGTCAACGTTAATCGTAGATGAAGGGGGTCAATTTAATCAAACATCACTGAGCAACGCTCTTAAAAAGACTTGCGATAAATTAGTAACTAAACTTTTACAATAAAATGAAAAAATTATCATTCTTATTAAGTTTCTTTTTAATTTCTTTATCATCGTTTGCTCAATTAACTGTTAATCAAACTATAACGCCGACAACGGGGTTAAAGGTAGGTGATACGTTAACGGTTAAGTATACTGTTGCGAGAGGTACAACAACACCAAGATATTTTTGGTTAAGATACTCTTTCAATAATAAGGCGTTAGCAATGGTTACTAACAGCACTACGTTTTTACAAGGTAGTTCAACTCAAACATTCTTTACGGGTTGGAATAACTATAAATTCACACCATCACCAAATGTTGCGGACACACAATTATATGCTCAATACTTGGTGACTCCGTGGGGTTATGCTGCGAATAACGATTGGAATGTTGGTCAAATCACTGTTCAAAGAACTGATGCCTCAATTAACGGAGATATTGCAACTCAAAAATTCGTATTGAAAGACCAAAACACTTACAATGATATTCATAAATTGGACTTGTCTTATGCTATTAATGATGCGTCAGCTAACATCTCACCAATTACAAGAAGTTCAACAAATATTTCATTAAGCGGTGTTGTTGGTAATACTTCACAATTTAAAGTGAAAGTTCTTTTCCCTCAAGGATATACCATCACTGACCATAATGTCCAATTAATGAAATTAAAAACGGATGGTAGCGGTACTATTGATTGGTCACAACAACCAATAGCACAATTACCTTTGGATGCAACAGGTGAAGCATTATTTACTACACAAGTCAAAGTTGGTGATAGTTTAGGTGTCTTTGTTAGTCCCGCTTCACAAAAAGCTTGGATGAATAATGTTATTACAGTTTCGGATGCTTATAAGGCGTTTTTAGGTCATTCACAAACAGATATATCAGGAACTGCAAACTTTTTTACTTATCCAGATTTAGAAAAGAAAATAGGTAACATCACTAAAAACGATAATGTGTTTAATGAATCTGATTCATATTTCTCATTCGCCTATGTAATGGGTCAAGATGTTTCCGCTAACGCTTTTATACCAACACAATCATCAACTTCTTGGAGATGGCATAGTGGTTTATTAAATCAGGATTGGTTGAATGGTAACATTAAAAATAAAGTCACGATTGATACACCGATTAAAGAGGTTTATGCAGTATATGCTTGGGGTGGTGACTTAAACTGGTCACATTCATCAGATCCAGCGGTAATCGCTAGTAGAATAAGTACCGGGCAATACACAAACTCAGTAAATTCAATCGGTACCATGTCGACTATGTCAACACAATCAATGTCATATAAAACTGAATCGGTTGAAACTGCTAAGTTGAGTGTAACATCAACATTGGAAAACGGTAAAGTTGTATTAACAACAAATTTAACAAAAGAAGGATTGGCGGGATTGGAAGTTATTATGAATTATGATGAATCTAAATTAACGTTAGATAACATAATATTTGATTCGGGATCTACTATTACAAATTTCTCAACACATAAAGATGGTAGATTAACATTTGGTTCTATTGATCAATTGAAAACTGCGAGAATTAAAGTTGGTGCTCCGTATAAATTAATATTCACACCAAAAACAACTTTAACAAATACCGCTGGATTATTCTACTTTGTTTTATCTGATGCTGTTGATGCGAAAGGGAATAAAGTTGATTTAATCGTCGAGTAATATGAAGAAACTGTTAGTAATATGTTTTTTACTAATCTCATTTTTAGGGTTCGGACAGAGTGTATCTGCTCCGGACTCTAAATCATTTACACCATCTACAACGGGACAAGATGCTAGTGGTTTTATATTAAATGGATTTACATCAACAGACGTGGTTTTAGCGTCAATTAGTTTAGTTAATCCACCATCAGGCACAACATTTTATTTAACTACTACAACAGGTTTAACACCCGCAAGTGGATTTACTTTGGCGGGTAATAAGACTCGTTTGGTGGTAACGGGGACAATGGTTAATATTAACACCGCATTATCGTCTTTAAAAGTGAACACGGGGTCTGTGAAGGGTAATGTGTCATTATCAGTTGCGGCAACTGTTAACCCAACAGGATATTATTACAATGGTGTAAACGGACACTTTTATAGACCGATAACAACCGGAACTACATATACAAACGCCAGAGCGGCATCACTATTAACAACATTCAAAGGACAATCAGGATATTTGGTAACGATTACATCTGCCGATGAAGATAATTTTATTATCGCAAATGTACCACAAGCAAATATATGGTTCGCACTTACCGATGAGGTAACGGAAGGTAGGTGGGTTATTGATGCCGGACCTGAAAAAGGTACGGTAATCAAAACATCAAATGGACAACTTAATGGAAATATAGTTGGACAATACAACAACTGGGCGGGTGGTGAACCTAATAATAGTGGTAATGAGGATTATCCTGTAACTAAATGGGGTGGTGGAACTCAATGGAATGATTTACCTAACAATTTCAGTTGTGCATATGTAATTGAATACGGAACTTGGTCTAATCCTGATGATGCGACATTTACAGAATTTTATACGAATTCAGTTACACACTCAAATGGTGAAGTTTTAACAGCTCGATTTAATTTTGACTTTGGTGGTAATGTGGATGAAACTAAATTTTCAGCAAGGGCAAACACATATGTAAACAATCTATGGGGTGTAACAACCAATACATCAAGACCAATTAGTGGGTTAGGTAAAGTTGATATTACAAATGATTTAGACACATCAAAAATATCAAATGGTGGTATTAAAGCGTTAACAACTGCCGGACAAGTTGAGTGGTGCGTGATATATGAATATGACACATATAATAAACGATATAGAATAGGTATTGATAGTAGAGAGGTAAATGGTATTCTATCCACACCTTCATCAATCACTAATTTACAATTATTTGATTTATGGAATGGGCCGGTAACATTTAATTCATACGACCCGAATGGTTGGACTGAAGTTTATGTTTACACAAATACTCAATTTAATTTTTCATCCTCATCTTTTGCGTCAAACATCCGAGCGGGAAATGGATTTTATGGGTTACAAGCGGAATTTACATTTTCATCGATTCAAAATTATAAACAACATGGAATTGATTTATCGTATACAAATCAAACAGATTTAAACACTTTTTATAATAGTGTTGTAACCGTATCAGATGTCTTTATAGCATTTAAAGAATTATCAAATGGAGGGTTATTTGGAAATGAAAGTGGGAATGAGTTTACATCGGGTGTACAATTTATGAATGCTGACGTTAATGGTGATGGTATGTTTAATGAATCCGACACATACAAACTATTACAACATTTAACAGGAGTTCAACCACTTACACAATATTCCACATTGACATATTTGATGAAACTATATGGTAAAACTGAATATGATGCGATAACTAAATCTAATTGGAATACACAATTTAACTCAACGAGGAGTTTGTATCCATTTAATTTGAATAGTGGTACATTGAATAATACCTACAACGTAAATGTAACTTGGGTTGGTGATGTGAATCTATCACATTCAGCTCGACAAACTGTAAGTGGTGTTGTAAGTAATTCAATTAGAACTATGAGTTTATCAACTATGAGTTCATCAACTCCCAATCAAATCAACGCGTACTTAATGGGTGAAAATATTGGGGGTAAGGTAGTTATAACAATATCATTAGACCCATTACAACAAGAAGTTGTTGGGACACAGTTTCAATTAAATTACGATAATACCTCATTGAAATTTGAGAAAGTGGAGTTTACCACAAAAGGTAATCCAACAAATTTTGGGACAGATAGAGGGTCATCAATAACTTTAGGATCATTAATAAGTGACGGTTCAACAACATTAGATAAAACAACTGAATATAAGATAACATTCTTACCATTAATTGGGATAAATAGTATTTTGGGTTTAACATCAATATCAACAACAGACGCAGTTAATAAGAATGGGACACAATTAAAAATAAAAATAAACTAATGAAGAAGATTATATTAATATCATTGATTTTATTAGTTGGATGTACTAAACCTGAATTACCGACACCAATAATGCCGATTGAAAAGATATTCACGGTAACCGAAAGTAAAGTAACAAATGGTCAAACAATTTATTTTGATTTACCATCTTCGGGTACATATATATTGACCTTGATAGAAATATCAACCGGTCAAGTAATTAGTAGAGAAAAATTTATTGGACAAAACGGTGAAAATACCAGAAAGATTTACACCAATTCATTACCTACTGGATATTTATATTTAGTACTTGAAGATGTGAATAAGAATCAATTGAATAAAACAAAAATAACAATAAACTAAAAAATGACAAAAATGAAAAAAGTATTAATTCTATTAGTTGGTGTCTTATTCGTCGCAGGTTGTACTAAGGATGACATGCTACCGATAATCGAACAACAAATTAAACCAGAATTACAGATTGCTGATAAGTTCGGTATTAAGTTACAGACTTCATTTGTTACAAGTGAGGTATTGATGAACGTTAAACTTGAAAATTCAGGTACCGCCACTATTAAAATTACTGATATTTCAAATAGAGTAGTTTCAAAAGAACAAGTGAATGTTAGTGTGGGTGATAATTTATTAAAAGTATATACCTCATCTTTACCACCATCAGCATATAGAATTGCTCTTTACGATTCAAATAATAACATGTTAGGGATAACAGATTTCAATAAAATAAACTAAAAATTAAATATAAAACAATGGCAGAAGAACAAGAAGAAGGAACAATGAGTGGTTTAAAGAAAACCCTTATCGGTACAGTAGGTACTATAGTAACCGCAGCTGGTGTGTGGGCAACTACACTTTTAGGTGGTGGTGATAAATCAGAACCGACTCCACAACAAGCGGCACCTGTAATTAACATTACAAACTCAAACCAACAAGCACAACAAGCTTCAGGTGGTGGGGGTAAAACTGTTATTATTAAAGAAAAAGAAACCGTTAAAGAACCGGCAAAACCGATTAAGAAAAAAGAAGGTGATGAATTTAAAGAAGAAGATCCAAAATGGTAATTTAATATGAAAGAAGAACAAGCAGGTGGATTTAAAGAATTATTGGGTAATATGATGAAACGTAGATGGTTCATCACGGCCATTGTATTAGGGGGATTTATGATAATCATAATGGGTATATTTGGGGCAATCCTGAATAAATCCTCAATCGAAGGCGAGTGGAAAGAACTTTTACTTTTATTATTGGGAGCCTTTATTGGTTCTTATGGTAAAATCATTGACTATTGGTTTAGTGATACTGATAAGGATAAGATGTTAGTACAAAAGATGGACGAGGAAGATGGTGTTTCTTTAAGTAATACTGC
>Ga0222713_10007363_pt1 | contig 10324 bp, 22 predicted proteins | sample C33_649DmetaG_FD_165061 | JGI IMG/M metagenome (GOLD analysis project Ga0222713, IMG submission 165061) | Estuarine water microbial communities from San Francisco Bay, California, United States - C33_649D | ecosystem: Environmental > Aquatic > Marine > Unclassified | place: USA: California... | reverse complement strand
AATTTGAACCTTGAGCATTACCATTCCAATTTGTCATAGTAACACACAACCCAACTAATGTATTTGGTGGATACGTTCCGTCCGCAGCTGGTGGAGTGCTTAAATCAAATGTTATATCTCCAGCACATTGTCCAAATAATTTTATTGAACTTAAAAAAAATAAAAACAAAAAATAAAACTTATTCATAATCAAAATTTAGGCAATCTGTAAGTTATTAATCCTTCTTTAGCATCATTTTTGAACACCACATAGTCTTTTATTATACCAAGCCACCATATTGAATTAACAATATAGAATGGTGTAAAAGGGTGTATTTCATTTTCATCATAAGGAACTGAATAGCCATAGAATAAACTTGCAACTAATAACAAAGTCATAACCCAAAACATTGGTCTAAAAAATAACCATCTTAAATATTTTCTAAAAAAATAAAATGGGTTACATGGGAGTTTTAACCATTTTTTATCTTCAAAATGAATGTCGTGAAATACAATATAAGAATCTGAAGCAAACCCAGAAGTTCTCCAAAGAAATTCGTGAACCCATATTGGAATCATTGTTGAAAATACGAAGATGGGTAGAGTCCATTCAGGAACGTAATCTGAATAACTTGTAAAATAGGCGACTGGAATATGATATGTTAAGAAACAGATTACTCCAACTAACCAAAGAAAATATCTATTTTGGAATTTATTTAATATATTATTCATCTCCGATTTGTTTTTCTGGTACACTTGTTACTTGGTCAATGCTTGGCCCTTCGAAATAATTAATTTCTTCTTCATTTATATGGGTAATTTTCTTAGTGTCGGCTTTCATCTTGGGTTTAACCTCAATCAAAGTCCTGTTGTATGAAAATTCAAAACAAATACCCATAAGAAGAGGAAACACAACAAAAGATAAAAGTAATACCATTAAAATTCCTTTATCCATTCCAAAGGAAATTGCCATATAAAGAAAACGATACATAATAAACTGATACTTGTGCCAGTCATCAGTTAGGAAAACTAAAGCGGTTGAACTAAATGGAAATTTCTCAGCGTAATTTGGAGTATATAATCCAAAATACCACCAGTGGTCTTTCTTATCGGTAGATACCAAACTACCAGCTTCTGTCCTTTGATACTTATTTTTCCAAGTATCTGTTTTTTTCCCTGTGTCAGCAGTGGCATCAAGTCTCCCCTTGAAATATCCTGCCGCGGCAAGACATACCGCAATAAAAATAAATGTAATCATATTGTTTAACTTAAATATTTTGAAACATTAATAGCCGCCTCCATAGCCTCATCCCAAGTCTCAATGACTTTTTTACCTCTTCTGTTAAATGGTATTACACTTGCAATTCCATCAACGGTCATCCAATCCTTATTAAACTCATCCGCCCCTTTCAGGCTATCTTGATATTCCTTATAATATTTATCCCATTCTTCTTGGGTATAGTCACTACTAACAGGAAGATAATAATTATCAAATATTCTATCACCAATCTTAAACAATGCTCCTCCTCGGTGACTATAACCATAATAACCAACTACATCATCTTCAAAACTTAAATCAAGAAAATGATATGTTAGGTCATTCTTTTTAAAAGAATTATTATCTTTTAATTTAATCGCAACCCCACTCGGATAATCATCACAAACAACAAGATTGTTTTGGTAATACCACCAACCTGTTTCAATATCACCTATATAATTCCCACTATTACTTAAAAATGAATTATAAAGAGTATGTTCACCATTATGAAAAGTGTGAGACCCAACTTTACCACCAGTAAATTTGGTAATTAACTTTGTGCAATCAGTGCTAACAACCCATCCATTACTATTACGATATGGAATCATTCGACTTACTAGTTTAGTAAATCCAAGATTTAGGTGGACTTTATTTAATACTCCACTACCACCTCCTGTATAATGTGGATTTTTTTCAAATTTAAATCTTAATCTACCATAGTATGGCGTTCTGTTTACAATCATCTTATAAAGGTTTTAGTAAGTATAAGAAAGTCCAATCTGATAAACAAATTTTTGTGGAGTTATTTCTTTAATTGTATAGTTAATTGATTGGGAGTTTACTACTATAATGGAGTTCAGGTCAATATAATTGACCGGTCCTGATTTTAAATTTTGTATTTTAAAGTCAACAAACAATTTCTCATTCGAGGATACCCTTAAACCTGCCGACCATCCATAAACTTCTGTAATATCAAAGTATTGAAAATTACTTCCTGTGGATGCTGAATATCCTCCTTCTGCAGTAACAATATCACTTGAAACTCTATAGGATTCAAACCCACCAACTAAATCCACATATGGTTGGAACGGCCCATTGAAAAGTTTTAATCTGATATTACACAGAGCCCTATTATTACTATTTCTGAAACGCATAGTTGCGTTATTATAAATGTATTGCCCTGTTATGGATTGGTAATAACTTAAAACAAAATCTCTATCTTCTGAGTCAAAATTTGCCCAAGCATAATCAAATCCAATCTCAATTGGGCTTCCAAAAACTGGAAGTTCTGTTCCAGCGTTTATACCCCAAAATCCACCTTCAATGAAATCTTTGAGTGAATCTGTGGGTTCAATATATTGAAATCCAACATTGGTGTATGACCTTCTTGGAACTTGTGAGAATCCACAAATCGGAATCAAAAACAATAAAATGATTATTAGTTGTTTCATTATTATAATTATTCAAATGGTGCCTCTAAAACTTGATGGTCCCAACTTTCTAAAACAAATTTGATTTCAACATTATCAGGTTCACATCCTTCGTATTGTCTAGTCATAATAATTTCAAATCCTCCAGATGACGTGGCGAATCTTCTTTCTTTTGGTTTTTCTCTGAAATGTTTGAGTAGGGAAATTGATAGCTCCCTAACCCAATCTTTCATTTGGCGTATTTGCGGAACAGCCCCAATAAATCCCCATCTCCAATCAAGGAATTCCATGACTTTGTGGACTTTAACGAAATCAAACCCATCAATACATTCTTCAACTAAAATTTCAGCTTTTAATTCAGATTTTACATTTAGGACTTTCATACCACAAATATACAAAAAAACCCGATTACTCGGGTCTTTTTTTAAAAAAATTAATTATTTTTATTTTCCACAACAAGAAATATACATAGTTGTGTCAAAATATTGTGGTAGAGCTTTGTAAGATTTTACATCTTCAACAATCAAATTCGATGTCTTTGGGTCTATCAAAGACCATTTACCATTTTGGGATTTAGTAAAACTTGGTTGATAGGACATGTGTCTCAATGTATCATTTTTTCCGTTCATATAAGTGTATTGAACATCAAAAACAAAACTTTGTTTATAACAAACATTTGTTGTATCAATGACAATACTTTTAACGGAACCATTGTCTGTTTGTTTGTTATTTTGATTCTTGTTTTTACAGGCTACAAGAGTTAAAGCCGCTGCTAAAATTAAAACTACTTTTTTCATTTATTTTGATTTATTTTTACGATTTACATAACCATCAGGATAATACTTCCTTATACTTTTATAATGTTTAATAGAATGATTTATCATAAGAATCATTGGGACAACTACAAGAAGAGGTATGATTAAAGATATAGGTCCGTGAGTATACCATAAACTATAATGGTCTTCTGATGGAACAAGTTCATTCCAAAGATATCCAAAAAATATCAGAAGAGCCATACCCATATGATACTTGTAGGTTTTCCAAATTACTGCCCAAAATAACGGCCAATCAGTTTTCATAATGCTTGTTTTACTATAATTATCAGTATTCAATTAATTCTTCAAGTGAAGCATCCCAAGCGGCCACAAAGTTCCCATCCAAATCAGTATTAACAAAATATACAGGACCATCTTCGATTGCGTCATTAATATAGTCAAATACAAATTCTTTTTCTCTCCAACTACTTACCTTCTCATCTGTAGTTTTAAACACTCCCCATCGGTTGCAAACATCATTTACATCCACCCACACCCAAACATACTTTTCACCACCAGATTCTTTGAGTGTAATTAATGGTCCTTGATAAAAAACAAGGTCACTGATGTGAGTTGTGTTTGGGAGTGGGTCTTCGAGTATTATATTTCCTTTTACTTTGTGCATTACTTTCTAATTTGAGTTTCGTCAAGTTCAACGGTAGTTGGTCTACCAAAGATGAGAATGTTAACTTTAAGTTTTCCCTTCTCTTTGTCAACAAATTCAATATTACCTTTGAAAGATGCAAATGGCCCTTCGGTTACCGTTACCTCATCTCCGATACCGAAAATGTCGCTGAAGCTCTTTTCCTTGTTCTCTTCGTGAAGTCCAATCATTCTTTTAACCTCAGCATCTTTAACAACCTGAACATTTCCTTGTCGGTCAGTCAAAAGTCCTGTCGCTCCATCAATCTTTTTTACAACTTGTTTAAGTTCACCGATTGCAGATGTTTCAACAAAAACATAACCAGGAAACATTACCTTCTCTCGTTGGACTTTCTTTCCTTCCTTTGTTCCAAATACTTTTTCAAGTGGAACAATTACTCGTCCGATTACTCCATTGAGTTCCCCTTTGTCAGCTTCTTTAAGTATTCTCTCAGATACTTTACGTTCACGATTTGCTTGTGCTCTTACAATATACCATTCCATAGTTTAAATTATTTTAGTCCCACCAACCATCAATGTGTTTGGCGATGAATTTATATGCTTCTTTTTTATCTTTCATATAGTCCTTACGGCATTGTTTCATTGCTTCACGGAGCTCTTTTGAATATTGCTCTTTGTCCTCATCGGTCTTGACATTTTCATGCTCAATCTCCATATATGAAGAACCTGTTCCATCGTTAGTTGGAATGAAGTTAAACTTACTCTTACCCCACTTCTTTTCAATTGCATCGTGAGCCGGTTCTTCGTAAAATTCCCAACTATCTCGGGTCATATGAAGTCGGTCAATCGCCTCTTGGATTTCAGCTGCAACTTTTTCCGCTTCCGCAATATGAGTTCTATCTGACAAGAAAAAATCCCTTGTATGTTCAAGTTTCTTAATAAGGATTTCATTAATGAAATTGTAATCATAGTCTTCGTCCTTCCAAATTGTAGGAAGCCATCGGAAGACATTCTTTACCTTCCTGAAGAACCTTCTAACAGGATATTTTATGTTATTAAAGTTTACCCCAGCCATTTTTATATTGTGTTTTATCGATTCCTTCTGAAACTATCTTAAAAAATTTAACTACTTTCTTCCAAAACTTTTTCATCGTATTAGATTATGAGGATTTATGTTGTGTTCTTCTAAGAGTTCTCGTAGTTTCTCATACACAGCGTCAACTCCTTTGTGATATGAATCATCCTCATCATAACCACTTGTTAGTCCACGATATGAATTGGTTGAAAGTTCCCAAAGAACAAGTGCCATATCCGTAGCTCTAACACATCGGTCGTGAGCCATCTTATCATCAAAGTCATCCAAATCAAATTCTAATTTTGCTTTCATACTGTATGTTCTATGTTTACTCTTACACAATCTTGCGGTTGGGCTTCGTTCATCAAAAAGTTATTGATATATCCCATAATATTTGCCGAACCTATTGGATTAGCCGAGTGAGTATAAACTTTTGGAAATGTAATTCCAATTAATTTTTTACTCTTCCTTGAGATTAAATCCTCTGACAAATTATAATGGTCATAGTAGTAATCGACAAGCCACTTGGCACAATCCATACCGGTCTTTTCAGTTATATGAGTATAGTCCAAAGTATAGTTGGGACTAACATTGTTGAAATATTCACTCATCGCGGTGTCTCCAAGGTCGTGGTCCAAAGAAATTACCTCAATGTTCTCAAATCCAAGTTCTCTTACTTTTTCAACAAACTCATCGTATGAACGAACCACAACCCAATCAGGATTAACTGGTGTTCTAACATCGTCCAAATATATCTTCTGTTTCATTTGACAAATATACGACAACTTTTCTGATTAAACAATAACTAAATTCTCAACCTGTTTCAAAAGTTTAATAACTTCTTTCTCAACTTTAACCTGTGGCCACCTTTTAAGTGTGTCACCACTATGACGTGTATCAAAACCAATAACCCAACTTCCCAAATCTTCCATTGTAAGGTCTACACCAAATTTTTCGTGGTTAATCATATATTCATCAACCTTCTCAGAGAATGTAATTCCTCCATGAACATTAAGTCCCTCAACAAGTTCAGTAGTGTATTCAAGACCCCAAAGTGGATGACCCTGAGGGATTACAACATAACCATTTGCAAATCCACCGTAGAAAGTGGTTTGGTCATTTTCAACTAAAAATCCTTTAATTTTCATAATGCAAATATAGGTTAAATTTTCTTTTTCTTTGACTTTGATTCTGTAATTTTATCAATATTGATATGACCTATCCCAAACATCTTACACATAATTGAAATGTCGCTATCCCTAATCCAATTTATTTGATGTCTGATTTGGTCGTTTCTTCGTCTTCCAGCATTTTGTTTGCTCCATCCATATCTCCAACCTGTTGGTTCGGCAATTTGTTTGAATTTGAGTTCAAATCTTACTTCAACTCCCGTACTACCAGAACGATAATTATAAAAATTGAAACTTACTTTATGTACATAAACCTCAACCTCACCGAAGTAATGCCCAGCAACCTTAAAAGATTTTGCGGACTTTAATTTCTCCGATACGAATTTGGTATATTTTTCTTGGTCTAATTTGTTTGCCATAGGGGTATTGTGTAATTGTTCCACAAATATACGGCAAAGTCCCTAATCCTCCAAATCTATTGTTTTAATATCTACTCCGAAGTTTCTTTTAACAAATGTTTTCATCGGTTCAATCCATATCTTTCCGAATAAACCATTTAACTCTCTCTTGTAGTCATCTTCTAATACAAGAATTGGGCTTTCAGATATTCTTTTCTTACCTTCCTCAGTGTAGTCAGCCCAATATTCTCTAAAGTATATGAAAAATATACTATCGTAATCATGCGTCATTAAAATCCAAATCCCTTCTTCACCTGTATCTTCCTCTGTTTGTAAATAAACTTGGTCTGTATCAATCATATCTTCAATGTAGTCATAAACCTTATTGAAGATTACAAGATGTTGTCTATTTGTAATTTTATATTCCATTTAATAATCTATACCTGGTCCGAAATCTTGGGTTATAACCATTTGATTTTCTTTTATGATATTTGGCCCGATATGTTTTTTTAACTGATAAGATATATGGTAAAGAACCTCATCATAATAATACAAAGGTCTATGTGTATAAACATCGACATATATTATCCATTTGTCTTTCTTATCAATACTATGAATTTTAATACTTTCAACTGTCTCTACCTGATGTGTCTCATCAAAACTCATTTCACTATCATCATTTGCTGCAGCCTGTTTGAGCATCTCAAGTTCATAATCAATAAAATTTTGAACTGTCTTAGTAAACTTTTCCTTTTGCTCGGGGCTTATTTTGTATTCCATATTAATAAACAGCTGGTTTTTTTCTGGTTGGATATATACTCACCTCATCAATATCAACTTGATACTTTTCACTGAACCAATCTGCAACTATATCCATAACCTTTGTTTCTCTAGTCTTTATCAACCTTCTCAAATCATCAACAATGTTATGGTGAACTTGTAGTGTTCCATTACCATAATGTTTTGTCCCTTCACCACCTGGACCCCAGTCATCATATTCACCTGGTCCAAAATAGTAATAACTAATTGTATCAGCCCTTTTGGGTGTCTTTAACTCAATTCTATAAGCATCAGGATTAAGTGGATTTTGTTTTTTTTCAGAATCTGAATTTCCAAATATATCATCCAAGTATTTGTAAACTACTTGATGTAACTGGCCTTGTGTAATAATGTATCTCATTCTGAATATAAATATATTACTTTGGTATTATGGTAAGACTTACATATTGCCAGTCAGTGTTTAAAAAAGTTTCATACTCGGTAAATACATCTGACACACATAACCAAATTGGGGCTTCATAGGTATAAGAATCACTACTTGCAATGTCATATACATATGATTGCATTTCTATTTTATCTTCAACTTTTTCTCTACTTCCAGTTATATTGTTTTCAATAAAAACGGACAAAACTTCAACTGAAATATCAATTCTAAATGATTCAGAGTCCTCCCAATAAAAATCAAAATCTTGGTCTATGATATATCTAACTTCCGTATGAATTGTAACTTCATATGAATTTTGTTTTACTTTACCAACAACTCCATCAACACAATTTTTAAATCTTTCAATTAAATTATTTGGAATGTAGTATTGATTTTTTTCTAAATTATCTATTTTAACAAATTTTTCAATTTGGCCATATCCTATATCAGATGATACAATTTTACCTAGTTCTTCAAGTTCTAAAGTCAGTAAATCAACCAATGAGTTATATGAGAACGGGACATTTTTTGAATTCCATAATTTAAATACGGGTCCCTCTATTATCTTACCATCATAAATCTTAACTCTTTCTGTCTTATTTGTAGGTAGAAATCTAATGCCGTCAATGTCCACCCTTGACATAAACTTTGGTAGTAATTTTAAAAATGCTTGGTTCATTTTAATTAATCTTCTTTTATCTTGTCGTAAAGTCTGACCGCTCTTCTAAACATCTCATCTGCTCTTTTCTCAAAAAACTTCTCCCAGTATTCAAAAAAGGTTTTTGGGTTTTGTCTAACCTTTTCACTTATTCCTTTAAAATTATCAACGTCAACTCCGTTGGCTCTAAGTTTAGTTGCAACAATCTGTAGATAATCATTCCAGTTCTCTATGTTCTCTTTGAACTCTTGACTTTTAATCCCTTGAAAAATTAAATCGTCAAAGCTTTCGATTTTTTTCACAGAATCAATCATATTTTGCGCTGAGAAGTTTCTAAGGAAATTCATTTCATTAAAATATTCTGTCTTTGACAATTCCTCCATAAAATCCTCATATGACTTTATTCCTTTATCTTTAAGTTCATAATACAACTGAGGAGTTCTTGCTTGTTGTTCGAACCTTAAAGCATAATATATTCCCCTCATAAACTTATTCCACTCAGGGTTCCACTGACTTTGAAGAATCTGTTGGAAGGAGTTCATAACAGCCTCCTTTCCATACCCAACTTTTGATGTTCCCTTGTATTTTTTGTATAACTGGTATGAGTGGAAGATTTCGTGAGCAATAACTGATTTCAGTTTTGTTCTAATCTTTTCAATATCATCAAGCTCGGACTCTTTCATATTAATCGAAAAGTCATACGAACTTATGCTATAAACTTCACCCCACTTTTTAACTTCTCTAACTTGAAATGTCGATGGTTGGAATACATGAGACGCTTCAATCTGAGGGGAAGTAACATTTTGGTCCTCAAACATTCCATCAGGGAATGTAATCAAAGAAAAACTAATTCTATTAATAAAGGTTGGAAACTTTTTCCACTGCTCCATATTGAAGAGTGGTGAATTTTTAAGATATTCCCAAGATTCTTTTGGACTTATTTTGAAGTCGTATTTAAACGCCTCCTCATCTTCATATTTCTCAACATTGATTTGAACCTGATTAACGTCAGCCTTATCAATATCGTTTTTTATGGTGTCGATTATAAGGTCCGTGTAGATATTGACAACCATATCAATATCATCAGGAACACCTAAAGCTTCGTTTAATATTAACTTAATCCTTTGTCTTAGGTTCATTCTTTTTTTCACTAATAGGAAACATATCTCGAATCAATTTGTTCCTAGTCTCGTCAGTCTTGTCGACGTAGTTTTTGGGAATGTTGATTTCTTCAGGTTTCATAGTAATAAATATATAAGAATTTAAACTTATTTAACGGGTTTGACATTATAAATCCAAGAGTAATCGTTGTACTCAACTCCTACAAATATATCTGAGAATGAATCCATATACAGATAAACCCTGCAACGTGTTCCATTTAAATCTGTGGCGTACCAATAATTACCTTTTACATCATCGAGCGGAATTGCTGCAGAATCAATGTAATAAAATTGTTGAACTTTTGAGTTTATACTAATTTTATTCTCTTCGATGATTATAAAAACTTCATCGATTTCTTGGAATGGATTAAACTTGAATTCACCGGTATATTCATTCTTTTCTCCGAATGACATCCGTGAAGATTTTGCTACGGACATATCTTGAGCAAAAGAAACAATAAAACTAAGAATAATTAGTAGGGTTATAAGTATTTTTTTCATTCTACAAAGATAAGTATAAAATCTTTATCATTCCAAATTTGTTAGATGATATTTGATTATAAAATTTTGATATTCGATTTCAAGATATTTTGATTCATCATCTTCTATGTATA
>Ga0222713_10007362_pt1 | contig 10324 bp, 9 predicted proteins | sample C33_649DmetaG_FD_165061 | JGI IMG/M metagenome (GOLD analysis project Ga0222713, IMG submission 165061) | Estuarine water microbial communities from San Francisco Bay, California, United States - C33_649D | ecosystem: Environmental > Aquatic > Marine > Unclassified | place: USA: California... | reverse complement strand
AGATATGATAATCCGAACTAAAATACCTCAGGAGATGCTCGATAAAGACCTAACAGTTACGCATTGGGAGATACCAAGAGGGTATTACTATTTCGAAAAAGAGGATTGGGACAGAGAGATCAAACACATACCATTCCCAGACAACTACAACACATCAGACTGGTCTCCCAATACATCATTCCTATGTATGAACAATTTGGAGTTACTAAAACAGTACCACAATTGGCACAGGGATTTAGTTAATACAAATGGAGAACAAGTACCAGAGTGGTTTTGGTTATTGACCGATCAAGGGATATTAGGTCACGTAATTCGAGAGGGAGATTACCAAGTAGATACTCTAACCGATAGAGTGTTTTTAGCAAATAGTAATTACGGAGACAAATCACAGAGATATAAAGGTAAGTCCGAAGCATGGTACTACCCTGTAGATTCAAATATAGAAAAAGATGATTTAGTAGATTGGGAGCATGTTTGGTTCAATAAAATACACTTTGCACTAGATAAGAGCCTAGAACAGAGAGAATCTCAGAGATACTTTGAGGAGTGTATAGAACTAGGCTTACAGGACTACTTAGGTCATTCACGTTTTAAAAAATACTGGGATGAGCACCATAAAAATAATTAGAGCATATTGGGGCAGTAATCCTGCAACAATTAAAGAATTACCTCCCTTTCCAATATACCCTAAACAGGAAATAGTTTATGTATGGGGAGAGGATAATGAGAGTATGTTCAAACAATTAGGATACGAGACTAGATTAGTCTCTGAAGACCTGTACCCATACTTCAATACAGACAGTACTCAATACGGAAACAAGCTAATAGCATTAAAACTAGCACTTGAAGAATTTAAAGAGGTAATGATATTAGATTGGGATTGTTACATACTAAGACCACTAGATACTCAGTTTTACGAATATCTGAAAAGTAAACCAGTACAATGTCCCCTATACTCTCAACATAGTAAAGTAATCCCGGCACTACTAGAAGCATTCCCAAACCCTTCAGATAAACTAAGTCAATTCTTCTTGAAAATGGAAGAGGGATTTGGTAAGTATAGTTGGGAATTAGGAGATGGATTAATAAGTCCGAATTTTAGTATGCTATATACAAGAGATAGTACATTAGGACAAGTACTGCTCGATATTGCTATTGAAAATAGACTAGAAGGATGTATTGAAGAACATGCATTTTACATCTACTCTAACTGTACATTAGAAGAGTACCTAGAAAGGTATCAACCGTATTTCGTACAGGGAGTTAGTCAAGATAGAACTAATCATGATTTGATGATAAGCAAAGTGCAATCTCATCTAAATAACTATATAGATTCAAAACTACCTATGGACCTATATTTAAAACACATTTAATGAAAGCATATTGTTTTTTACCCTGGAGTAAGTTAAAAATAGACGCTAACGGAGAGTTTCAATCCTGCTGCCATCAAACCGAGTACTACGGAAACCTTATCACAGATAACCTCAGTATAGAAGAAGCATTAAAACTGCCTAAATTAAAAGAAGTCAGGGTAGAGACTTTAAACAAAACTCTACATAAAAGTTGCAATAACACTCAATGCCCCTACTACTTTAAAGATCTAGAAAGAGATAATAACGTACAAGTACTTCAATACCCTGAACAAATAGAGTTGAACCTACCGTCTACTTGGTGCAACATAGGAGGATTGAATCCAACACCAGAAACTGCATGCATAATGTGTCCTAGATCTAGTGTTGAGTTTATGAAACGTGACGGTGGTGTAGATTATACTGATCAGCTATTAGATAAGATAAGACCAGTAATACCCCATCTTAAATCATTTACCGTACTAGGTATAGCAGAGCCCTTTTGGAAAGGTAGAATATTTGAGGTATTAGATAAAGTAGACTGGAGAACTCACATGGAAGGTAAATGGTTTTGGACCTACTCCAATGCTACTGTCCTAGGAGAAAAGTATCAAGATTTATTTTTAAATGAATATACAGACCATACATGCTTAGGATTTTCAATAGATGCTACAACTCCTGAGACCTACATAAAGGTAAGGAGGTTAGATTACTTTAAGACTATACAACGTAATTTAGAGATGTATTTTAATAAAGCTAGTAAAATAAAGAAAGAAAAAGATAACTCCTTTATTTCTAATAATATTAATATGTTAAATCTGCACGAAGTAGAGGATATGGTACGTTTTGCAAATAACCTAGGAGCTCACAAACTCCAGCTCTCACTAACATATTACAGTGATGATGGAATGGCTCTAAAAGGTAACATGCTATGTAATAAAAGTAATTGGGAACTATTTTGGGAAGCACAACAAAGAGCAGAACAAGTAGCTAAGGAACTAAATCAGGAAATATACTTCTACTATCCATTTCATAATGGGTACTTAAAATAAAAAACATATGAAAATCATAAGAACATTTTGGGGGGATTTACATTCCATGGGGACACGTTATACAGATCAAATACAAGAAGCTGCAAAAGATAATTTAGGAGAAACTGTATACATATGGGGTAGAGAGAATTATAACTACATATCAAATCTAGGATTTAACTGCATATTAATCTCAGAAGATCCTTACGATTATTCAATAGCATCCAATCATACATTTTGGGATTATAGAAGTCTAGTACATAAGTTAAAATGCTTAGATATTGCAGTAAGAGAATATGGAGAAGTTGTCTTTATAGACTGGGACTGTACCCTAGTGCAGGAATTGGATGACAGGTTCTACGACGAACTTAAACAAGGGAGTTCACTGCAAGTACCCTTGTACGTTTATCCTAAAATGGCTTTAGAGTGGTTAATCAAGAAGTCAAGAGAAGAGAGCACTAATGGATTCTTTATTAAGTTAAATGAGTACATACCGTTACATTCTTTTGAATTTGGAAAAAACTACGTTATTCCTAATACAGGATTTATATACTGTAGGGATATACAAGTAACAGGTAGGTTGCTGGAATTATGTGACATACATAACTTACAAAGTGTACCTGATGAATTTGCAGTAATGTGTTATGCTAAGGAATTAGGATACAGCTTAGAGGACTATATTGCAAACATAGAACCTAAACACATAGCAGGAAAACATCATTCAGAGGATTGGTGGATAAGAGAGCAAGTCCTTCTAGATAAGTATATTTCAGATAGAGTTGATAAGACCTTATACTTTATACATAAGTGAGATTCATTAGAGCATATTGGGGTAAACTATCATCATTTAATAGTAGGCATTTAGAAGAGATTCTACATATAAAGAATACTTCTAAACTAAATGACTATGTGTATGTATGGGGTACCGGTAACTATAATTATATTAAATCACTAGGATTTGAATGTGAGTATATGGGAGAGTTTGAATATGACTACTTACATAACTCCGATATATACATGCTACCTAAATTATGGGCTATACAATCTGGTGTATCTAAATTTAACGAAGTAGTCTTTTTAGATTGGGATTGTTTACAGAAAAGAGAACTGGATGATACCTTTTATCAATTACTGAGAAGCAGAGATACTATTCAGATGCCGCTTTATACCTACCCTCATAACTACAAAGAACAGGTATATAAAGAGTGGAAAGACATTCCAGTAAAAGAAAAGGAGTATATAGAAAAACAGTACGAAGGACTAACTAAGTTTAATTATACATGGGGAGATTCTTTTGTAACTCCAAATGCAGGCTTTATATACTGTAGCGATTCCACCTCTATTAATTCCTTAGTAGGTATAATCAAGCAGAATAACGATATTAATATAGCAATCGAGGAGATGGGATTTTTAGAATACTCTAAACAATACTGCAAAAGTATAGAGGAATACTCTTTAAGGTTCGAACCACTAGTTGCTAGTGCAAAAGAAAGTACGCACTTTAATCAAGGAGATCTTAATAAGATACTTCCTACTAAAACTATTTACTTTCAACATATATAATATGTACTTTAAACAGCCTTTAATAAAAACATCAGACGAGCATGTATTTCATTTAGCTCCAATCCCTGTATACCAGAGAATATTTGATGATGTACTTACAGATAAGATATACCAACTAGGATTAGAGACTCTTACAGATACTCAAAAGAGAATGGGACAGGAACTGCCTCAACAATACGACGAAGAGAGACAGTCCCAATATGGTATTAATTACGATAGGCAAGATCAGTGGGTTGAAGATCACGAGTTTCCACCTATTGGAAGCAGGTTCTTTACACCACCGAATGATTTCTTAGATAATCCAGACGAAGATGTACAGGTTATAAGAAGAAGGATAGAAGGAGGATTTCTACAACTACTTAAATCAATACAAGTAGAAGTAAAAGACAGACCTACTATAACTGAGAGTTGGTTACAATACTACGATCCATACTCAGGTAGAGGACATAATGCACACAACCATTGTAGATGGCATCATGAAGAAGCAAAACCAATCATGTTCTCAGGGGGATATTACTTGTCTGACGGTAATCCAATTCAAGACCATCCATATAGTGGTGTATTCTCTTTTCACATCAGAGGTATGAAATATTACATAAGACCTAAGAAGGGAATGCTAATTATCTGGCCATACGACATAGTACATTCAGTAGAACCATTCTACGGTAAAGAACACCGAGCAGTAATTAATTTTAACATACAGGTTGGATAATACAAAATAGTTTCTTATATTATATAAAAATACTTATAAGTTATATGTTAGACAATTTTAGTAAACTGGTTATTGATAATGGAGGAGAGATTAAACCACTTATTCTACCATCTTCACAAACACAGGGGTTACCTCAAATCAATCCGTCTATACTTGTAGAAGGAGACGATATTCACTTAAACCTAAGACATCTAAACTACATGCTTTACCATAGTGAGGGTAAGCAAAGATTCCAAAGTATATGGGGACCGTTAGCGTATCTAAACCCGGAAGACGATATTACATTAACTACAAACAACTACCTTTGCAAATTAGATCCAGATACATTAGAAATAGTAACAGGAGCTAAGGTTGATACAACTAAGTTAGATGTAAAACCTCTATGGGAATTTATAGGGTTAGAAGATGTTAGAGTAGTTAACTGGGATAATAAATTCTACTATACAGGAGTGAGAAGAGATACTACCACTAACGGAGTAGGTAGAATGGAGTTATCTGAAATAGTTGATAATGCAGAGATAAGTAGAAACAGGATAGAACCGCCAACAAACTCATATTGTGAGAAGAATTGGATGCCTATCTTAGATATGCCATACCATTATGTTAAATGGACATTCCCTTTAGAGATTGTTAAGGTAGATCCAATAACAAATACTTCAGAGACAGTTGTTAAGAAAGAGAATATAAAAGACTTCCCAAGAGATGTAAGAGGAGGTTCACAGGTAATTCCTTTTGGAGATTATAGAATAGCTCTTACTCACGAAGTAGATCTTTGGAATAATGAGAACGGAAGAAAGGATGGACAGTACTACCATAGATTCATAGTTTGGGATAAGGATTGGAATGTCGTTACCTATACTGATGACTTTAAATTCATGACTGCAAGAATTGAATTTGCCTGTGGAATGGCAGTTCATAGAGACCATGTACTAGTTACATTTGCATTCCAAGATACAACTTCCTTCTTATTGAAAATACCAGTTGAGTTCTTTACTACATTTATAGGATTAGAACATAATGAGTATAGAGGAGAGGTTAAACAGAAAGGAGAGATAGTTGACTTTTTAAATAATCCATTTGATCCTACACTTAATTTTAAGTTAGGTAGACATTACGAAAAGACACAAGACTATTCATCTGCTTTATCATTCTACTTAAGATGTGCAGAGTTTGACGACGAGCCGTATACAGCATTGATTAGAGTAGCTAAGTGTTTAGATAAACAAGGAAGAAGGCCTGCAAGTACTAAACATGCTTACTTAAATGCATTAGCAAATGATCCAACAAGACCTGAGGCTTATTTATACCTTAGCATGTGGCATGAGGCGAAAAAAGAATGGCAAGAGGCTTATTCTTATGCATGTCAAGGACTTGTTAACGGAACAAGTGCACCATCGGCAATTGATGCAGACTATCCTGGAATATATGCACTTATATTTCAAAAAGCAGTTGCATCATGGTGGATTGGAAGAACAATGGAAGCAAGAGAGATCTTACAGGAACTAGTTGAATACCGAGATATAATGAACCCAAGATATCTTACCTTAATTCAGAACAATATAACATCACTAGGCTCAGGACCAAATTCAATCGTTACATATAACAAGTCAATGTACGATTCATTAAAATACAAGTTTACAGATTCAGATAAGATTGAGAAGAATCATTCACAGACTTATCAAGATATGTTTACACTAGCTATGTTGGATGGTAAGAAAAAAGGTACTTACTTGGAGATAGGAGCTGAAAGGCCATTCTTTAAGAACAATACAGCATTACTTGAAACAAATTACGATTGGACAGGAGTATCGTTAGAGATTCTACCAGACCTAGTTAATACGTTTAATAAGGAAAGAAAGAATAAAGCAATCCTAGCAGATGCAACAAAAGTAGATTATGATGTATTTATTCAAGAACACTTTGATACAACTGACATAGACTACTTACAAGTAGATTGTGAACCACCATCAGTTACTTTAGAGATACTTCAGAGAATACCTCTAGATAAATACAGGTTTGCAGTAATTACTTTTGAGCATGACTACTATGCAGATGTTACTCGATCATACAGAGAAAAGTCAAGAGAATATTTAACGTCGAAAGGATATGAATTAGTAGTATCGGATATAGCAGCGGATGATATAGCAAGTTACGAGGATTGGTGGGTACATCCTGAGTTAGTAAATCCGGAGACAGTTAAGAAGATGAAGAATACTTCACACAAGATTAAGAACGCAGAAAAATATATGTTAAATAAATTAAATTAAAACCATGGAAATAGTAAAAAAACTAACAGAAAAAGAGTTAAAAGAAGTAAGAGAAGTTCAAGACAAAACTCATTCAGCAGTAATTGAATTAGGTCAAATCGAATTGGCTAAATTACAATTAAAATCAAGAAGAGAGTCAGTAGAGGCATTCTTGTTAGAAGTTGTAGCTGAAGAGAAAGATATTGCAAAACACTTGGAAGAGGCTTACGGAAAAGGGTCAATCAACCTACAAACAGGTGAGATTACTTTAGTACCAGCAGAGGAAACTCCTGCAGTATAATTCTAAAGGTATACATAGTATAAAAAGGAGGGTTTCGACTCTCCTTTCCTATTTATCTTAGAGAACAAGCCCTGTAACTAGTGTGAAGGGTTTCCCAAAATCCCAAGATATTTATATTAAATTAAACACAAATTAGAAAAACATGGCAGAATCAATTATCTCTCCAGGAGTATTTTCAAGAGAAAATGATATTTCTTTTATACAACCACAGCCAATTGCGGCAGGAGCAGCGTTTTTAGGACCTACTGTGAAAGGGCCAGTAAATCAGCCAACTGTTATTACATCTTACAATGAGTATGTAAGAAAGTTCGGCGATACATTCCTTTCAGCTTCTAAAAGCTACGAGTTCTTAACTTCTATTGCAGTTAAGAATTACTTCTCCAATGGAGGACAGACAGCATTAGTAACAAGAGTTGTAACAGATGGAACATATAATGGAGCAGTAAATACTTTCCTTTCAGCATCTTCTATTCACACAGATGAACCATTTACTATTAAGACAATAGGAGAAGGAGTAGCTTACAATAACGCACAAGCTAGTACATCAGCTTTAGTAGGCGGTGCTTCTTATATTAATTCAGACGGATCGTTGGTATCTGGATCAAAAGATAACGTAAGATGGGAAATTACTAATGTAAATAACGATAAAGGTACATTTACTTTACTTGTTAGACAAGGAGATGATAGTACTAATAACAAAACTATCTTAGAGACATTTAACGTAGATCTAGATCCAAACTCTCCAAACTATGTAGAAAGAGTAGTAGGTAACCAAACAGTAGTGTACGATAACGTATCTTCTAACAAAGTAGTAGGAGAATATCCAAACAGATCAAACTATATTAGAGTAACTGCAGTTAAGCATCCGACACCTAACTACCTTAAGACTGACGGAATAAGTGTTAACGTAGATTCAAACAACATTTCTTACTCAGCATCTTTACCAAAAGCCGCATCAGGATCGTTTACTGGAGCAACAGGGACTATATTAGGAGGAGCTAACTTCTTTAGTTCAATCGGAACTTCCGGTAACATTCAAGGATTAGTAGCAGCTGATTACGCAGATGCAGTTAACTTGTTATCAAACCCAGATGATTTCCAATTCAATATTATCTCAGCACCAGGTCTTATCAATGATAATGCTACTAACGGAGCTTCTGTATTGTCTGACATAGTAGCTTTAGCAGAAGAAAGAGGAGATTGTATCGCAGTAGTAGATTTAGTTGCAACAGGATCAACTGCATCAGCAGTAGTAGCAGAAGCAGCAGCATTTAATAGTTCTTACGCAGCAACTTACTGGCCTTGGGTACAAGTTCAATCAGCTACAGGACAAAACGTATACGTTCCAGCAGGAACAATGATTCCAGGAGTATTTGCTTTCACAGATGCATCTTCAGCACCATGGTTTGCACCAGCAGGTCTTGTAAGAGGAGGAATCGGAGGAGTAATTCAAGCAGAGAAGAGATTAACTAAAGACGAAAGAGATACTCTTTACGCTGGAAAAGTTAACCCAATCGCTTCATTCCCAGGAACAGGTATATCAGTATTCGGACAAAAAACATTACAAACTAAAGCATCAGCATTAGATAGAGTAAATGTAAGAAGATTGTTAATTGAACTTAAGAAATTCATTGGTGATCAAGCTCGTAACTTAGTATTCGAACAAAATACTATCGCTACAAGAAACAAATTCTTAGCTACAGTAAATCCTTACCTAGAATCAGTAGTACAAAGACAAGGTCTTTATGCATACAGAGTTGTAATGGACGATACTAATAACACAGCAGATGTTGTAGATAGAAACCAATTAATCGGTCAAATCTTCATCCAACCAGCTAAAACAATTGAGTTTGTAGTATTAGATTTCGTTATTGAACCAACAGGAGCAACGTTCGGATAATATTTGATAAACATAGATATTTATAATTAAATAAGTAAAAAATAAAATGGCAGTATTAGATCCAAACGAAATAATGTTCAGAGCCTTCGAACCAATGGTTCAGCACAGGTTCGTAATGTATATAGATAATATCCCAGCTTTTATGGTTAAGAACGTAAAAGCACCTTCATTCCAAGATGGTGTAATCAAACTTGACCACATTAACTCTTACAGAAAAATCAGAGGTAAGAGAGAATGGCAAGATATGGATATGACTCTTTACTCACCAATCACACCTTCAGGGGCTCAAGCAGTAATGGAATGGGCTCGTCTAGGATATGAATCAGTAACTGGTAGAGCTGGTTATTCTGATTTCTACAAAAAAGACTTAACATTAAACATCTTAGGTCCTGTAGGAGATATCGTAGGAGAATGGATCATTAAAGGAGCTTTCTTAACAAAAGGTGACTTTGGACAATTCGACTGGACAAATGCTGATGGAGTAGTAGAAATAGGAATCTCAGTAGCAATGGATTACTGTGTACTAAACTACTAATACATTACCAAATATAAAGACAAAAGCCTGGTTTATCCAGGTTTTGTTGTTTTATAAAATATTTATTTCTATATTTATATATAGAACTAGTTACTAACAAATAAAATTTATGGAACAAAAACAGAAATTCCCAACCGAAATGGTGGAACTTCCTTCAAGAGGATTACTTTACCCTAAAGACTCTCCTCTAGCATCAGGTAAACTTGAGATGAAATACATGACTGCTAAGGAAGAAGATATCTTAACAAATCAAAATTATATTCAACAAGGAGTAGTAATTGATAAGTTACTACAGTCTCTTATTGTGACTCCAATTAACTATGGGGATCTTCTAGTAGGAGATAAGAATGCATTGTTAATTGCTTCACGTATACTAGGTTACGGTAAGGACTACGAGTTTGAGTATAAAGGAGAAAGACACACAGTCGATTTAGCAGAACTATCTAATAAAGATATTGACTATAGTAGCTTAAAACCAGGTAAAAACGAATTCACATACGTAATGCCAGCTACAGGAACTACTATTACCTTCAAGCTTCTTACTCACGCAGATGAACAAGCAATCGATCAAGAGGTAAAAGGACTTAAAAAACTACATAAAGACTCTTCAGCAGAACTATCTACAAGATTAAAAAGAGTTATTACCTCAGTAGAAGGAGATACAACTCCATCTACTATTAGAGGATA
>Ga0222713_10007359_pt1 | contig 10326 bp, 17 predicted proteins | sample C33_649DmetaG_FD_165061 | JGI IMG/M metagenome (GOLD analysis project Ga0222713, IMG submission 165061) | Estuarine water microbial communities from San Francisco Bay, California, United States - C33_649D | ecosystem: Environmental > Aquatic > Marine > Unclassified | place: USA: California... | reverse complement strand
CCTGATCCTTCTAGGCTTATTAGCTGCCCTAGCTGTGACTGACTACGTGCTATATCGATTAGGCTGGTCGCGAACATCGCGTGCCATTGTCCAGGTGAACAGACGCCTATAGTTATCTTTTCTCTTAAATCCATTTATGTCCCTTATCTATTTATATGTGTCATTACTTGTTTACCAATAAACTCAGTGTACATCGGTGGTATAGCCTCTACTAATTCTGTCCATATCATCCAATTTATGCCCATAGCATCTCTTGCAACTTCTATAGTCTCAGCAGTCTGACCCCCCCCTGGTATTTTGTCATTTAACGAACCGTATATACCTACTGGCCTACCTTGCTGTTTATGACTGCATATGCTGCCTTTTAATGGCATATTGCTCTCAAATAGTCTATGTCGCCTCACTTTAAGATTAAAAAAACTACCGCATAACTGTATTGGATTACGTAGAGGAGCGCCTGGGACATTTTCTAGAATATACGGTTTACCGCTATCTATTAATAATTGCCTGGTAACGTCTAATAAATCCTTTTTATCGGTTTTTCTATTCTGAGCTATACGCAAATTTTTTGTAATGCTAAAAGTTTGACAGGGTGGCGACGCGTGTATAACGTCGTACTCCTGTAAATCCTGGACAGTTAAAGCATTAAAGTCTTTTCTAATGTACTTATAAGGGTATCTTTTACCGCTTTTAACATCAATGCCTGTTACGTCGAAACCAGCCATTTCATAACCTTTAGACGCCCCACCTGCACCGCAAAATATATCAAGTAATCGCATATGTCCCCTAAATGCCTAATTATGTACTAAATTTAGCACTAAACGTACAGTTTAGTACCAATTATTACGCTTATGAAAGTCTAGCGCACTACAGAAATCACCGTAACGATGACGCACATAGCCAATACCCCAATGGATTTGATCTATAGGTGAAGCTAGAAATTTATCTATCTGTCTCTGGCTCTTACCCTTCATATGCCTCTGAGGTACACCGTAATCGTGTGTAGGAGATTTAGCCTTATATCTCCAGTTACTCTCTTTATTCCAGAGTTTAACCATACATCTAACCTCGTATGGCTCTACCTGTTTAGCTGCGTATTCTTGCAGCCCTTGCGGTGTTGCTAGTGTTATTGCTAGAAATATCGATCCCATTAGTAGCATTTCTATCTCCTATTAGGTAGATGATGGCTCTCATTAGGTATTGCCTGTTTTCGTCAAAAGAAGCTATACCGCTATTACAGTCGTGACAGAGTAGGCCTCTAATCTCCTGTGTTTTATGGTTATGGTCTATGGATAGGCGACTTTGTGTATTGGCTACATCGCAGATAGCGCATTTGTGATTCTGCTTTTCGAGCAGCTGTCCATATTCATATTTTACCCTACGCATTATCCATCTACCAAGATTACGACAGTTATTACAGTTATGTCGCCTGGCATCTTTAGATTTATTACGCCAGCCAAAATCATCTATCGGCAGTATCTTGTCGCAGGTGTTGCAGTGTTTATAGCCGTTAGGCGTCGCTTTCCGAGTCCGTCTCGTCATCTATGTCCTCGTCTGAGTCTGCATCTAGGCCTAAAGCGTACTGTCTATCCTTTTCGCTTAAACTGTTGAACATAACTAATACGCTACTGACTGATCTACTTAGTAATGATTCTATAGCGTCAAACGATAGAGACTGATCTGTGTTGATCTGTGTTGATACTTCTCCAATAGATATATCTATGGTTAGTTGCATCTCTATCCCTTCACTGGTAAGGGTTTATCTGTTGGTTTAATTATAGTTATTTATTTATGTATTTTTATATATATGACCTGATACCAGAGCTAAAGGAGAAATGCCCCCCTACCCCCCATTAATTAAAAATAATTAATAGTGAGTAATGGAGGATCTCTATAGCTGTGTTTAGATCATTATGACCGTCAACCGTCGCCGTCGGAGTTCCTGCCCCCAGTCTTACGACCAGATAAAACTATAGACCATCCTGGCGACAAAAGAGAAAAGGACTGCCACCGCAGATGGTAGGCAGTCCTAATCTCCTTACGCGTACCCTCAGTAGCGTAAGCCTATGTATCTATATAGGTCGAGCCCCTAAAGTGGCTAAAAACGGCCTTAGAGCCTCTTTAATGGGCATATAATCGTATAGTCTGTCCTTAGGTACAAACCAGGTGTCCTCATCTACCAGCTTATACTCGTCTATACGGCCTAAATAGACAGGGTAGTAACCTACTAAAAATAGGGTACTAAGTGATGAGCCTTGCACTAGAAAAGCTACATCGCCATCACGATCATAATTACGCAGTATTAGATTATTAGAGCGCGACCAGCGCACCTCGATATTATCGCCTACGTCAGCTTTATCCTTAAAGGTGTTAAGGCCGTTCCAGTCCATCCCTAATAACCTAGCTACAGCTATCTCAGCACCGTAAGCCATCTGCATCTCATACTTACGATCGTGTTCGTTTTTCCAGGGGACGGCTCTGGTATGAGGGTTATCTGTCTCCTGTGTTTTTTTTGACCACTCAATAAAAAAATCTGCCGCCTCTCTAGCTAGTTTCATATCGAGTACGTGTAAAGGTAACGGTCTCATTTTTTCCAGGGTTTACCCTCTAGTGACATTGGCGTACATTGTTCAGTATATGGTTTACGCTGACAAAATAGACCCTCGTATGGTTTACCGCTATTACTTGTCCCAGCTCTGTAAACGCGGCAGGCCATCTCTCGATGGTTGCAGTATGGCTCTCCCTCAGGCGGTACTACTTTCGTAGGCTCACCATCTGGTCGCTGTTGATCTAGGAAAGCTGCTAGCTCAGCGTTATCAGTCTCTACAGGTTTAAGAGGTGGTACAGAGCGTAGAGACGGTGTGAAAGGTGTAGCCACCGCCTCCACGCTCAAACCGTTACTATCTGCTCCCCATAGATCAAGAGCTACGCCAAAACGCATCGCAGCATTTTTTATAGCGTCACTAATAGCAGTCTTTACCGCATCGGCTCCCTTTTGATGCGGCTCAGATGCACCGTAACCAATTCTAGTTACGCCGCATACTGTAAGCCTTATCCATAAGCCATTAAATTCATCTAATACAGGTGAGCCATTATCTGACATCGCCATAGGCTGCCAATACCACGCAGGATCTACAGATATAAGTCGATCGGTGACGACTGCGTGATTTATAAAATTATAGGATCTCTGTCCTACATTTTTTGCCTCTACTTGATCGTCTCTAAAAGGCGCTCGTAATGCTTTAGCTTTGTCCTCGTTCACTACTCTATCTCCTTTAGTTTTTTCGACTCTACATAAAAGTTTAACCAGGGCAGCGTATTCACTCGATGATTTCTTATAGCCTCTAAAACGACCTCTCTACCATCTGGAGAGAAGCGTGTAGAGACGTAAGGAGCTTTATAATCTAATCCCATAAAAGCTAATACCTCACCTGTCATCGTGCTAAATATCTGGTTTTCTGCCGTTATAGCTAGCGTCTCTGTAAATTTCTTACGAAATGAGTCGCGAACTTTAGGTTCGATTTCTGTAGGAAAATTGTCAGTTATCCAGGCTACTAACGCCTTTTCATCAAGTACGACAAACGCGGCATCTTTACTAATTAAGGTAATTTTGGCTACCTCTTGATTATCGATTACCGCCTTAGTCATATCAGCGCCTACATTAGTTAGCTCATCTTTAGCTAATTCGCGTAAGGTGTTAGTAGCCTCTGTTACCGCGTCTTTAATAACGGTTAGAGCTGCTAATTCAGCTGCTATTTCTTTTAGATTCATTAGACACCTACTAAATCAGATATAGGTCTAATCTCTGTCATATCGTCTACCTGGTATATAGATCCGCTAGGGTGTACAGATGGAGCAGCTACTACGTAACCGTTCCACTTAATGTCTACACCTTCACGATATTTACCAGGAAAGCTCATCTCAGAGCTAGCGTAATAGTAGTAATGCCAGCCGTTACCAGTGCGTATACGCCTGGTCTTTGTAAGTCCGTCGGTAGTACCACCATTACGTAAATCTACGTCCAGGACTACTAGATTAGATGGCTTACAGGCGATGCCTATGTTTATCTTAGGCTGTCTCTTAAACCACTCAGTAATAGCCTCTATATCATCTGTAGCGCTGTGTAAGCCACGTGGCGCTAGACTTTTATGAGGCTGTTTAGCTTCTACGCCTAAAGGTAAAATCTTTAAGCCTAGAGCTGCATAGGTTATCGCGTAATTTTGTATAAGTGTCATCGCTGCTCATTTCTTAGCGATGGATGTTTACGACCAGCTACGCGACCACGTGTAAATCCTAAAGCGTGACCTACGTAATGTCCGTAGTAATAGCCTGTTACAAAAGTACCAAGCCAGCACAGAAATATAAATAGATCTGTGTACTCTTTTATAAATTGCATTTCTGTCCCTTTGTCTGGAGGGTTGAGGGGTTCCAGACCCAGTAATGGTACTACTGCCTCCAGACACTAAGACAGCGCGACACGCCTACCTCTAGGGTTACTTTAGGGTTGTATCCCAGGCTCTTTAGGAGCGCTGGATTACCTACGCGATAGGCGACGCCTTTAGGAGCGCCTTCATCAACCTCTACGACTGGTTTATAGCCCACCTGACGAGCTACTAGGTTAAACAGCTCCATAAAGGTCGTAGGCCTGCCTGTTGATAGGTTTACGTTTATGCTCATACGGTCTTTAGCCAATAGTAAAGAGGCCTCTACTATGTCGTCTATATGTATCCAGTCCCTAGTAGTTAGGGCTGATCCCCAGATGGTAAAGGGATCGGCCTTACGACCAGCTCTTTCCATAAAGCTAGGGAAAGGATATTCCAGGCTCTGATCCTCACCATAACCGCTAAAAGGTCTAAGTACAGTAACGGTTAGGCCTTCACGTCTTAAATGCTCGCAGAGCATCTCTCCAGTCAATTTAGCCCATCCGTAGGTATAGTCTGGCAGGCGTATATCTCTAAGGTTTATATCGTTTTCTGTTAGCATCCTTTTTAGCTCTAATGTCTGTAGCTCTACAGGATAGGCAGCGCTCGAGCTAAAGTAAAGAATATGTCCAGGCTGTGTACGCATCGCCCACGATGCCATTTCGCTATCTATTGATAGATCCACCGCCAGAGATAGCGGACTACCCTCGATAGTCTGCCTACCTCCTACGACTGCCGCAAGATGTATCAAAAGGTCGAAATAAGTATCATCGCGTCTAAAAAAATCTCTGGCATCAATACCGTCTTTTATATCTACATAGGTAACGTTATGATCCAACAGAGCGAACGTAAAGTGTCGGCCTACAAAACCTCGATTACCAGTAATTAAGATTTTCACGACAGAGCTACTACTAGGTCTTTATAAAATTGACTGTTTATAAAATCCTCGTAAATTAATCTATCGTGGCTGTAATACTGCTCAGAGTTGACACGTGCGTAATGATCATCCATAGCACCTTTACTAGCTAAGGGATGCATATGCTCGATTACTATGTTTTCTGAGTAAAACAGGCCGTTAATATCCTGTCCTAGTTTTTTCCAGAAATTATCTAGATATAGATGTTTAGCTTTAGGCTGACACATACCTTTAAGGTTTTCTACGATGCCTCTAGTCATTAAACAGGCAGTAGGTAGATTAGCTCCTTGCAGTAAATCATTACCGTAGGCTATTCCCTGTCTATTACCTGGTATCTGTAATGTTAAAAGGTAATCCCAGAAATCAGTACGTGGTAAATGATCATCGCCTAAAAATCCGAAATAGCTATAGCGATCGTATTTAGTATCGTCTAGTAAGACCATCGCAGCCATATTAAGAGGCTGAGCCATACCAGCGGCGGTTATGTGATTCGTTATTATGTTTATGTCGTCTATCGCTTGATAATCGCGTAACGACCAGTCATCTATATCGCAGACAAAATATAAATCTGCTACAGCTTTCGTATCTTTCCAGGCTTTAAGAAGCCTTTTTGCGTTTTGTGGCCTTCCCCTGGTTGGTACAATGAATACACTTTTTTGCATTTTGTCCCTCTCGATCGTGATCTTTGAGATGCGTGAAAAGCATACGCCGTAGCTCTCGTAAGTCGCCTAACACTTCATCGGCAAAACCGTTAGAGACTGGGCGGCTATTCTTTTCTGCACGTGAGGCGAATATAGCGGCTACCCCTGATATTGTCGCAGCCGCTATAACGCCAAGCTGCATTAAAAGACTATCCACGTCCTAGCGGATCCTTAGGATTTAGATACCGCATAAGAGGCGGTAATACGGCAGCTGCCGCAGCGCTCGTTAAACCTTTAACAGTTAAATCTCCAGTAGCTAAGTAATAAGCTAAAGCTGCGCTAAGCGCGGAGCGTCCCCAGGAAGCGGCTATCTGTTGAGCATTGACTAGGTTTTTATTCTTTTTCGTTTTCATCGTTCTCCAATTCTAAACCTCTTATTAAGGTTTCGACTTGCACTGCATTTAGAGCTATCTCGAAATGCATCTCGTCCTTACGGTTACGATAATTACCGCCCCATCTTAGACCATATTTACGGCATAAACGGTTAATTACCCTTACTTGATCCTCGTTAAAAGTACCTACAGCCGCTAAAGGATGTTGAGTAGCATTTAAATCTATTGCTGTACCGCTACTGTGATTAGAGACTACGGTATTAGATCCTCTTACCTTACGGTATGCGTATCCCCAGTCGTCCAGGGTTTTAGTTTCATCTATAGGCTCTACCAGTTTATGAAATTCTGCAGCAAAACCAATTAATAACGGCGCGACAGGTTTAGCCACACGCAGCTTTAGATCTGTACCTGGGACGCGCTTACGAACTATGTCTATAGCTTCTGGATCTGCAGAGGCAGGCCATCCGTTAGCGCTCTTTTCCATAGTATTTACTTTAGCGCACTATCCCTCAAGAGTGTGACAGAACTTTCTTGAGGGATTGTGCTTAATCTTCTATTGATGGAACTATCCAACGGCAGGTCTCTTCATCAAAGCCAATGGCATTATCTGGCTCTGGTGATATAAAGGCATCTCTTTGTGCATCATAAGTAAAACCTATTCCAGCATAATTTTTTCGTATGCTGCCAGTATATGAAGTGCGTTTGCAAACTTGGCCTCTAAAATTACCATACCAAGTTTCGGTGTCTAAACCTTCAATAAGTTCAGTTTCATCAATGCCAGTAATAACCTCAGTTACTACATTGTTTTCATCTAAAAATGCGTAATGTGCCATCACCAACTCACAGTTCCTGTTCCAGCGGTAAATTGATAAACTTTATAGCCAGACCGAGATGGCTGCGTATAAGTCAAACCTGCTCCTACTGTTAAATCTTTAAATGTATCTGCATAAGCAATAATTACTATGCCAGAGCCGCCATTACCAGCACTATTATTTCCTGAACCTAAAGAAGCAGCTCCGCCGCCACCTGTGTTGGCCGCTCCGTTGCGAGTGCCAGCAGTTGCAGATGGTGTTCCGCCACCGCCAGTTCCGCCTGTGCCTTGCGAGCCACCAGGTTCAGCGCGGCCGCCACCACCACCACCGCGAGTTGTTGCTGTGCCATTGATTGATGAAGATGAACCATTACCGCCATTGCCGCCATTTACATTGCCATTAGCGCCAACTGCCGATGCACCACCACCACCGCCACCACCATTATTATTTCCAGAGCCGCCATCATTGCCTTGACCAGAAGTTCCTAAACCGCCAGATCCACCATTAGCAGAACCACCGCCACCAGAACCACCATCAATTCCTGGATTACCAAAAACATTTCCGCCGCCGCCGCCAGTGCTTGTTATGCTACTAAAAACTGAGTCATTTCCATTATCACCATATTGATTTGCTACAAAAGCACCACCAGCGCCTACTGTAACTGTGTAGTTAGTGCCACCAGAAACTGATAAAGAATTTGTTCTATAACCACCAGCACCACCACCGCCACCGCCTTGATTGTAACTTCCATCGCGACTTCCACCTGCGCCGCCACCTGCGATGACAAGATAATCGACTGAGGTAGGTGCAGATATTCCTAACTTACTTGAAGCAATAATCCCGATTAAACTCATTACGCTATATCTCCTACAACATACCAAGTGTCGGTAGCAACCTTGATGCAAGATGCAGCCGAATACTGCGCTCTTAACTTAGGAGCTGTGGCAGTTGCTCCAGTTGATGAGATCGTAGTAGTGCCTGAAGTGACAGCCTTGATAGTTGTCTGACCTGCTCCGATTTGGATAACATTGATTACTGTGCCAACTGGATAAGCAACATTGGCGTTAGTAGGGATTTGAAAGTCATTGGCAGAAGCCACAGACATTGTGACGAGTTTGTAGGCATCGCCTAGGACAACTGTATAAGTCGCAGTTTGAGCATTTAGAACGACAGGGATTCCAGCAGAGTAAGCAAGTCCTGTGGCTGCTCCACTATCCGCTACAAGTGTGTGGCCGTTGGTGCCTACGGCTAGGCGGCTAAAAGTATCTGCACCAGTTCCAACTACTAAATCACCTTTAGCATCTATTGCAGTAGCCATAGAATTAGTAATAGTTACCGTGCCGCTAGTGCCACCGCCGCTAATACCTGTACCAGCTGTAACGCCCTCTATATCACCGCTCGCAGGTGTTGCGAATTGTAGAAATATAGCTGCACTAGCACTCGTAAAACGTAGGATACCTCCTTGATTTTGCGATAAGGCTAGAGATCCAGAAGTAGTTACAGTAGCTGTACCTGCTGTAATTGTGCAGACGCCAGAATTTATATTAACGATCGTCACAATATCGCCAGCTGCAAAGATTCCAGTATTTATGGTAATCGTAGTCGCGCTAGTACTACTCATAGTTACAGCATTACCAGCGTCACCAGCCACTAAAACATAAGACGCCGTACGTGCGTTAGCTTCGCCGCCTAACATCGCGGTTTGTTGCAGCGCAGTCATCTGTGCAGCCGTTAAAACCTGCCCAGTGGTAAAGGTCTGTTTAGCCATATATCTCCTTAATAAGCGAGCGAGTCCTCATCTAATAGGCCATCTACTAGAGAGTCTAGCACGAACCCACTCGCGAACGGTTGCGCGGTGGTAAAAGTAGTATTAAAAGAATTAGGCGTAATGTCATAAGCGACGCCAGTTATTACCGTATCGCTCTCTACGTTGCCACCTTGCAGCACCTGTATTACGGTAATGGGATCATAGACGTCCAGGCTAAGAGCTGCAGTAACACGGTCTGGACTTGCGCCATCATATGCATCTAGGGTTAAAGATTCCAGACGTAGGTCTGCTCCTACCTCCTGGCGACTTGCTACGATCATAAGCGCCTGATCTAAGGCATCTGTATCAGTCTGGGCTATAGAGCTGCGATTACGGCTATGCTTAAAAAATGTATCTATGCTGTCTACGTTATTTACTGTCTGAGGTGTACCGCCAGTACGTGTAACAGTGCAGCTATTTATAAGTCCAAAATCCGATAGATCAAAAGCTACTTTTTGATAGGTAATAGTGCCAGGTAATCCACTATCGCTAAAGACCGTAGGCGTACCGCCAGAGGCTGTAATTATGTCCTCCCTAGATCTAAAGGTTGCGTAGCCCTGTTGATTCATATAAAAGGCTCCTAGATCCGTAGCTTCTACTGTCTGACAGGCTGAAAGAGCTGTCCTAGTACTGCCTGTATCTGCCTGTACGGTCGTATCTGCAGTTGTAGATATAGAGCGCATACCCCCAGGCCACTCAGCGGCGTCTAAGATGCTAGTAATCCGCTGAGCTGTAGTCTGCCCAGCCGTTCCACCTGTAACAGTTGATATAGACGCCAGGTTTAGTAATTGAAAACCATCAACGCAGTTAAGATCTACGAAGGCAGGGTCGAATCCTGTAGGGGATGTGTATTTCCAGGACTGTACGTACATAGATCCTAATGCGTACTCTTGTCCTAAAAAAGTACCAATAAATCTAATTTTACGCATCGGTAATATTTTTCCGTACAATGCTCCAGAAGTATTAGCAGGGTTAAATAAACCTGTCTCATCGATTAGGCGTACCGATGCAGTACCAGCCGTAAAGCTGTCAGAGGTACGATTATAGGCGCGTCTTATGCCAGTCTTTATTACGTATTGGCTTACGTCTACGATTTCTGATGCGCTAGTACCTAATACAGACTGGTCTAGCGGTGTAGATGGATCATCTAATACCAGGCTAGGGTCAAAGTTAGCACCGTTGCTAAAGTCGATGAAACAGCTAAAAACAGCGCCAGTACTCATATAGCGCTAACGATTAAATCATTACCTGTTCGCTGTGTCTGGTAGACAGCATCCGTTACCGCAGCTACTAGGTCATTTTGTGATAGTAAAGATCCTTCTATATTTACGTTTACT
>Ga0222713_10007357_pt1 | contig 10327 bp, 4 predicted proteins | sample C33_649DmetaG_FD_165061 | JGI IMG/M metagenome (GOLD analysis project Ga0222713, IMG submission 165061) | Estuarine water microbial communities from San Francisco Bay, California, United States - C33_649D | ecosystem: Environmental > Aquatic > Marine > Unclassified | place: USA: California... | reverse complement strand
GAACAGTCGCTTCCACCACCTTAAATAGATCACTCCCGGGTGTTTTTTCCGGACACTTTTCGCAACGAGTTACGAACCATCGATAGTCCCTCCATTAGAAAACGTGGGTGGTACGGAGTCCCCTGATATGCGTGAGTCACGAACCGTCGTGGGATTCACGTTCCTCGACGCGCCGACGGCCCGTCGAGGTCGCAAATACTGCTTCCCGACGATGAAGAGCAACACTTTCAACTACATTTCATGTTTCAATGCCCTGTACTGGGTAACACACCCATCTACTCGGTGTTTGACTCACGCGTAGATGACCTGATTTGACCAAAATGACTGCAAATGCCAAGAAATGTGTAATATTCGGCAACACGCCGACGCGAGGAGTAGCGCTGAAATGCAACGCCCTCGCTCAAGTAGCGATATATCGTGAAACCGTACGCATTCAAGCCATCAATCGCGCGCGTGCACGTCGCACAGCGCGTTTGTGCGTCGGTGAATGTTCAGCTCGCCACGGTTCATGACTCAAGCCGAATACGGGACTCCGCCCCCGCGGTTTGGCAAGATTGCTCAAAACTAGCAATTTTCGTGACATCATCACTTCTGCGCGCGTCGTTCGTGCGCCTAAGCGCGCGAAACGTTTCACGAATGCATATCTTTAATGCGTGCACTGCTTTCCATCGAAATCATCTGCGTCGCTTTCGCCGGGCATTCGGAGACGTTCGACGGAGGGACTATCGAAGGTTCATGACTCGTCACAACGTCCGCCACGAAAAACACCCGGGAGTGCTCTAATTAAGGTATGAGCCCCGACTGGGTGTGGTCTGCGACTGCTAATTAATTAAGGTGGTGGTGGTGACTGTTATAGGGGCTAAGCCCCCCAGGGGCTAAAAAAGCCCCCGGGGGGCTCACTATTCCATGTAGGGTGGTCGAAAAAAATTTTGATCGTCTCAAAATTTCAAAATTTTATCAAAAAGAAATCAAAAAAATCAAAATGACATATGTCATTTTGTTTTTTTTGATAAAATTTTGTAAATTTTCAAATTCGATCGCTCTAAATGGACCCAAAGTCTGAAAGGTCTGGGTCCATTCTGCTTTTCCACGGGTTCATTCTACCGGTCTCATTGGAAACTGGCTTCGCAAAATCTGAATTTCGCTCAAAAGGACTTAGCGTGACACAGCTGGCACCTTTAACCAAACTTCAAGAGACTTAGGAAAGGGCTCGGTGGATAACAGTTGAGCGATACGATGAAGTTTGCTCCTGTGAGAACTTCCCTTTTTATTCGATCCAGGAGCTCGTTCCGCGACTTGTCTACGGTAAAATAGACACCCGCCCAAGTTTCATCACTCTTATTTTCTTTTAGAGTGTGCGGCGCGCTGCTGGGCCTAACAACGAATTCGTTATTTCTGACGCGATCATTAGCTGCCGCATTCGCAATAATAAAAACGATTCAAAGTTTGCTCAACTGGAATTTTTGACGAAGATACCAAATCAGCAAAGCATTTGGTACGTTGAAAGCAGATCGAAAATCGAATCGCGTGCACCGGTCTTCTTCCGGTAACGAACTATCTAGAGAGTTATACATTGAAAAATACTCTAGGTTATCTGCAATCCATGTGTCCGAGGACCTTCGAAGTGATTATGAAGAGGCCTGGTGGAAGGCCTGTCGAGAGGTAAGTTATTTTGCGATGTGCGTTCGGTCACGCGCTTTCAGTTTCATCCAATTCGAAGGGTCGAGATGAACTGAAATTAAAATTAAAAACTGGTGGTGACGTTTTAGTTCTAGCGAGAGACAAGCAAATGCGAAGGTTAGGGCGTCTCTTGAGAGTTTATCTTACAATATATAATATCGATCAGCGGGCTTCATTATGCTTGTGGACTCGGCGATGTTGAGGCCGTGCAAGCAATAATCAACTATGGGGCGGAAGTTGATGCTCAGGTGAAACTTATTTTCAGTCAAAAGTTGAGGTGATATGATTTTCTTATTCTTTAGGACATCGATGGATACACACCTTTGCATATTGCTGCTGGTTACCTCCACGAGCGCGTGATACGTGTTCTCATGGATTGTGGTGCTGATCCTAGTTTGGAAGATAATTCTGGTCGCTCGGTAAATTGTTTGCGTTTCTATGGGTCATCAACCTTATTGTGACATCCTAGGCTTTGACTCTGATTGAGACACTTTTACAGAAGACGCCCGCAACGACAGCGTCATTCTCAAAGCGCCTGGAAATGGAAGCAGTAGCAGGCTCCCTGAGAAGTTACATGTTCGAAGAAATAGTTCCAGAAACGATTGTTCAGAAACGAACCTCTGCAGACTCACGAGGACAGTTCCTCGTAAGTTGGATTGATGGTGACGATACTTTTCTCATATTTTAGTTGATATGTAAGTTTCTACAGGATTTGAGCCGATTTGGATTGAGGAAATGGACGTGGCAGATGACCTAGTCGATGAGTTTGATAGGGGCATTGAGAGGGCCCGTGTAGCACGCGTGTTGAATACGCAGCGCCTGGGTATAGATCACTCTCTTATCAAGGTAAAGTACACGCTCATACTTAATGCACTACTCTGCTTAGTTTTTTGATGCAGTGGGCTGATGATTCGAACTTACTGAGTTGGAGTGAGAAGTAACGTTCTCGTGAGTCAAATGACAAAGACAAGAATCGGCCACTACCACGGGTGCAACGCCTATGTGCGTTATACTCTCCGCGCACGGTTGTAACGGTTTTACCCTGATGTTTCGAATTCAGGCACATCCATGCTGGAACAGGCTGTGGAAATGCTGCAACAAATCGAAGTGTCATAGCTATGATCGAAGCTAAGAAAACAACAACTGAAAACGGAGAAATCGCACTTCGCCATCAGTTGATTGAATCTGCACGTCCTGCGATGAAGATATTGTTAGATCGGCGAGCGCACTCGTCAGAATTCGCTGACCTTTTGAGCACTCAAGTTAGAAATAAAAGTTATGCGAGTGTCTTCGGCTATAAGAATTGCAGGTCCTGCGGCTGTCATAGAAAGATTAGAAAATCTTTAAAGTTTGCAACAATTCTGCGTTAGGTGTTAAAATCGCCTACTTCAGCGCCGAACTCATCGGCCATGAATATGTGTTCCTGAGCCACTCGTCCTCTTACCTTGTTGTTCTTGTTTCATGATATAATCATGATTTTGCCCCCACTCCTTTATCGGTCAGGCAACACCCAGTCAGTCGCATCACCTTAAATATAGGACTCCCCGTTGCTCTTTAGGCAGACTTTCGCGACGAGTCACGAACCATGGTCCTTCAATTAGAAAACGTGGGTGGTACGGAGTCCCCTAACAGGCTTGAGTCATGAGGCGTGATAAGCTGAATACTCACCGACGCACAAACGCGCCGCGCGACGTGGGAGCGCGCAGTTGATGGCGCGAATGTGTACAGTTGCACAACATATCGCTACGTGCGCGCGGGCGTTACGTTTCAGCGCTTCTCCTCGCGTCGGCGTGGTGCCGAATATTACACATTTATTGGCATTTGCAGTCATTTTGGCCAAATCAGGTCTTCCACGCACGTGTCAAACGCCAAGCAGATGGATGTGCTGCCCAGTACAGGGCATTGAAACATGACATGCAGTTGAAATTGTCGCTCTTCATCGTCGGGAAGCAGTATTTGCGATTATATAATTTTCGGCGAAAGTGTATAATTTATATAATTTTATTATATAATTATGAAGAATTCATAATTATATAATTGTAAAACGAGGACCCAGTTACTGGGTGTTGTCTCGGACTGTGGATGGACAAAAAGCTACAGCAACACCAAGAACACTGCCGCACTCAGGCTGACTGAAACTCGTCCCTTGGTTGTTTGATGCCAACGTGGCAACACGTTGCGGCAACGAGTTCCCTGCCTTTCTTGCTCGTGAAGTGATGTCTATGCAAAAAGACCGTCGTCTGCACGGCCGAGGAGTAGGCTTGGGTACGCAAGATTCACTCTTCTTCTACTTTATGGATTCACACGTAAAAAGGGGTCGGACTGGGCTGCGGCTTTGGGGTCGGTTGGGGTTTTGGGGGTACGTCTTGCAGTCGCACGCATGAATTAGAAACTCACTTAAAGCTTTAGGGACGCCCTTAGGATTCTTGGGGCTGGGCGTCGGTGCGGGCTGCGGTTTTGGCTTCGGTCTTGCCTGGGGCTTTGGCGCAGGAATTGGGAGTAAGTATATCAATCAAAAGTTTGTTTTTCGTGGAGATGCATCGAACTCTTAAAATACAACCTTTAATTTGCTCTTCTGCGTTTCTATACCGGTGATTCATGTGAAATAGAGAAACTTAGAGAAAACGCAACGTTACACTGTAGCTAACACCTCGAGACTTTCTTTCTGCTTCCCAATCAATGAGAGCGCTGTGGACGCAATATGTGCGACGCTGAGACCGGCTTCTTTCAATTGGAATGAATAAGAACCGTGATCTATCGGGCGATCTGGAAGGATCATTGGACGAACTTTCAGACCAGAGTCAAGGAGCCCATCTGTAGCCAAAAAGTGTAAAACGTGAGAGGCGAATCCACCAATCGCTCCTTCTTCCACGGTGATGAAAATCGGATGAGATTTTGCTAATTTCCGGATGAGCCCAACGTCCAGTGGTTTGCAGAATCGAGCATCGGCAACTGTGGCACTCACGCCATAGTCCTGTAGCATCTTTGCAGCTAGCATGCAGTTATTGGTTGGCGTTCCATATCCTAAGAGCACAACATCTTTGCCTTCTCGAAGCACTCTGCCCTTGCCAACGTCCAAAACCATTCCCTTGTATCCAGGATTAAGAAGTTTGACACCCTCATCTTCCATGTTTAAGCCAACGCCAGAACCTCTCGGATATCTGAAACATGATGGGCGGTCGTCAATAGCTAGGGAAGTCGCAACCATGTGGCAAAGCTCAGCCTCGTTCATGGGGGCCATCACCACCATGTCAGGAAGACAAGCCATAAAAGTGACGTCATATGCACCGGCGTGAGTAGGGCCATCTGCTCCGACGAGCCCAGCTCGGTCCATTGCAAATCTGACTGGTAACTTCTGCAGAGCTACGTCGTGAACGACTTGGTCCCAACCTCGCTGAAGAAATGTAGAATAAATGGTACACATCGGCTTCAATCCCTCACAAGCCAAGCCCGCTGCAAATGTCACCGCATGCTGCTCGGCTATACCAACGTCGAAAGTACGGTCTGCAAAGTATTTCTCAAAATGATTTAAACCTGTGCCACCGCCCATCGCTGCATGAACAGCGACAACTTTATCATCAGCCATGGCTTCGCCTATGAGAGCATCCGCGAAAACTTTAGTATAAGATGGAATCAGATCGTTCGATTTGCTTTGTTTGCCAGAGGCTAGATCAAATTTCGAAACACCGTGATATTTATCCTGTGCATCCTCCGCGTATGAGTATCCGCGTCCTTTCTCTGTCACGATGTGGATAAGCACTGGACCAACACTTTTGGTATCTTTTACTTCTTGCAAAATTGCAACCAGATCTTCCAAATTATGTCCATCGACTGTTCCGATGTAATATAATCCAAGTTCTTCGAAAAGAGTGGAACCAGATCCACTAATCATACCACGGGCATATTCATCAACCTTAGCAGTGACTTCTTGAACCGGTGTAGGCATCTGTTTAGTGAGAGCCTTGGCTGATTCACGCAGCTCTCGAAGTGGACGTGAAGATTGCAAACGAGCAAATGTCGACGACAGTGCACCGACAGGATCTTGGTTTAGACTGTTATACTGCGTCGGAAGTGAAACCTGCTTGTTGTCATTCAAGATAATTATCATATTCGTATCCAAATATCCAGCATTATTCATGGCCTCGTAAGCCATACCCCCTGTAATCGCTCCGTCACCAATTATTGCAATAACATTGTTACTGCGACTTTGCATGTCGCGCGCAACTGCCATGCCCAAACCCGCCGATATAGATGTGCTACTGTGACCAGCACCAAAGCAGTCATACGCGCTCTCGCTTCTCTTCGTGAACGGTGACAGTCCACCAGTCTGCCTCATGGTATTCATTCGACTGCGTCTGCCAGTTAAAATTTTGTGGGGGTAGGCTTGATGGCCGACGTCCCATATTATCTTATCGCTTGGCTGATCAAAAACGAAGTTGAGAGCGACGGTCAACTCAATCACACCAAGACTTGACCCGAGATGTCCTCCCGTTTGAGAAACGTTGTAGATAAGATCTGCACGTAGTTCTTTAGCTACTTGCCGTAGCTGGTCCATGCTTAAGCTCTTCAAGTTTGAAGGGAAATTAATGGTATCCAACAAAGGTGTCGTCGGTTTGCTTGATATCACTCCGTAACCTGCAATTCCTTCCGACTGTGCATCCTCTAAATCAGATAAGATATCCTCTCGCTGGGCTGAAAGTTTGACCGATCTGCTGCAGTGCGAACTCTGGTTGGCACGAGTCGCGAAAATCAACGCGCACTCACGGGCTTTCAATCCCCGTTTGACAATGTGGGCCTGCGCCGTGCGCTTATTTCGCGAAGTCAAGCGGGCGAGACCAACGCGGCTACACTGCGGGGTTCTCAACGCCATGGCCCCGTACAAGACTGTGTCTTGAGTTGACGCGTGTGTTAAGTTAGGTAAACTAACGGAACAGCGAGCGCTTCAACAGCAACGCGCACTTGCGTGCGTGCGTGCGATTTTTTTCAACTCGTGTTGCAGCAGAAACTTCAGATTCTTCGGGCAAGCCCAAGGGAGTTATTGATAGGTTTCCGTCGAGCAGAGTGGGTTAATCTCATCAGTTACAGCCCCTTCTCATACAGACACTTATACCTGACCCGGTGTCTTAGCGCTACTAGCAAAGTATCTTCTATTTTAAGCGACGACTTGCTAAGATTTCTATTCATGTTATTGATAAGCCTTATAGCAGTTGTGATAGCGTATAATCTGTTACTTCTGATTACTGCTTTTCAAGTATCTGCAAACCATCTTAGTCACCTATAATGCGTGTGTATATAATATTATAATATATTATATGGATATTCCCGCATATATATAGTGTAACGACACCGAATAAGCTCACGTATGTGTGTTTATCTGTTTCATCATGGACAAGGAAGTTTGAAAGGATAATCAAGATATGGCAAATAAGTGAACATCGCGGTGCAGCGCAACGTGAAACAGTCACGAGCGCTACACCTAAGCTCGAGCCGATATACCATTCGCGACTAGAAGCATGATTGCCAACGCTTTGAACGTGAACTCTACCTCACGACACGTTGTAAACGTGAAAGCGAAACGTGCCGCTTCAACAAAACCCAGCGAGCGCGTGCAACGCAAATCGAAGGTGATGGTTCCCTTAACTCTCGCGATGGGTGCGTCCTATTCAAAATATAAATTTTACGTGATTTTGTGAGGCGAATTCTGACTTCATTCGGTACTCTGTGCTTACTCGTCTTACAAATTTGCTTTCAACGATCGCGCACGCGAACATCTTAGCCCCAAATTGATCGCCCATTTTCAGGTTATACGACTCTATCGAATCAGGCACATGCGCAAGAGATCATACGATCAGTAGAGACTCAGGTTTGTATAGGTTCGTCGTGTCATCGAAGAATTATTAACTTCGCTTGCTCAGGTTGTGGAGTTGGCAGACGTTCCTACTCCACTCCTTTATTTCGGATTTCTTACGGCTTCTCTGGCCTTTGCTGTAGCGACGGTGCGTGCGGGTCGCTTTAAATTGATTCAGCCTCTGTTAACGGTTTTCTCTTCAGTATCTGGCGTTGACAAAAATCAAGTTAATTTAAGTGTTAGTCACATCACTCGCGATACGAGTTTGATACTTAGTTGTAATACTTAGTATTCTTGCTCCCAACAAAAAAGTAATTACAAATACGGATTCATTCTAAGCAAAGTTTCGAGAATTAAAATTTCTTGCGAGTTGTTGCCATGCTATGAAAGTACTGATGGTTGTGGGGCGGGGTTGTACTCAGAACAGGTGGTTCGTCGCATCACTGCGCACAACATACGAATGCTTCTCTGCCAATCAAACGAAACGGAATCGAAAGAAAGATTGGCAGAAGAAATCAAAATTCACTCGCAAACATTGGGATACCCGAACCAATAACGGCCACGTGCGTTGGGTGCTGAATGACTGCATCGATAAGCCCATATTCAACAGCCTCCTGGGCTGACATGAAAAAATCTCGATCTGTGTCTTGCATGACCTACGATTTTAACGATTTAATCAATGGGGGTGGGCTCGAGCGGGAGTTTCAACCTGCTGCAAGGGTTTTTTGGTAAACTCTGCAAGATATCCGTTCAACGTTGATTTATGATGCTTGCATGACTTCAGTTGGATCTCAAAAATATCTGCAAAATTGTGGTATATTACCATGATTTCATTAGCTTGAATCTCGATATCTGCAGCCTGTCCCTGAGCACCACCGAGTGGCTGGTGAATCATGATTCTACTGTTTGGCAGGCTGTAGCGTTTCCCCTTGGAAGAATTTGAATAAGTCAGAGATGTTTGACAAGGTGTCTCACAAGATTCTACCTGCTGACCGGATGCAAGAAGAAACGCCCCTGAAAAGAAATTTAATTTTGTGAATCAATCGAGGGAAATAAACCTCACCCATAGAAGCAGCTAGGCCAACACACACAGTCGAAACTGATGGTCGAATATGACGCATGGTATCAAAGACTGCCATTCCAGCAGTAACTGAACCACCCGGTGAATTCACATAAAGCGTTATATCCTTATAAGTGTTAGGAAATTTATATTTAGATTCGCTGCATCGCTCCGAAACATACCTGAACTGGATCATTTGCGTCCAGCCACAGTAACTGAGCCACTATCAAATTGCAACTGTCATCGTCTACAGCACCGCCGAGACGAATGATTCGCTGCGATCATCTCAGAATATGCATATCGAAACCGAAGAGGGCAGTGCAATCTATTCATACCTGGCTCAAGAGCTGGCTGGCAATACTTTGAAACCGTTCAACAACTAGCGGTGATGGACCTTTCCCTTGCTGTGCCGTTGGAAGGGCACTATTTCGCGCATTTCATGAATACGGATTTCGCTAAGATATTCACGCATGCTTACCTTGAAAATTTCATCCTAGTCCTTACATCGCTCTCGTAAGCGTTAGTAATTACCTCTCTCGAACCCAACCTGCGAGGCAAACCAAAATTTAAGAACTTGACAGTGTTTAAAAACGTTTCTTATAGCGCACGTGCGGCGCTCATCGAAGTAAATGTGTTTTGGATTAGCCGCAACTTGCGATTTCGAATACGTACTGGAAAAGGCCTTTCGCCTGGTGCCCTGCGGTGGGTTTTCGATTCACGGCTTGCGAACGAAACACAGGTCTTGCGTGAAACTTTAAAGCGATCATAGAAAGATTATACTAACTCCGAAGAAAAGCTCAGAGAAACACAGAAGGGCTCGACTCGAGCTCCCGTCAACGTGCAGCGAGTGTTTGCAACCCTGGCGTTCCGAAGTCCGTGGTTGAATGTTGAAAAGCGGACAAAATCGGTGCTAAGTAACTCCAACTTAGGCAAAGTTTGAATCGATACTCGCACAGTCATATCGCAGTCGAAGTGCAAGGTTTTATTTTAGTGCGTTGGAGTCAAAATTGTCCACTCAAAAGCTCCAGCAATAAAAAAACGCTTCTAATCGGAGTCATGTTAAGAACGGCGAAACTGTTCTATAGACAGCACGGATAACTTGAATTTGACCTATAACAGTTACCTATACAGTGGGGGTATCCATGAAGGAAAAACTTATATAAGTCGGGCCCGCCACCTTAATTAGATCACTTTCGGGTGTGTTTTACGGACACTGTCGCGACAAGTCACAAACCATGGATCAGTCAGAGACAACACCCAGTCAGGTCCACCACCTTGAATAGATCACTCCCGGGTGTTGTTTCCGGACACTTTCGCGACGAGTCATAAACCATTGATAGTCCCTCCATGAGAAAACGTGGGTGGTATGGAGACCCGTTTTGGCTTGAGTCATGAACCGTGAAAAGCTGAATATTCATCGACGCACAAACGCGCCGCGCGACGTGGGAGCGCGCGAATGTGTACAGTTGCACAACATATCGATACGTGCGCGAGGGCGTTACGTTTCAGCGCTTCTCCTCGCGTCGGCGTGGTGCCGAATATTACACATTTCTTGGCATTTGCAGTCATTTTGGTCAAAAAGGGTCATCTACGCACGTATCAAACGCCGAGTAGATGAATGTGTTACCTGATACAGGGCATTGCAATATTGAATATAGTCAACAGTGTTGCTCTTCATCGTCGGGAAGCAGTATTTGCGACCTCGACGGGCCGTCAGCGCGTCGAGGAACGTGAATACC
>Ga0222713_10007347_pt1 | contig 10342 bp, 10 predicted proteins | sample C33_649DmetaG_FD_165061 | JGI IMG/M metagenome (GOLD analysis project Ga0222713, IMG submission 165061) | Estuarine water microbial communities from San Francisco Bay, California, United States - C33_649D | ecosystem: Environmental > Aquatic > Marine > Unclassified | place: USA: California... | reverse complement strand
TTGAGCGACCAATTGATGCAGTCAATTTTGCTCTGCACTATCAGCACAGTGTGCCACCAAAAACAAAGATCGGTGCTAGAATTGGCATTCACTTCGGCAAGATAGTTGAAGTTAAACAGGATGAACTGATGACGATGAGCGGTGCTAAAGCAATTGAGTTGGAAGGTCTGAGCAAAAACATAGCAGCACGAGCAATGAGCTTGTGCGGTGCCGGTCAAGTGCTGCTCACAGCACAAGCAATGAAAGCAGTTAAGCATCGCACCAATTCATTCACACCCAAAGGCACACGTTATGCACTTGCCGGTGAATACCGATTCAAAGGAGTACGAGATACACAGATCATCTATACAGTCGGCAACACAATTGAAAGTTTGCAGCCACCAAAAGGCAGTGACAAAGTCAAGAAGATTGCCGGGCCAAAAAAGATCAAGTCGAGAGCAAGAGATAGAAAGCTCAGAGAATGGCTGTGGTGGTTTCTCACTCGCAATGCTATTTTCAATGTCTGTTATTGTTGCTATACGGTTTGGCCTGTTATCACATCAAAGCATGCACGACTCATGAGCGGCTTAGATGACTATTTCTATTGGATAGACTATATAGCAGTGTATGTGATGATGATATTGAGAGCGATATTATGAACAAACCGAAATCTGAACAACCGACCGAAGATGCAAAAGCCAAGCGTGGTTGGTGGTTCTCAGTTACATTTTTAATTATTGTTGTATGTCTGATTTTGTTTCTTAGTTACGTAAAGATAGTAGATGAAAATAGAGATGTGTTGGTTGGTATACTTGGTGTATTAACTGGCAGTATTAGCTCAATGATGGCAATCGCAAGCGGTCGTGATCCGGCAGAGGTTGAAGAGTTAAAAGATAAACTTGCGAGTGCAAATGCAGACAGAGAAGCACTGATTGCACGACTCAGAGATGCACAAATTCAAATGCAGATTAAACACGATCATCTGCTTGATTTACAGAATGCAATCATTGAAAAACTTAGTGTGATTAGAGCACCGACACGCAAAAAAGATGATGATGTTGAGTTACATCCTGACGTTGAGAAATGGATAGAGAAGTAGATCAGCCTTGCCGAGTGTTTTGCCAGACAAGGCTGATTTACTCACCTTACAATTCAGAGACAGAATACAACAATCACTCAGAGTGTTCAATAGAAAAGCAAAGAGCAAAAAAAAAGACCATGCACGTTAATACATGATCTTTTTCAGCACCACTGATTTAAAACTACGGTCGGCAAACTTGGTTTTTAAATCAGTAGAAAGAATTAATTAAGTAATGAGTACAGTACAGCAATCACTCAGAGTGTTCAATAGAAAAGCAAAGCAATGCACAAAGAAAAGTGATAAACTCTGTGCATTGCTTCACTCGCCCAACATGACTCGAAATATCTATCATGTATTAGCAAGATAAGCAATGAATAACAAATATTGCTTAATAGCAAAATTGTGCATATACTGTTAAACATTGCTTGCATCTTCCAAAGGATAGCTATGAGTAAATTAGAGCGAAATCCTAAACACATGAGGGCCAATACTCCTCGATTTGTCACCAAGGGCATCACCGGCACACAATTAAACGGTGGTGCAATCAGTGGCAAAGAACAGAATGCCAAACTCACCGGCTTAAATTGGGTGCAAGAAGCAGAAGAGATGTTACGTACTGATCCGATTGTCAGACGATCTTGGCACATGCTCAGACAGACATTGCTCAGTGCAAGTTGGCGATTTGAACCGGGCATTGAGAATGATCCTGTTGCGGAAGAGTTGGCACGTTTTGCAAATGAGTGCTTCGGTTTTGATGGTTACTCAGGGCAAATGTCAATTAGCTTTGAAGATCAACTTAGCTATCTACTAGAGTTTATTCCTCTCGGATATCGCTATGCAGAAGAGTTGTATAAAGTTGGGCCGGATGCAGATGGCAAAGTTAAAGTGTGGCTAGATCAATATGCAGACAGAGAACCAAGTGCGCATAACCGATGGTTAAGCAGAGATAATCAGCATCTTGATGGCGTGTTGCAGAATGTTGTTGGCACGACATACACACCAGAGCCAATACCGGCAAACAAACTGTTACTGCTCACACTCAATAGAACCGGCAGCAACTTTGAAGGCGTTGGGATGCTTCGGCCTGTGTGGTGGTGGTGGCGCACTAAACAACGTGCAAGCAATCTGATGTGCATCGGTTTAGATCGTTGGGCTGTGCCAACACCCAAAGTTATTATTGATAGATCACAAGCTGAAAACATGGGGCTGACAGATGCCGATGTGAATGCAATGATTGATGATGCAGAAGCACAAGCACAAGCGTTTTTATCTACTGAGCAGAGTTATTTAGTTGAGACATCAGTAGTTAAATTTGAAAGCTATGCAGAGACACCAAACTTGTATGCAAGTGGGCCGTTAGACATCATCACTAAGTGTGATAGTCAAATTGCGTCTGCTTTTCTCACTCAGTTTGCAGATCTTGGTAATACTGAGACAGGTGCACGATCAGTTGGTGAGATTCATCTGTCAGTGTTTAGACGTGCAGCAATTAATCTCTGTGATATTGTAGCTGCTCAAATTAGTGGCCCGGATCGTAGAGGTGGCGGCACAATCGGCAGATTAATTCGTTGGAACTATGGCTGTGTTGATCCATCAAAATTGCCAAAGCTAGCACATACCGGCTTAGACACTGATGATCTTGCTGAGAGCATGGGTATGTTACCACAACTTGTGCAAGCCGGGATACTCACACCAGATGATGAGTTAGAGAGAGCTATTCGTGAGAGACTTGGTGCCGGTGAACTGCCAGAGGAAGCATCACGATCTGCACTTGATCGCACGAATGGCGGTGGTCTGTCTGCATTTGCTGAAAAACTGATGAGGACAAAACGCAATGGCTAAAAAGATCAAGGTTAAATTTGCTATACCTGAAAAGTATTCACACATTGATTTTGTGCCGCCAAAAGGTGCACAACGTGCAGCAAAACGTGCACTTGCTGTCAGAGCGACTAAATCACCATCTCAGAGAGGCATGACTCCGGTTGGCATTGCTCGTGCTCGTGATTTAGCAAACGGCAAGCGATTAAGTCCTGACACTGTGCGTAGAATGCTCGCTTATTTCACACGTCATGAAGTTGACAAGGAAGGTTCAACATGGGCCGACCAAGGCAAAGGATGGCAAGCGTGGCAAGGTTGGGGCGGTGATCCCGGTTACAGTTGGAGCAGAAAAGTAGTGAATCAAATGAACAGAGCAGACAACAAGACAACATCACTTCGTGCCTATGGCGAAGCGATCCAACTTTCAGAGCCTGTGCCGGCTTACGATGTGCCGGAAGGCTTGACCATCGGAAAACCGTTCAAAACACTTGCACTTGGTCAGGTCTCATCTCGCATGAATGGATCTGCCATCGGATCAGAAATAGATCACGATATGCTTTCAGAAATGTTGCGAGTATTTAAAGCAAGACAATATGCAGATCCGGTCATCATTGATTGGCAACATGCAACATCACCTTTTAACAATGGCACACCGGCACCACCGGAGAGCGGCAATGCACTCGGTCTAATTGTAGATCTTGAGTTGCGTGAGGATGGCTTGTATTGCACACCGGCTTATAATGAGCGTGGCCTTGAGGTCGTTAAAAATGCCGGTGGTGTGCTTTGGTCATCTCCAGAGTTCATCGCCGGTGATGTCTATGCGAGAGATGGCGGTGATCCGATTGGCACTGCTCAACTATTAGCGATTACACTTACACCCAGACCGGCACAGTCAAATGATAAAATTGACAGAGTGCTTTTGACAGAGAGGATAGATATGATTGATAATCTAGATTCTATGCCTATCGATGACCTACGATCTATGCTTGTTGCAAGAGATGAGATGGTCAAAGAACTTGAGGCAAAAATTGCAGAGATGCAAGCAGATGCAGAGTCAAAGATGATCTCTGATGAGAAAGAAGTTGAGATTGAGCTTGAAGAAAAAGACGAGCCAAAATCTGAGCAAATGACTGATGATGAGCAAATGACTGAGAAAGAAGATGACAAAAAGAGTTATGCAATGAATGAGCAATTAACTCAGTCAACACTACTCAGTGAAGTGCAATCACTCAGAGAGCAAAACAACAAGCTCAATGAGCGTCTTGAAGCAATCGAAGCAGAAAAGCGTGCAGTTGAGATGCAATCTGCTGTGTCTGCTCTGCTTTCAGATGGTCGCATCACACCGGCAGAGGAAGCAGTTGCAAACAAAGCGTGGCAACTCAAAGAACTGCAACCGGAGTTTTGGCAAATGTTCTCAGAGCGACCATCAAATTCTGCGATCCCATTGACACAAGTTGGTCATGGTGCAAGCGGTGCTGAAATCAGCAAGGCAACACTTGATGCAGAAGTTAAAAAACTAGCTGCTGAGAAATCAATCACTTACTCAGAAGCATTAAATCAATTCAGAACAAACAATCCTGACTATTATACTCAGGCTTTCGGAGGCTAAATCATGTCTAATATCATTGTTTCATTTGTAGCTGCAGAAGCTATCACAGAATTTGCACTTGTCTCTGTTGACACAGACGGCAAGATTGTCATCACAGATGCTGCAACAGACGCACGTTGCGTTGGTATTGCACAACGTGCTTGTGCAATCGGTGATGCTGTTGAGGTGCTCGTGCAAGGTGTGAGCAGAGTGATTGCCGGTGGCACTATTGCTAATACTGTTTCTCTTGTAATGGCAGATACTGATGGCAAAGTGCTCACTCATGCAACAACTGGCAATTACAGTATTGGTCAAATTCTACCAAACATTAACCAAACATCAGCAAGTGCAAGCGATCAGATCTTGATTAAGTTCACCGGCCCTTGCAACCTACTTCCATAATTTCAGGAGGCTAACAAATGGCAAGTTCATATTCTAATCTACACCCAGTCGATCAAATTCTAACCGGCCTTGTTGCAGAAGCAGTGCCAAGCGATGACCAACTCATTGCAGACAAAGTGCTTGAGACTATTGCAATCTCTGAGCGAAGCGGCACACTACTTCTTGAAGAGACACGAAATTTCATGGGTGCCGGTGCCGGTCTTGATCTAGAGCGTGCACCGGGTTCATCTCGTGCAATGATCGGCGGTTTTGATCGCACTAGTCAGACATTCATGGCAAAGATCTACAGTGCATCTGATAGCATTGCAATGGAAGACATTTTTGATTCACAATATCCCGGATCAGAAGAAGCACGCATTGCAAAGAAAGTAGCTCGTGTTCTCAAGCTAGCTCGTGAGAAGCGTGCTGCCGATCTACTTTTTAGCACTTCTACATTTAACACTTCTGCAGCGTCTGCAGCATTTGGCACAGCAACTGCTGAGCCATTATCAGAATTGTTTGATCTAAAAGACACTGTCTTTGCAGCCGCACATGGTATCAATCCTGATACACTCATTTTAGGTCGTGCTTGTTTCAGAGATCTTGCTAAAAATGCAGAGGTGCGTGGCTATGTTGGTGATCGTACACTCGGCATTGCAAGCGGAAATCAAATTCTAAATGATGAGGCTGTGTTGCAAGTACTACGTGACGTGCTTGGCATCCCCAACATCTACGTTGGTCAAGCACTACAGGACACTGCAGTGCCCGGTGCAACTAGCTCTGAGTCTGCAATTTGGGATGGCACCAAGGTCTTTATGGGTATTCTACGTGGATCAGATGCAGTTGTGCAAAAGTCTGGCAATGTTAAAGGTATGCCGGTTGCAGCACTTAATCTGCAATATAACAACATGGTTGCCGGTCAATATGACTCACTTGATAAAACACGCCGTTATGTTTGGGGTGAGGAAGTTAACACTTTCCATGCTGTAGACGGTACACTTGGACACGTTTTAACTGGTTGCTAAAAGTCATGCTTTGTTCACAGTGTAACACTCATATTCTATATGCAGAAGGCGGTGACGCTGATGAGATTGCAATTGCTGATCTCACAAAGCAAGCTAAAGACGCTAGCAATGAGATGGCTACACTGTTACGAGCAAGACGAGATCAACTTAAAGCAGAAGTGCAAGCAGAGCGAGCTGTAGAACGTGCCTTTAAAAAAGCACAGGCAGAGTTGCTCAAAACAATTGAGAGTGCAGTTGAGAGCTTAGGTGCTCAAGCTGTGCTCAATGCTCGTGATGAGCAATTGCTAGAATTGCTTTTAGCGGGCGGCTTAGATGATGCAGTAGATAAATTTATTACTCATCAACAAACAATCAGAGATGCAGTAAATAAAACTTTGCAAGCATCTGATTTAGAATTATCAGTCATAGATGCTCAGATAGATATGTTGAGCACTCAGAATGTGTCTGATGTATTTGAGAATATCATTCTCAACTCTGTAAAACAGAGCGTGAGAGATAGCTTAACTGATCTAGTTGTCAATGTACCGTTGAGCACTGTGATGAGCAACATGCAAAAACGCATGCAACGTGCAGAAGGTCGACAACTCACAGAGATTAAAACAAAGCTGAGTCAGTATGGCAGATCAATCACAGCAATTGCTGCGGTTGAAGCTGATATAGATCACTTTTTATACACAGGCCCAAATGACGGCATCACACGACCATTTTGTGATGCTTTAGTAAATAAGGTAGTCACATCTAAACAGATGAGACGTTTAGACAACGGCCAAGGCTTGAGCGTGATAACGTCAGGTGGTGGCTATAACTGCCGGCACAGTTGGTCACCGGTGACACAAGGCTTTATAAAGTCAGCCAATTTAAAGCTAGCAACTGCTAGTGACATAAGCAAAGCTAGTCAATGAGAGGCAACATGAGAAAAGCAATAACAAACAAAGCATATCGTTTTATTTGGTCACCACAATTGCCCATCACCGGCACACCAACACTGAGCATTGATACATCAACTGCAGTCAGTGAGAGCTTGACTAGATTTACTACAGATTTGACAATCACAGCAATTGCAAATGATAGACGAACATTGACACTGAGCAGTGCTCCGGCAACATATTATCGTGAGCAACAAGCTGGTTTTGTCATCACAGAACATGATACATATTATGCAGTCAGAGTTGTTCGACTGGGTGGCACAACTGCAATACTAGCAGAGCCATTGCCGAGAGAAATTGACTTAAGCGATAATGCAACACTGCATCTGCCAACTAGTTATGTTGACATTGGTAGTGCTGTGATGAATACAAGTGGCTATTACACTTGGATAGTGAATTACACTCAACTCAACATGAGTCAGCCTGAGCAAGAAAAAGGCTTGTTGAAAATCACACCAAGACCATTTGATACAGGCTTAGATCATACTCAGCTAGTTGCAATGTTTGCTCAATTAGCAGACATGATTCCACGCCGTCAGAGCGATTATCAGCAACAGATCACAGCATCACTCAATGAGTTAATTCTAGAGATCAGAGCACATCTGCATGCAGACAACATCACAGAAGATGAGATATTTAATCCAGAGTCATTTTTGCTTGCTCATGCTTATTGCACTGCAGCACTCATCTATGAATTGAATCAACAGCTAGATACAGCAACAGCAATGCGAGAGCGTTGTGCTGAATTGATGAGCAAAGCATTGCAGAGTATCGCACTTGATCTTGATGGTGATGGTGTAATTGATGCCGGTGAGACAGACTTGCAAAGATCAGGAGGCAGTGAGACAGACTTTAGAGCAAGTTGGAGAACATACAGCAAGACTGCAAATGATAGCTTTTTCAATCCGGTTAGAGGGATGAGACACTAATGCCCGCCAAGGTCAACATCAACATACCTAGAGCACTGTGGACCACCAAAGACACAGCAAGACTTGCACAGAATACACTTGCATCAATCAAGTTGCGTACAAGCAAGGGCATTGATGCAAATGGCACTAGTTTTAAAGGCTATTCACGCAAGCCGATCTATGTTGCAAAAAAAGGTGCTCGTCTAGCTCCAAAAGGTGGCAGAAAATCACGCACTGGTAAAAGCATTTATTATGTAGGAGGCTATGAGCAATATAAGCACGACAGCAGAAAACGAAGCAAGAAAGCACAATCTGCAGAGGTCGATTTGGTGTTGAGCGGTCAGTTGATGAATAACTTAGTAGTGAAGAAAGTGACTGAAAATAGTTTCACAATCGGCTTGACTAAACATGTGTCAAGCTACGGTTATCATGTTAATAGTAAACGTGAGTTTATTGGTCTAACTGATGATGACATTGATGTATTAGTTGATGCAGTTGCATACGACATCAGAAGAAAGTTGAATCTAACATGAGTCAGGGCACATTTGCAGCACTTGCATATTTAGAGAACATGATTGAGAGCATCACACCGAAAACTGATGTACATCATGGTTTTGTTGCGATCAATACCGGTGATGGGTATACACAAGATTTAGATAACAGACCCAACAGCAATAGATATTTTGAGTTAGCACTTGGCACACTAGCGAGTGACGACGGTCAGGCCGGTTTAAGTGGTAGAAAACGAATCACAGTTAATTGCAATGTGCGTTATGATGTGCCTCATGACATGGGCTTTTTATACAGAATTATAAATGAAGACACTGCGCTGTTAATAGATACTCTAAAAGGCCCGGAGTATGATACTGTGAACACAGGCATTGTGTCTTTAATTCCGTCTTTGCCAATTGTTGAACCGGTGCTTGATGCACAGGGTGACACTATTGCGTTTATTCTAACGCTACAATTTGATCTACTATATTTGGAGGCTTAAAAATGGCAGTTACACACAGATCTCTCAGCATTGCATCTGAGAGTAGTAGTTTTGGTTCTCTTGTTGACGGGATCCCGTCATACTCTGGCTTGTCTTGGACATCAATACCTTGTGAACGTGATCCGATTGTGATTGCCGGTGAGCCTGTTGTCTCAGAGCGTAATGATGCAAGAGATGGTGCGTATTTTGTGCCAAGTGAGCCTGACACAGTTTGGAGCGGTTCAAGTCGTGTGCGTAGGCGTACCGGGCAGATTGTTTGCAGAGTTGATTTGACAACAATTGGCAGCACCCCGGCTGATTATAGCTCAAATTATCTTGGTTTGTTACTCGGTGCCGGTTTTCTGACACAGATACCAAGTGCTGCTGCTAAATCAGACACACCCAGTGCAGTCACTAATGCAAATACATTCACACCGTCTGCATCATACAGTGAGTCAGATATTGGTACACTCATTAGCACCACATTAAGCGGTCGTGCAGAATATTCTGCAGTGACAGATCACAATGTCACCGGTGATGTCACCATCTCACCGGCCTTCTCTGCAAGCTCATTCACTGCAGTTCGTGGTTTGCAAACATGGTACACACCAAGCAGAGCAACTGCCGGCACTTATGGCAACAGTGTTGCATTTAGAATTGATGGAAATAATTTCAGATCGTATGCCTACGGCTGTGTTTTAGAGACTCTAAACATCACTCTTGACAATGGCAGACTGATGGCAGAGTTCACATTTAATAGTGCATTCATCACAGACGATCATGGAAATGCAAGCGGGCCTGTTGAACCATCATACAATGACGGTGCAGCACCATTCTTTAGAGGTGCATACACAGTGATTAGTGATGACTCACCGGCCTCATTAACAAATGCAACAATCGGTGAGACACTTGGCAGAATTGCACTTGACTGTGAAGGTTTCAGTTTAACTGTGACAAACACACTGACTCCGCTAGGTCACTCTAATTCTGTTCTAGCAATGTCAGACATGGAAATCTCAGATGTAGCAGTTGAGTTGTCACTGACTCTAAGCACTGTTAACACAACTATTGCAAATGACTTTTTTAATAGAAAAGTACGCCAGGTTATTATCGGCACAGGTCCACAGGGTGACGGCAAGGGCTGTGCAATCATGTTGCCGGCGGGCATGCTGACAGTTGATCCAAGTGTTTATGATGTGAGTGGTAACGATATTGTGAGACAGCAATTGACATATCAGCAATCAAGATATGCCGGTGACTATTCAAGCGACTTGACTGCAGTATATGAGAGCAATGCCGGTTGTTCACCGTTCAGAATTGGCTTAGGTGTGTAATATGGCCTTGAACTTTCTAACAAGCACAGATCAATCGATCACTGTTGTTGTCTCATGTGATCCGGATGTGAAAGCATCTGATGAGCAAACAGCAAAGTATCTGCAGTCAGCTAACATGAGCGATTTAGAGCATGTTGCTGAGACTGCTACTAGATTTACAATTAAAGCATTGTCACCGGCTGACAGAGAAGATGCTGAGCAAAGGGCCGGTGCATATACCAGATCAGAACTTGGTCGATTGCTTTGGATTGAAGCACCAAGTGATAGAGCAGAGCGTGCACGATGGCATCATGAGCTGACAGATGATGAGCGTGAAGCAATGTCTAGTT
>Ga0222713_10007345_pt1 | contig 10343 bp, 17 predicted proteins | sample C33_649DmetaG_FD_165061 | JGI IMG/M metagenome (GOLD analysis project Ga0222713, IMG submission 165061) | Estuarine water microbial communities from San Francisco Bay, California, United States - C33_649D | ecosystem: Environmental > Aquatic > Marine > Unclassified | place: USA: California... | reverse complement strand
GCCAATCGCCTGAATTGTCTTTCCAAGTCCCATGTCGTCGGCGATGAACGACCGTTTTGCGTTTACCGCATAGAGAATCCCAGCCTTTTGATACGGCAACAGGCTTCCTTGCAGGGTGGGGATGTCTAGTTCGGCTGTCACCGACTTTGCTGCGGCGAGGGTTTCCGTGCGTTGTCGCTCAACTTCGTCAGCCATTTCAAGCAGTTCTTGGTCTACGGGTTGGTTGAACCGCTCTGCCCACAGGATTGCGTGCCGAATCGCCGTCAGGGGCGCCCGCCAGGCTTTGGCATCTCCATCCCATGTGATACCCGGGACTCCTTTGACCGCCTTCACGAGTACGGGTTCGTAGGCGAAACTCAGGTACACCCAGTCACCGTTCCGATACACGCCCTTCGGGGAGAAAGCCCTTCGTGGGGCAGAGAAAGTTAGAACATCGGGGTCAATGTGGAAGTCGTACTTCGCTGCGAACTGCCGTGCTTCGTCAAGGCTGTGGATTGGAACTCGCCATACACGGCTTACCCTGTCCCATTTCGCACCCGTGATGCGCTTGATTTCGGCGACTCGGTCGGCATCGTACGGAAAGTCCAGCACCAAGTGGTCGTTTGAGAGGGTGAGCGTCTCGGACATCGGGTTCATCGTACACCTCAGTAGCCCCGCCCATCAAGCCCGCAAAACCCGTCGGACATCTGGTGCGCCGTCGGACATCGGGTGGCGACTGCGTGTACGGGCGTGTTCGGGTACAAAAAAAAGCACCTGCCCTTTCGGACAGGCGCTTCTTTGGGGGTACTTGTTGGGTTAGAACAGGAAAAGTGCGATTACAAATGAGATAGCGAGGGCGGTCACTTCTGAACCCCCCACGCTTCTTCTTTCCACTTCTCCCACTTGTCTTTCTTCTCATCTAACCAAGGTGCTACGACCATTGTGAAGATGACCGAGAGCATGATTATTTGATGAAACTTCATCTCACTACCCCTTTCTAGTAGGTACTTTCTAGAGTAGTGAACTGAGTATTAGTAAGTCAAGCATCTTCGTACCGATTTCGCAACTTGTGTAAGGTGACTTAGGACACTTGCGCCCCACGACCACCGAGCCGAGTGCTTGAGGTCAGCCGACCACGAACAGCGTTCGCCGAGTTAGGGCGACCTAACAAACCAGCCCACACCACGAGCCAGCGAGGAACAACTCCGCCAGAGCCGAGGGACATCACCCGAAGTAGCGGGGCTTCTGGCTTCGCCAGCATCTTCTTTTGGTCACGGTGGCGGAAGAGCATTGGCAAAGCGTGTGGATACAACAAAAAAGGACTGCCACACCATCTGGTGCGACAGCCCTTCGGGGGGATTTGGCTTGTTTACTTACGTAGTTTCTTGCGACACCAATCGCATTTGCGACCTTCCCATAGGTAGGGACTGTCTGGCGTTAGGTACTCGTAATCAGTTACTTGGTTTGTTGAGTGAGAAATACAGTAGATGTATCGCCCCTCACGCCAAGCAACGTGATTTCGTTGCTTATTCATTACTTCTCCTTTCTCCAAGCATAGGGCAGATGTGGGTCAAAGTCAAGTCATGTGGCAAGAGTCACCGCCTAACCCCATACCCCGTGCGCCGACCAGCACAGTTAGGTTCGCCTAACGGTTTGAGCCAACTTGCTGGGTGGTAACAAAGCCGCCGCAGCAGGAACGACGCTGAGACATCGGCTTCGTAGCGGGGCTTCGGAGCCGAACGCGGGGACAACCCTCAGTTGCCGTCGGAGAAACCAGATGCAGTCAGGTCTGGGAAGCAAACCGTTTAGTTGCGAGCGCAACCAATCGGGTCAAGCAACAGGAAATCCAACTTAGCAAGTTGATGTCCCAAAGTCAAACTTCCTTCGGCGACGTGGAGCGCCTCCTCTGGAAGACCTCGAGAGCCCCGCGACAAAACCTCCATCAACACCACGGTGGCGGAAGACGGACAAAAAAAATCGGGCGCACCCCGAAATGGAGTACGCCCGATTAGTTCTTGTTGTTTAAAACAATACGATTGCCAGCAAGACAGCAATACATAATGACTGAGTCACAGAAGGGTTTCCTTTCTGCTCTTACGCGTTAGTAGTGATAGGTTCGCGAGAGAGTACAGAGTTCAGATGCGCTTGTCAAGTCATTCGAAAAACGCGTGTTGTAAACGCAAAAACCACCCCCACAACCAAGATTCATCTCGGCGCAGGGGTGGCTCTGCACATAAGTGTACCGAATTAGCGTCAAATCACAACTTTCGTGACCCAGGTCAAGAACCAACGGCGTCTGAGTTCCAGGCTGCCGCGGACTCTGAGTCCCCGATATCGCGGGGCTTCTGGGTTGGAACAGGAACTGGGATGCTGGCGAAGGGCGTGTGCGGGCAAAGAAAAACCCCGCCGAGTGGGGGTCTCAGCGGGGTTAGTCCTTTATTCGGGTTGTGTCGTCACTCCCGCAAGTGACCACCACAAGCGGAACGCTGTGGCGTGTACCTCACGGAGAGTTTCTGTCACTTCTTGTTCAGGGCTTGTATCCACATAGTCCTGAATGATGTTCGCTAGTTGTTTCGCAACACCAGCAACATCCAAGAGAGTGACTGACGACTGAGTTGTCTCAGTCATTAGTACCTCCAACACACATCTTAGTGGGATACAAGTGGGATAGCAAGTATTTCCATTGTGTTATTCGTCACCGACCGACGCAGCCGCCGTCGTCGAGGAAACCGGCTTCGAGGGTCTCCGGTCGCCGGCTCGAGGGACATCCCGTGCGGGACTTCTGGGGCAGCCAAAACCTGTCTTCTTCTGACGGTGGCGTATGAGAACGGGTACAACAAAAAAGCGCACCCCCCTTTCGGAGAGTGCGCCCTTTCAGGGGATTATTTCACCAATAACGCCACGAACGACCCCAGCGTGGTGAGGTACGGCGTAAGTACGAAGCCAAGCGTGGCAGTTTGCCGTGTATCAGTTCGGGCAGGATGATGTGAACGACTGCGTCTACCGAGCGCACGAAGCGACAAGGCGACCCGATACGAAGCCGACTGACGGGCTTCTGTTCAGCGTGTTCCGCTAAGCGCAAGCACTCACGGACACCACGCCCAGCGTGTAGGTAGGTATTCACTTAGGAGTAAGTCTAGGGCAGTTGTGGGTCTTTCGCAACTCGTGTGACGGATTTCATTTGACTATTTACCGTACAACGCACCTCTTACTAGGTCAGAGAGAGAGAAAGAACTGACCGAGTGGTCGGTAACACCGTCTACTAATAGTAAGAAAAGGAGAAGGACAATGCTAAACACACCCGAAAAAGTAGAAGCCAACCGCCGAGTTGCGTGGGCTCGCTACTACGCCCTCGTTGAGGAGAACAAGCGTCTGCGAGACGAAGTTGCGTGGCTTCGCTACCACCGACGCTCTTTCTATCGTCTGTTCCAACTCATTCGTCGCAACCGCAAAGTCACGCCTGAGATAACAATGCTCGCCAACGACCTGCGCTCAAAGATGTACGAAGCCGAGTTGCTCAGCGTCACGGGGAACTAACCCGCGAGGGACATCCCTCGTGGTGAACCCAGCGGGGCTGCTGGGCGCCCGAACGCGTCTTCTTTTGACGGTGGCGGATGAACTGTTCGGGGAATGCAAAACGGGCAGGCATACCACTGGGGTACACCTGCCCGTTGGGGGTGGTTTGGCTGAGTTGTTACTGGCTAAGTAGTAGTGCGACTATGACAATAACGACTAGCGACGCCGTCACTCGTCCCCGTTGTCGGTGCCGAAACGGACTGTGTATGAGCGTCCCATTGGGACATCGTGGTGCGACAAGTTGCAGTGCAGTACTTCGCCATCTAACTTATAGCGCAGGCTCCATTCGCCATTAACGGTTATTCCACGGATGAAGTCAGGAATGGTGCGAGCCTCAAACTCGCCTGATACCGAACGATTCCACAAGGGTAGTCCGTCTACTTGCCAGTTGTCGGTTGGATTCGTATCCCACCACTGTTTAATCTCGCAGTGGAATAGGTGAAGTGCGTCGTCCCAACACGAACCGTCGCAGTACTCCGCAGGCTCGTCTGTGAACTCTTCTTTTATGGGGTCATACTTTGTGCAGGTGCATGAGTTACAGATTTCTCCGTCCCATGCAACCTTTTCTTTTAGTGTTGTCATGCACCAAGGGTAGGGCATAAGTAGTACTCGTGTCAAGCCTTTTCGTGTGTGCTTGTTGTCACGCCAACAATCTGGATGCGCCGCAGCGGGCCGCCGGCTCTCCACGTGGCCGGCCCTCCGGATGCGGGGGTTGGCGGGGCTCTCGACCGGAGAACAACCTGTCTTCTTTCGACGGTGGCGTATGACCTGAGTTGTCCGCCCCCTTCCACCACCCGTGCCAACAGTCACTTCCACTCAAGTTGCTTTCTGAACCACTTAGGGGATAACCTTTCACTATGGCAACACGGGAACTGTCACTCAATAAAGAGACAGCCGTACTAGAGGTTGCTAAAGATTTCTGGCTTCGTGAGGTCGCCCCCGTGACCGTTCCGAACGCTTGTATTCTCGCTTCTCGCATAATCACGGTTGCGCTGGCTAAATACAATGTCCAATGCTGGGCTACGCAAGTAGATGCCGTATGCTGGAACGCCGAGGGCTATCGCCTACGCAACGACCTAAAGGCTTTCCGTAGTTCACCTACGGCGTGGTCGGTTGGAGTGATGTCAGAGCCGAGTGACCGTTGGCTTCGTGATGAAGTCCTAAGTGGTAATAACCCCTTTGAGCGCAAGTTCTTTGGTCACCTCATCGTTGAGACACAGAACCACTTTGTTGATTTCACGGCTGGGCAGTTTGACCGCCCACAACACGGCATCGTCACCGGTACGCCGTTATTCGTCCCATACAACCGTCTTACCGAAACCAAAGACGGTTGGGTTGTGCCGATACAAGAGGGCGTGTATGTCTTTCGTGACGCACAGCACCCTGCTAGCCCGCAAGGAACACCCGACTGGGATACGAACTACAAGGCTGATGCGAAACGGCTGATAGAGGAACTACGCCCGTTGTTGGGCTAGTTCACCTTGCGATTTGCTGGGTGACGACCCTTCGCACCTTCTAGAGCATCGCAGTTGAGATGCTGATAGCCGACACCCCGTAGATGCTTGACGACAGAGCCTTCTGGCAGGGGTTCACCGCAGTTCTCACACCCAGACGGCTTGGTCAGAGTTACCACAACGCCTAACGCATTTGAGTTCATAAATAAGTCCATGAACAGACCGTACAGAGCCGTTGGTCGCAAGTCAAGCATTTGTTGCTGGTCAAGTTCTCACCGCCATCGAGGATTTCCACTACCGGCGTAGGAGAAATACCGGATGTCGCGGGGCTTCTGGGTGGAGACGCGTCTTCTTACGACGGTGGGGGATGAGTTTCTCCCTGCGTTCCACTTGCGCCTCAACTGTCCGACAAACAATGCTTGACTTTCATCGTTGTAGTTCGTACTATCGTATGTATGCGTACACCTACCTATTACCTCATCCGTACTTATGTTCGTATCGCCTTCTGGGGCGCACTCGCCTTCGGCTTGGCTTGGTTGGCAGTTTCATCGGTCAATGCGTGGGATGACTACACCTGCGTTGAGACTGATGTCGTTGTTCAGCCACACGATACGATGTGGGGCATCGCAACGGAATACTGTGACGGCAACATTGAGGTCGCCGTAGACGATTTGGTAAAGCGACACGGTTCTGCTACGGTCTATGTCGGTCAAACTATTGAGGTGCGTAATAAATGAGTAACGGACAATACGGAATACTTGACGGCGTTGAGCCGTTATCGGTAATCAAATGTGATGGTTGTGGAAATGAAGTTCCGTGCTTCTCACAACAACAACTGCCCGAACACGGGCTTGTTCTCTCACTCGCAACGATGGATTACTACGGTGGGTTCAGCGACTTCATTGAGAGCGACCCACCACGCTTCTTGCTTTGCCACGACTGTTCTCTGACGCTTCTTACTGCGCTTCCAAACATCGCCAACAAACTTCCCAAAGGGCTACACCCGTGCGAACTAGACAAGCCGTGTTGTAACTTTGCGTGGAAATGGGTGGGTGGCGAACTTCACTTCGGGGTGGATGGCGACTGGGTCATCGCCCCACAATGAACAGCGTCTCTATCGCCCTTGTAATCTTTCTGCTTCTGTTCGTCATTATCTAGTCAAAGAGGCTCATCGCCTGTTCTTTGGGTGGGCTTTCCACGCATACCCTGTGTGCGTAGCGATAAAGAGGCTCTGACTGACGCACCCCACTCGTCTTACCAACAGGTATCCAGCAAGTCACCTGATGATAAGTGCTTGAGCCTTTCGGGTCAATGCCTTGCCCACACACCACACACGAGTAGAGGTTCATACCGGTAATCTACCAGCGGGGCTCTTGACCCGCAACGCGCTTGTCTTCTTACGACGGTGGCGTATGACTTCCCGACTGGGTTGTTGGGGATAGCAATAAGGGCGGGCGCACCCCCCTTTGAGAGAGTACGCCCGCCCCTGAAGTGCGGTTGGCGTTATCTAATTAGATACGGTTTGCGATACCGATGAGGTCGGCTACCACTTGGCTTTGGTCTGCCAAGTTGGGCAAGTCTGCGATAACGGACTGCTCAAACGCTTTGAGTGCTTTCTCCGAGTAGCGAGACACGGGTACACGCATAAGCATCGCAAACGGATAGTTCGCACGGTCAAACGGCGACATAAAGGTAATCGTGATACCTGCTGTTTCGCTCGGCTTCCAATGGACTTTGCGTAGCGAGGCGATGAACTGCTTGTTGCCCCCATCGTGGCGAACTTCCAACTCCACCTGAACGCCGACTGGCTCGTTGGTGTGGTCAAGTGCTTCCAAGTCGGTTTCTACCGACTTCCAGATACGGGTTATCTCTCGGTCACGCACTTTCGTAGCGTGGGTTTTCGTGAGCATCTGGCTCACGGCTTCGGTGTTAGTCATAGTTACCCCCTTAGGTAATGGGATAAGCATACGGCAGTTATGCCCCTAAGTCAAGTCTTTGCGCTGGTCGTGCGTCACACGCAACCTGCCCCCGATGCGCCACCCCCGTCACCGCCGCCGCTGCCGCCGACATCTAGGTCGGGAGCCCCGCGGGGTATCCCGCATCTCAGCATTTCTGGTCGAGTTTCTCCTCGACTTCGACGACGACTTCGAGTTCGAGTGGCGGATTTACGCCATTTCCTTCGAGCGGAGTTTCTCGATTTGCTTGCTTTTTGCCTTCGAGCTTGCTAAACCAGGCGTCGAGAGCTGTCTTCTGGCTGCCGGCAGCGGGGCTCACGAGTTCTTCTTCTTCCGACGGTGGCGGATGAGAAGGGGGTACAAAGCAGAAAGCCCGCCACCCGAACTTGTCGGATGGCGGGCAGTCTGGAAAGGGTGTGGGTTAGAGCAGTACCTTAGTACGCAGGTAGTTGTGTTTCTTTACGAACTTCCACAAGGTCGTATCACCTGCGTTCACCGCCTGATACACCGATAGGTCGTCGTCGCCAAGCACATAGAGATACTCAGCCCAAGCGAAAGACTTGCTCTTGTGTGTGAACAGATGCGGCTTGTCGTTGTGAGCCATACCGTATCCATCCACGATTACAAACGACTTCTCATAGTCAGCCCGCTTCTCATCCAACTCTGTTTGAGATGGGATTAGGGCAGACCACGAGTGAGCCATCAGGGTCTTTCGGGCTTTCTCCAACCCATCACGGGATGCGAGCAGTAGAAGTTCAGTCACTTTTGCGTCAGGGTATCCATCCCAATGGCAATAGCGACCCTTCCAGCCACTCTTAGTTGGAACTGCGATAATGCTACGAGTTGCCATCTAGCACCTCGTAAGCATCCTCGCCCTCAATGAGTGAGAGAGTAGAACCGCTATCCCATTTCACAGAGATAACAGTCTCTCCCCAAGGGTCTTGGCGTGAACCCGTTACTGTTCCCTCGTCACCCGCTTTTAGTTTGGTGTAAGGGTCGGTAGTTGAGACTAGGCGAATACGCATTACACCTTCTTCATTTCACGAAAGAAAGCATTGGAAGCGACATCTCCAATGGTTAGTGCCATACCGCATACTCCGAGCGTGTCCAAGAGCGATAGTGGCGTGATTTCATCCATCTCGCTTCCCAGCATTTTCAGTTGCTCAACTAAGCGGGTTGCCATTTTCATCTGTATGTCCAGAGTTTCTTCGGGCGACTTGCCTTCGTAGAAGTCTTGGACATCCTGCGGGAACTGCGTCAGGTTCACTTGATACCGTCAAACAGTTTCACGGGCTTCACGGACAGAGCAACGCACAGGCGAAGCAGAGTGTCCAGATTTGGCGAGAAGTGGTTGTTCTCAATGCGGTTCACGGTCTTGCGGTCAATACCAGCAAGTTCCGCCAATGCGCCCTGAGAAAGTTCAGCGTCAATACGGAACTGACGCAGGCGGTTTGCGACCACCTTCTCGTTTTTGGTTTTGGTTGGTGTTTTCATTTCTCTCCTTGTTTGGTTTTGGTTATTACATCAGCAGATGGCGAAGCCACCACAGGTTTTCAGGAAGCGAGCGAACTCACGGATGTTCTCCTTGTTGATGGAGTAACTCGCCGCAAATGGTTCTTCTTTTCCAGAACCATCACACGCATTACATTTTTCATCCACGAGAGTTTCGTTCTTCTTGGGCTTGACGGGCTTGTATTCGGGAAGTTCTTGCCCCTCGCCGAACAGACCAGCCATAAAGTTGTATTCCCACGCCGAACGCTGTTCCTTGCCGTCTTTCAGCCATTGGCGAGTTCCCGTAGCACGACAATGTACGCACAGACGCTTCGGAAGCGACTTGATGTGTGCGTTGCGTTCCTTGATGTATTGGTCTGCCGTGCCGTCTTTCAGAGAAGCGGTCAGACGCTTGCTCAACTCAACGCTGTCCACTTCATCCAAGCCGTCGCCGTCATTTGAGTGTGCGTTTTCCACTTGGTCACAGATTTCAGGTGCGATAGCCGAGCAGTAATCCCAAAGTGGATGCCACCACCACACATTGTTACGGAAGTATTCGCCCTTTTCGTCTGTTGGGTTCTTCCCCATTACATCCATACCCATAGTTATTCTCCCTCTGTTAGTAGGTGTACCATAAGTTATCCGCTATTTCGCCTTTCGTCAAGTCTTTCGTGGGTGTCTTGTGGCACATCCCACTTGGGGGTCAGCAAGGGTCGCCAGCAGTTCGCCAGCCACCGCCAGCGTTCACCAGCCGCCGCCAGCCGCCGCGTGGACATCCAGCCGGGGCTTCAGACCCAGAAGCGCGTTTCTTCTTTTGACGGTGGCGTATGAGAACGGGCTACGACCAGAACAGCGTCAGTTCCCAGAAAGCACAAAGGGCTGACGCACCATTACGGTACGCCAGCCCCTATTGGCAGGTGTGAGTGGTGTTGTTACATCTGACGCAACATACGGAGAAGCGTCTGACGGAGAGCGTCTGCGAGAGAACCCTGTGCCTTACCGAAGTCAAGCACCGTTTCTGTTTCGTCTTGGAAGTGGACAGACGACACCATTTGGTTCGTTTTGGTTGCGAGCGCAACTAAACGGACACGCTTGCGTTGTGGGTGCTTGCTTGGTTCGCAGTCAAGCCCGTCGTGTGGGCTTGCCCAACCTACTGTCTCGCAGACAAGACCGACTTCGTGGTCTTTGAGAGAGTGGTTATCACCAATGTCTTTTAGACCAGAATAGACATCTGGATAAGCGTTCAGATAACGAACGAACCCGTCTGCCGAGACAGCGAACATTTGCGCTGCGATACGGTCATAGTCGTCTATTCCTTTGACTGTGGCGAACTCTTTGAGAGCCACATCTGCCGAAGCCACAAGATTTTCCAACTCTTGATAGTTCAGGCGTTTCTTTTCTTCTATTGGTTTCTTAGCCACTTAGTTTCCCTTCTGTGAGTGGTACTTACAAGGTACAGCACACAATGAAGAAAGTCAAGTTATTCGGGTGTGAACTGCGACAACCTGCTTGTGATAGGTGTGCCTAACGAACTTTGTTTGGTGCGCCTAACGCCGTCGGTTCTCCGACCTGAGACATCACCAGCCGGGGCTTCTGGGTCGGGGCGCGTTTTCTTCTACTGACGGTGGCGTATGACTTGTTCTTGGGCATACGAAAGGGGCGCACCCCCAATGGGAGTACGCCCCTGTTCGGTTGGCTTGGTTGTTGGCTGTTACTCCGAGAGCAACTCCGAGATGTCGTCGGGAACGCCGTTGTTAGCGACCATTAGAGCGTTGGCAGTCAGGCTGTGCTTGCTAATCAGGTTCGCTATGTAGTCACGCTTCGCACCTTCGTTGTCGCCGTCCATAATGTCTATGGCTTCTTCCAACATTTGTGCTTCTGTCGTTTC
>Ga0222713_10007342_pt1 | contig 10344 bp, 8 predicted proteins | sample C33_649DmetaG_FD_165061 | JGI IMG/M metagenome (GOLD analysis project Ga0222713, IMG submission 165061) | Estuarine water microbial communities from San Francisco Bay, California, United States - C33_649D | ecosystem: Environmental > Aquatic > Marine > Unclassified | place: USA: California... | reverse complement strand
AGGATTTCGAAGCCCCGGCCCGCCGCTATATCCCGCGCCCGATTTTCGGCTACGTGGCGGGCGGCGTGGAACGCAACATTACGCTGGGCTGGAACCGCAGTGCTTTCGACGACCTCGCGCTGATCCCGCGCATGCTGGTCAACGTGTCGGGACGCACGCAGAAGGCCGAGCTTTTTGGCCAGACCTATGACTCGCCGTTCGGGATCGCTCCGATGGGCGGCACCTCGCTCGCAGGATTCGAAGGCGACCTGGCGCTGGCGCGCGCCGCAGCCGCGCGCAACGTGCCAATGATCCTCAGCGGTGCGTCGCTGACGCCGCTGGAAAAAGTACGAGAGGCCGGCGGCCGCCACATCTGGTTCCAGGCCTACCTGCCCGGAGAAACGCAGTCCATTACCGAACTGGTGGAACGCGTGGCACGTGCAGGCTATGAAACGCTGGTGCTGACGGTGGATATTCCCGTGGGCGCCAACCGCGAAAACAACGTGCGCAACGGCTACAACGCGCCGCTGCGCCCGAACCTGCGACTGGCCTGGGACTGCATGCTGCGCCCGCGCTGGCTGCTGGGCACGGCACTGCGCACGTACTTCACCCAGGGCATGCCGCACTTCGAGAACATGGGACCGCGCACGCCGCTGGTATCGCGCACCGCAGTGCGTGAACGCACGCAGCGCGATCATCTGAACTGGGAGCATGTCGCACTGATGCGCAGGCTGTGGAAAGGCCGGTTCGTGATCAAGGGCATCCTCGCCCGCGACGACGCACGAATCGCGCGTGAACACGGCATCGACGGCATCATCGTTTCCAATCACGGCGGCCGCCAGCTCGATTCGGCGACCTCGCCGCTGCGCGTGCTGCCAGGTATCGTAGATGCCGCCGGGGACATGACGGTAATGCTAGACAGCGGTGTGCGCCGCGGCACCGATGTCCTGAAGGCCCTGGCGCTGGGCGCGAAATTCGTTTTTGTCGGACGTCCCATGCTCTATGCCGCGGCCATTGCCGGAGAAACCGGGGTGCGCCATGCGATCAGGCTGCTGCACGATGAAATCGATCGCGACATGGGCATGCTCGGCATCAATACGCTGCGGGAGATGACCCGTGGCAGCCTGATGGATGCGCGTGCGTTCGACGGCTACGGCCCGCGCCCCTGATCCCCGCTGGGTCCACGGAACTGCTGCAATGCACCGTTCCAATTCATGGAACCACCCCGATACTTTTGTCCATTATGGATTGCGCCACGGGCGCAAAGCAGCCTAGAATCCATACACGGTGCGGCCTAATCTGCGCTGTGCATACCAATAAACCCGTGAGGAGGAATCAAATGAAATTAATGTCATTGAGCGCTGCCGCATTGGCGGCACTCATCGCCGGTTGTGCCGCCAGTCCCGAATTGGTCAGCTGCCTGCAGCCCAACCGCCGGGTCACCGTGGAGGTCTCGGGGATCAAGATCAAGCCGCCTGCCAAAAAGGGCGCAAAGCCCGGAAGGCAGGCGCTGGTGGTGAAGGGCCTGGCTCAGGGCGACGCGGCGTTTGACCACGGCAGCGCGGTGCTCAAGCCCGGCGGCAAGGCGGAGCTCGACAAGATGGTCAACCTGATCAACAAGGGCACCAAAAAGGATCCCCGCCCCCTCAATGTCGGATCGGTGATCATTGCCGGACATTCCGACCGCACCGAAGTTGAAGACGGCAAGACCGGCCTCGACGAAGAGCGCGCCAAGGCCGTGCGGGACTACCTGACGCAGAAAGGCATGAACCAGAAACTGATGTTCTGGGAAGGCAAGGACGCCAGGGAACCGGTGGCCGTGACGAAATTCTGCGTTGACTGAACAAGCGTCCGCTCCGAGAGCATTCACCCCGCCGCGGCGGGGTGTTTTTTTGCCCGTCAGGCGGGAACCGGCACCCCTTCCTGTTCGCAGGAGTTCGCCACGTCGCTGACGGTGACGCGGCGCATGTCGCGCACCCAGCGCAGGTCATCGAAGTCTGTGCCCCGGTGCATGGTGCAGCGGTTGTCCCACATGATCAGTTCATGCGGCCGCCAGCGATGGGTGTAGATGAACTGGCGCTGCGTGACGTGCGCGATCAGTTCGTCGATCAGGGCGCGCCCCTCGGCGTCGGGCATGCCCCAGATCCTGCCGGCATGCGATGCGACATACAGCGATTTGCGACCGCTCTCGGGAATGGTGCGCACCAGCATCTGCGGCACCGGCGGCAGGCGCTTCTGTTCTTCCTCGGTGAAATCCATGAATCCGCTGCGCCGTCGCGAGGTGGCAATCCAGTGTTCGGCGACCAGGCCCCGCAGTCGTGCTTTTTTTGACTCCGGCAACGCATCGTATGCCGCACGCTGGTCGGCAAACTCGGTGTGCCCGCCGATCGGCGCGACCTTTTCCGAATACAGCAGCGAGCAGATGCTCGGCAGGCGCTTGAACGAACTGTCGGTATGCCAGAGCTTGTTGCCGGCCTTGTACATGCGCTGGCGACTGGTTTCGCCCCAGATGGTGCCGTCGGCGGTCAGGTTGGAAATATCCGCGAACGCGCCGGTGTAGCGCGTCGGCGTCGCTTTCGGATCGAGGGTGCGCTCCCGTTCGATCGGCCCGAAGTGCGCGGCAAATTCGAGCTGCTGGTCCGTCGTCAGCGTCTGCTGCGGAAACACCAGCACCGCGTACTTCCAGAATGCCGCCTTGATCTCGGCAATGTCTTCCGCCAGCGGTTTTGCCAGATCGACGTCGCCGATCTCGGCGGCAAACCCGGGGGTTACCGGATAAATCGTGATGGCCATGTGCCCTTCCTCCTCCTCGGGATTGAATCACCCCGTCATTATGGCGCGGATGCGGCCTCGCTTCATTCGTTGCACAATTGCATTTTTCGAAAGGGAGGATTCCATGGCCAAAGGTTACTGGGTGGTGACTTACCGCGCGATCCACAATCCGGAAGCATTCCAGCGCTACGCAAGCCTCGCACCGGCCGCGGTGCAGGCCAATGGCGGGCATTTTCTGGTGCGTGGCATGGCGGCCAAGGCGTACGAAGCCGGCATGATGCAACGTGTCGTGGTCATCGAATTCGACAGCCTGGCCCAGGCTCTTGCGACGCATGAGACGCCGCAATATCAGGCGGCATTGCGGGAACTGGCCGGCGGCGCCGTCGAACGTGATCTGCGCATAGTCGAGGGCATGGCCTGAACCGGGGGACCGGCAGGCTCAACCCCGCACCAGATCCAGCACCGCGATTCCGTAACGTTCGAGTTTTTTGGCGCCGATGCCGCTTACTGCGGCCAGCGCCTGCATGTCCGCAGGCCGGATGGCGGCAATTTCCGCCAGGGTACGATCATGGAATATCACGTATGCCGGCACCGACTGCAGGCGCGCCTGTTCCGCGCGCCAGGACTTCAGCCGGTCCAGCAGGCCGGCATCTCCGCCGGGTGATCCGCCGCCCGCGGCAGCTCGGCGCGCTTTCACCGCACGGCTCTTGCGCGGCGCGGCCTGGCGCATTTCGACGCGCTGCTCCCCTTTCAGCACCGGGCGGCTGGCTTCCGTCAGTCGCAGCGCGCCGTAAGCTTCATGGTCGGGACGGACATAACCCAACGCGGCCAGCTGGCGGAATATGTTGCGCCAGGCGGCCTCGTCATGATCGGCACCGATGCCGAACACATTGAGCCGGTCATGGTTCCATTGCGTGACACGATCGGTCGCGCGGCCGCGCAGCACGTCGATCAGGTGCACCGCGCCGAAACGCTGGCCGGTGCGGTAGATGCATGACAGCGCCTTGCGCGCGGCGTCAGTGGCATCCCGGGTCTGCGGCGGCTCGATGCAGTTGTCACAGTTGCCGCAGGGCAAGCCGGTTTCGCCGAAATAATCAAGCAGACGCACGCGTCGACAGCCCGCGGTTTCGCACAAACCGAGCAGGGCTTCGAGTTTCGCCACCGAGACGCGGCGGTATGCTTCGCTGCCCTCCGACTGGTCGATCATGCGCCGTTGCTGCACGACGTCGCCTAACCCGTACGCCATCCACGCATTGGCCGGCATGCCATCGCGTCCGGCACGGCCGGTCTCCTGATAATAACCCTCGATGCTTTTCGGCAAATCGAGATGGGCGACAAAGCGTACATCGGGCTTGTCGATGCCCATGCCGAACGCAATGGTGGCGACAACGACGATGCCGTCCTCCTGCTGGAAACGGGCCTGGTTTTCCGTGCGTGCAGCGGCATCCATCCCGGCGTGATACGGCAACGCGCGCACATCCTGTCCTGCCAGCCATGCCGCGGTTTCATCAACTTTCCTGCGCGACAGGCAGTAGACAATTCCCGCCTCACCCGCATGCTCTTCGCGGATAAAATGCAGCAGCTGTGCACGCGCATCCTGTTTGTCTACGATGGTGTAGCGGATGTTGGGACGATCGAAGCTGGAGATGAACACCTTTGCGTCGTCTAGTGCCAGGCGGCGGATGATTTCGTCGCGGGTCTGCGGATCGGCAGTGGCAGTCAGCGCGAGGCGCGGCACCGACGGGAACCGTTCGTGCAGTACCGACAATTGCAGGTATTCCGGGCGAAAATCGTGGCCCCATTGCGACACGCAATGCGCCTCGTCAATGGCGAACAGCGCGAGCCTGGACCCCGCCAGGCATTCCAGCATGCGCGGCATCATCAGCCGTTCCGGCGCGACATACAGCAAGTCCAGTTCGCCCTCCCGCAGCGCGCGCTCGCAGGCGTTGACCTCGCGCCCGTCGAGCGTCGAATTGAGAAAGGCCGCCCGTACGCCCAGTTGTTTCAACGCCGCAACCTGATCCTGCATCAGCGCGATCAGCGGTGACACCACCAGAGCGGTGCCTTCCCGCAACAGCGCCGGCAGCTGATAACACAATGATTTGCCGCCGCCGGTAGGCATCAGCACCAGCGCGTCACCCCCGTGGAGAACATGATCAACGATATCGGCCTGCGCGCCGCGGAAATCCGGATGGCCGAATACGCTGCGCAGCAGCTGCAGCGATCGCGAGTCAGCAACGGGGTTCATGGATCAGGCAACGCGCTGCAACAGGGCAAGGATGACCGCGCCGGGCGAAACATCCTGGGCGCCCTGCTTTGTTCTTAAAATCAATTATCTACGAGGAAGCCCTGCGCCGGCCCGCAAGCCTGAGCAGTTCCTGGTGCAACTCGGGCGCCAGCGCAATGCCCTCTGCCTGCGCCTTGATGACCGCCAGTTGACGTCGCGCCCCGGGCAGGCGCACGCCTTCATCGGCGAGCATGGCGGTTATCATGTCTTCCATGCGCGCGTGGTAGGTTTCCGTGCCAGCCAGCGCGGCAGGATCGATGGCGAGTATGGCGTGTCCGATGCGCGGCTTGTTGCCGGGCTCGAAATATGAATCGTTCTCGCGGCTGAGCGCAGCGCCGGTCAGCGCCACGCACAGCGCCTCGACCATCAATGCCAGTGCGGTGCCTTTGACGCCGCCGATCGCGGTCAGGCTGCCGGTCAATGCCGCCTGCGCGTCGGTGGTCGGGTTCCCGTCCCGGTCTACCGCCCAGCCCGGGGGAATCGGTTTTCCTTCCTTGGCCATCAGCATGATCTTGCCGCGGGTCACCTCGGTCAGCGACAGGTCGATGACCACCGGTGCCGCCGCCTTGCGCGGGAAAATCGCGGCGACCGGATTGGTGCCGAAAAATGCCTTCCTGCCGCCCCAGGCATTGATCGCGGCAGGCGAATTGGTGAATGCCAGGCCAACCATGCCCGCAGCCGCAACCGGCGCAAGGTGGTATGCGGCGGCGCCGAAATGATGGCTGTTGGTCACGCCGGTAAACGCAATCCCCGAACGGCGGGCGCGCTTGATCACCTCGCTGACCGCCAACGCCGCGGCCGGGAACGCCAGTCCGCCGCCGGCATCGATCAGGCAGGTTGCACCGGTCTTGCGGATGATTTTCGGTTTGGCCTTGCCGTCGGCTCGCCCCTCGCGCAGGTGCTGCGCATACAAGCCCACCCGCGACAGCCCGTGCCCGGACAGGCCTTCGGCCTCGGCGGCAACCAGGGCCTGCGCGGTCGAAACCGCCATGGCCTTGGATGCGCCGGCTCGCTTGAGGGCGCGGGTGGCCAGATCAGTCAGTTCAGCAAGCGATAACCCCGGCATGCGGCAGTCGTTCCGTGATCAGTCGAGTTTGGTGCCGGAGGCCTTCGCGACCTCAGCCCATTTAGCGGTTTCTTCCTTGACGAATGCCACGAACTCGGCGGTCGTATTTCCGCCCGGCTCAGCGCCGCTATCAACAATCTTCTTTGAGACCTCCGGGGACTTCACGGCGGCGACCCATGATTTGTAAAGTATTTCAATCACCGGGGCCGGCGTTTTACTGGGCGCAAAAAGACCGTTCCACTGAACCGCCATATGCCCGGGTACGCCAGCCTCGATCATGGTCGGGATTTCCGGCGCCAGATCCGAGCGCTTGGGGCCTGCAACGCCGAGACCGCGCAGCTTGCCCGTCTTGAAATGACGCACCGCAACCGGCAGCACGATAAATCCGGCCTGTGACTCGCCGGTAAGCACAGCGATGGTTTGTGGCGCGGCGCCTTTGTAGGGCAGGTGGGTCATGCGTACGCCGGTCTTGAGACGCAAAAGCTCCATCGACAGTTGCCCCATGGTTCCCGCGCCGGATGACGCATATTCCAACGCATTCGGCTTCGATTTTGCAAGCGCGACGAATTCCTTGACCGTTTTAACCGGCAAAGACGGATGAACAACCAGGGAAAAAGGATACTGCGATGCCATCGAAATAGGAGCCAGATCCTTGCTGGGACTGTAGGTCAGTTTGCTGTAAACCGCCGGACTGATCGCCAGGGAAGAATTGCCGAACAGTACCGTGTAGCCGTCAGCAGGCGCCTTGGCAACGATGTCTGCGGCAATGTTGCCGCTGGCGCCGGCGCGGTTGTCGACGACTGCCCGCTGGCCCAGATCGGCAACAAATTTCTGCGCGATGATTCTGGCGATAGTGTCGCTGCCGCCGCCGGGCGGAAACGCCACGATCATGCGCACGGACCGCGCCGGGAAACTTTGCGCTACGGCATCGCTGAGCGGCGCAAGCGCTCCGCAGCCCGCCAGCATTGCCGCAAACAGGCAACCGGCCTTATCGCTATTGAAATACTTCATGACATTTCCTCAGTGTTGTTATGGCTGCAAACCAGTGTCGCCCGCGCACCGGAAAAAATCAAACGAAAAATACCGGTATGCGGTCTCAGGTAGTGACCAGCAGCGATTGTCCAGGTTTTACGCGAGTGAAATGCACGGGTCGGGTATCACTGGCAAAACGCCCGTCCTGCCAGCTGACGCAGGTATAACGTGAATTTTCCAGGTCCCTGACGTCGGGGAAGTCGGCGCGGTAATGCGCACCGCGGGAATCCTCCCGCGCCGCCGCCGCAAAACGGATGGACTTCGACACCAGCACCAGGTTCTTCAGGTTCATCCAGTCATGCCAGGTCAGGTTGTATGCCAGCGTCGAGCCGTCGATGCCGGTCGCATCCAGACGCGCGTCGAGTTCGTCGAGCAGGCCGGAGGCGCGTTCCAGCGATGCGGCGTCGCGCACGATACCGACGTCGTCCCACATGACTGTATACAGCTGTTCGCGGATCGCATTGATGTCGCCGCCCTTGCGCATCAGCGGCGCGCGGCAGCGCGCCACGGCATCGTCGATCGCCGCCTGATCGGGCGCGCGGTATTCGCCGTTGGCTTTGACCCAGCCCGGCATCACGTCGCCGGCTATGCCGCCGAACACCGTCGAGTTGGCTACGCCGTTGCCGCCGAGGCGGTTGGCGCCGTGCACCCCGCCGGAATCCTCGCCGGCGACGAACAGCCCCGGCAGGTCGGTGGTGCAGTCGGTCTTGAATGCGACGCCGCCCATCATGTAATGCGCAGTAGGCACGACATCGACCAGTCCCCCAACCAGGTCGAAGCCGCAGTCGGCGCAGCGCTCGACCATGCCCTTGAACTGCTGGCGCACCATCACCGGATCAAGGTGAGCCATGGTGATATAGAGCCCGCCATGCTTGTTGACGCGACCCGCGCGCATCTCTTCATACATGCCGCGGCTGACAATATCGCGGGTCGCGCGTTCGTTGCGCGGATCGTAATTGTGCATGAAGCGTTCTTCGGCGCCGTTCAGCAGGTAGCCGCCGGCGCCGCGCAAGCCTTCCTCGATGATGGTGCCGGTAATGCGGGTATCGGATCCGGCAATCAGGCCGGTCGGGTGGAACTGCACCATTTCCATGTCACGCAGCACCAGCCCGCCGCGCAGCGCCATCGCCATGCCGTCGCAGCTCTTGTCGCCGGACGGCGTGTGGAATTTGTACATCGTGGGGCCGCCGCCGGTGGCCAGCAGCACGGCCTGCGCCTGCACGAACACGAATTCCCCGTTGCGCATGTCTATCATCAGAACGCCGGAAATCGCATCGCCGGTCTTGTTGCGGATGAACTCGACGGCGCGATGCTCCTCGAGCCGGTTGATGCCGCGCGCCCATACCTGCTCAGCCAGGCGGTTGATGATCTCGATTCCGGTGAGGTCGCCCTTGTGCACGGTGCGGTCGAATGTCTGGCCGGCGAACGCCTTCTGGTGGATGGTGCCGTCGGGGTTGCGGTCGAAAAAACAGCCGAGCTCGTTTTCCAGTTCGTGGATGCGCTCGACCGCGGTCTCGACCAGCGTCCACGCCAGGTCCTGATCGGGCAGCCATTTGCCGCCCTCGATGGTGTCCATGAAATGGCGTTCGACGGAATCCCCTGCCGCCAGCGCCACGTTGTAACCGCCCTGCACCATGCGCGTGCAGCCGCTTTTGCCGAGCAGGCCCTTCACCGCGACGGTAATAGACAGTTGCGGGTTTTTCTGGTGTGCGTGCAGCGCGGCGAACAGGCCCGCGCCTCCTGACCCGAGGATCAGTATGTCAGTCTGGATGGTTTTCATGAACGCTTAACTTTTGACGCCGAGAGCCGCGAGCACGCCTGCACGTTTATCTTTTGCTGCCGCATTGACCGCGGTGTAGAGGCTGCCGCCGTGGCTGTCCATGGCCACCAGCAGCGGGCCAAAACCGCGGATGCGGAATTTCCACAGCGATTCCGGGTTGAGATCGTCAAGATCGACCTCCTCAATCTGCTCGATCCAGGTGGTTTCCAGCGCCGCGGTGCCGCCGATGATCGCCAGGTAAACGCCGCCGAGGTCGCTGAAGGCTTTCGCCGATGCGGCGAACAGGCCGCCCTTGCCGATGATGATGCGCACGCCATACTGCTCCATCAGCGGCCGCGTAAAACGCTCCATGCGTGCGCTGGTGGTGGTGCCGATGCAGATCGGCGCGTAGCCCGAAGGATGTTCCTTCGTTTCCCCCACCCATTTGACGTTGGGCGCGGTGTGGATGACCGCATGCCCCTTCAGGTCGAAACGCGTCGTGCGGCCATGATCGAACATGTGGATCTGCGTCGCGTCGCGGATGCCGTACAGATTGTCATGCAGCGTAACGGTGTCGTTAATACGCAGCTGGCGCACTTGCGCTTCGCTTACCGGCATGTGCAGTTCGTAATGGGTCATGTCAGTACCCGTACTCGACGCCCTGCGGCGTAAACGTTGCCCGTGCGCGCCGCGCCGAATGGCACTGCATGTTGACCGCGACGGGATTCATGGTGATGTGGGTGGCCGCGGTTTCGACATGCACCGCAAAAGCGGTGGAATCGCCACCCAGTCCCTGCGCACCGACACCGAGCTGGTTGACCACCTTGCTCAGTTCGGACTCGAGCCTGGCGCCCTCGGGGTCGGCGCACTGGCTGCCCAGCGGCCGTGTTGCCGCCACCTTCGATAGATGCACACACAAGTCGGCCGTGCCGCCGACGCCGACGCCGACGATCACCGGCGGACAGCTTTTGCCTCCGGCCTCGAGCACGCAGTCAATAACGAAAGTCTTGATTGCATCCACGCCGTCGGCGGGAATCGCCATCTTCAGCCAGGAATTGTTCTCCGATCCCGATCCCTTGGGAATCATCTCGATCGACAGCTGTTCGGCATCCGCGGAAAAATCGATGTTGATCACCGGCACGTGGCGGCCGCCTGAAGTGTGCTCATTTTTGCGCGTGGTCGGATGGACCACCGAAGAACGCAATGGATGCTCTTTCGTGGCGCGCGTGCAGCCGCTGACGATCGCCTGCTTGAGCGCGTGCCCGTCGACCGCGACATTGGCGCCGATTACGACGTTATAAATGGGAATCCCGGTGTCCTGGCACAGCAGGTTGGTGTTTTCCTCGGCAACGGTGATGTTGCGGATCATGGTGCCCAGGATGGCCTTGCCGGTAGCATTGGTTTCGGCGCGATCGAGGCGCTGGAAACCCTGCTTGATGACGGGTGGCA
>Ga0222713_10007341_pt1 | contig 10345 bp, 9 predicted proteins | sample C33_649DmetaG_FD_165061 | JGI IMG/M metagenome (GOLD analysis project Ga0222713, IMG submission 165061) | Estuarine water microbial communities from San Francisco Bay, California, United States - C33_649D | ecosystem: Environmental > Aquatic > Marine > Unclassified | place: USA: California... | reverse complement strand
GCCGACACGGTGGCATCGTTCCGCGAGATCCTGGAGGGGAAGGCCGACGCACTGCCAGAGCAGGCGTTCTTCCTCGCCGGCACGTTGGATGACGTGCGCGCAAACGCCGCCGCGATGGCCAAGTAGTCCATGTCGTTCACGTTGGAGATCGTCACGCCGGAGCGACTCACCTGGAGTGGTGAGGCAACGGCGCTCGTCCTTCCAACAGTGGACGGCGAGGTTGGGATCCTGCCGAAGCACGAGCCGTACGTCACAGTGCTCGGGCTCGGCGAGGGTCGCATCACCACCAAAGATGGCGGCGTGGAGCTCCTCGCCATCATCGGCGGCTTTGTGCAGGTTCGACCGGACCGCGTGCTGGTGCTCGCAGAGTCGGCCGATCTTGCCGCGGACCTTGACCTCACTGCAATCGAGAAGGCGAAGGCTGAAGCCGAGCAGGCGCTCGCCCAGGTTGACCTCGCCGACCCAGGAGCCGTAGCAACGGCACGCGCCGCCATGGCGCGCGCCCTCCTGCACCTGAATGTTGCGGAGCGCCGCCGCCGTCGCGGCTAGGTCCTCCCCCTCGCACCCAGTGCGCGTGCGTCATACGCCGCTCAGTTGGACGCAGCGCCACCAACAGAGGAGAATCCACGGATGAGCAGCACCCCTTCACCGAAGCCCTTCTCCTGGGAGTACCGCCCCACCGCGCTCGCTAAGGAGGCGTTCCACATCACAGGCGGTCGCCCACTGAGCGGAAGCGTGCGCGTCTCCGGCGCAAAGAATGCGGCGCTCAAGATGATGGCCGCCTCCGTGCTGACGGGCGAACGACTACATCTAGAGAACGTGCCAGAAATTCTTGACATCGAAGTGCTACGCGACACACTGCGCGATCTCGGCGTCACCGTTGAGCGCGAAGCAGACGGCAGCATGGATCTCACAGCGGGCGACGTTGAGTGGCTCTTTGTTCCACTTGAAGCGGCGGCAAAGATGCGTGCAAGCTTCATGCTGCTCGGTCCACTCCTTGCGCGATTCGGTCGCGTCATCATCAGCAACCCTGGTGGCGATCGTATTGGTCGACGTCCAGTGAACCTGCACGTGGATGCGATGCGCGCACTTGGCGCAGAGATTGACTACCGCGATGGCTACTACTTTGCAAAGAGCAGTGGTCGACTGCGCGGCGCGGAGATCACCTTCCCGCACGTCACGGTGATGGGAACGGAGAACGCAATGCTTGCCGCCGTTCTTGCAAAGGGGACCACGCGCATTACTCCTGCTGCGCAAGAGCCGGAGATTGATGATCTGATCACGCTCCTCAACAGCATGGGCGCACAAGTTGCGCGCACTGCGCCAGACGTGATTGAGATCCAGGGCGTTGACGCGCTGCACGGCGCAACACATCGCGTGATGCCAGATCGCATTGAGGCCGGAACGTTCGCCACCGCCGCTGCAGTGATCGGTGGAAGCATTGAGATTCAAGAGATTGAGCCGAGCCACCTCACGTCATTTCTTGAACTACTTGAGCGCACCGGTGTGGAGCACAGCGTGAGCGGCAAGAGCTTGCACGTAACAGGAAAGCCACAGAGCGAAGGTTCATACAAGGCAACAGACATCACCACCGCACCGTACCCAGGACTCGCCACTGACTTGCAGCCGTCAGCTGGGCTCATCCTTACGCGCGCAGACGGCATCAGCAACATCCACGAGACCATCTTTGAGGATCGTCTGGAGTGGCTGGTTGGCCTTCGGAGCTTTGGCGCACAGGTGGAGATCAAGGATGCGCGCCATGCGCGCCTCACCGGCCCAATCACATTCCACGCCGCTGAGGCAGATATCCCTGACCTTCGCGCTGGCGCCACCCTCATGCTTGCCGCGCTCGCTGCGCCCGGAGAGAGCAAGATCCACGGCGCCCACCACATCCGCCGTGGCTATGCCACCATTGAGGAGAAGTTCCGTGGCCTTGGTGCGGACCTAACGCACGTCAGCGAAGAGGGGAGCAACGCGTAATGAAGATCGGAATCGACCTAGGGACGGCTAATGTCCTCGTCTTCGTCCAGGGCCAGGGGATCACCGTACGCGAGCCGAGCGTTGTGGCGATCGACTCAGAGGATCGCATTGTTGCCGTAGGGAACGAGGCGAAGGAGATGCTTGGTCGCACACCAGGCTCCATCACCGCAATCCGCCCGCTGCGTGACGGCGTGATCGCCGACTACGTGGTCACGGAAGCGATGCTCCGCTACTTCATCAAGAAGGGCACCGCTGGAAAGATCTCCTTTGGGCGACCCGACGTGTTGGTCAGCGTCCCCGCTGGATCCACCTCCGTGGAGAAGCGCTACGTCCTTGACGCCGCACGCCAGGCTGGCGCTGGGAAGGCGTATCTCATTGAAGAGCCGATGGCGGCCGCGATTGGTGCCGAGCTCCCCATCAGTGGTCCATCCGGGAACATGATCGTGAACATCGGCGGCGGCACGGCGGAGATCGCCGTCATCTCGCTCTCAGATATCGTGGTGGCGAAGAGCCATCGCGTGGGCGGTAACCGCTTCGACGAAGCGATCGCCCTCTATATCCGCCGCAAGTACAACCTCATGATTGGTGATCGCACCGCCGAGCAGGTGAAGATTGAGGTCGGCAGCGCCCTTCCGCTAGAGGAAGAGTTGACGATGAGCGTGAAGGGCCGCGACATGATCGCCGGCCTCCCACGTGAAGTCATCATCACCTCAACGGAGATCACTGAGGCGATGGAAGTCCCGCTGCGCAACCTCACCGACGCGATCCGTGGCGTGCTGGAGCAGACCCCGCCCGAGCTGAGCGCCGACATCATTGATAAGGGGATCGTCCTCTCTGGTGGTGGTGCGCTGCTGCGCAACATTGATCGGCTGATCACTACGGTCACCGGCGTTGCAACGCACGTTGCCCCTGATCCACTCAGCTGCGTAGCCAAAGGAACGGGCACCGCACTCGAACACTTCGACGTCTTCGCGAAGTCCCTCACCTCACAGGCCTGACCCGTGTCGCTCGATCGGCGAGCGGTGGTCGATCTCCACAGCCACTCCTCTGCAAGCTTTGATTCGCTGAGTAACCCAGTTGCGCTCGCGCGTGCGGCGGCGTCACGCGGCGTGACGCACCTCGCGATCACCGACCACGATCGCGTTGACGGCGCGCAGCGCGCACGCGACGCGCAGATTCCAGGGATCACCATCATCGTTGGCTCAGAGGTCCGCACCCAGGCGGGCGACATGATCGCCCTCTTCATTGAGCGACCGCTTCAAGTTGGCTTACCACCAGAAGAGGCAATCGCCGCAATTCGCGCACAAGGCGGTCTCGTTGGCATCCCACACCCGTTTGATGCGTGGCGCGGCTCGCTCCTTCTTGACGACCGCTTCCTTGCGCTCCTCCCACTGATTGATTTCATTGAAGGGTGGAACGCGCGACTTGTTGCACCGGGAGGGAACCAGCGCGCCGCAGAGCTTGCGGCAACGCACGGCATCCCGAGCGTTGCGTCATCCGATGCGCACAGCATCATGGAGATCGGCAACGCCGCATCAATCCTGACTGGTGATCCCTCAACGCCAGTTGGTCTGCGCGCTGCGCTCGCTGCGCCGCACGAACTGATCACGGGACGCGGTTCGTTTGTTGCGCGAGCGATCATGCCTGTCGCTAAGGCCATCAACGCGGCCCGAGGGAATCGGCGCATTACGCCAGGGAGAACATTCGGCGCATGAAGCGCGAAGGCACAACGTTCAGCATTCGTGAACGCGCGACACGTCCGTCAACACTCTTCGCCTTTGCGTTGACCGCGCTGCTTCTCTTTGCACTCTGGAGTGGGGCGAGCAGCTTTAATCTTGAGCAGGTTGCAAGCACAGTCACGAGCGCAAATAATGCAGCCCTCGTCGCAGCCCTTGCGGCATGTCTCGGCACACTGATCCTCCGTGGGTTGCGATGGAGAACGTTGATTACCACGATTAATGTCAACATCTCGCGCCGCGCCGCGGTAGAGATCCTCGCACTCTCCTTCTGGGTCAATGTGATCTTGCCGGCGAAGATTGGTGATGTGTATCGCGCCTGGCTACTGAAGCAGAACGGCGGATCCTCTTTTGGTCGCGCCGTTGGCACAGTGGTGGTGGAGCGCGCCGTTGATCTGATCACGGTGGCACTCCTCGGCGCACTCTCTGCGTACGTTGCGTTTGGTGGCAACCTGAGTCCTGCGGTTACCGCACTCACCCTCATCGCACTCGCACTCGCCCTGCTTGGTGCCGCGGTGCTTCTCGTTGGGCGCGGCCCAGCTGCACGGCTCGTCGCACGGCTCCCCCTCCCGGTCGCTGTGGCTGAGCCGATCGCCCGCGCTTTTGACGCACTGAAGGAGGGGAGCCGCCAAGGGGTGCTGCTCGCTGTTGCGCCATACACCCTCATGATCTGGGCGCTCCAGGCGGCACGCCTGGGCTGTGTGGCGGTGGCGCTCGGCCTCTTTCAGATTGACCCAGCGCCAGGCTTCCTCGGCATCTCCGCCGTGATCTTCACCGCACTCGTCTCCGCGGTGCTGAGCACGGTCCCCTTCACACCGGCAGGGATCGGCATCGTTGAGGCGGGGAGTGTTGGCATCTTGATCAGCATCTTTGGCATGCCGCCAGAAGCGGCGATCGCCCTCACGCTGCTTGATCGCGTGATTGACATTGGCAGTCTTATGGTTGGCGGCGGGATCCTCTTCGCGGTTTCCCCGTACCCGCGCGGCGCGGGCTCGCTGCGCTAGCCTTCTTCGCTGCGCTAGCCCGCTTCACAGGCTTCTTTGGAGCCGCCTTCGCAACCTTCGCAACCTTCGTAATCTTCGCTACTTTCGCTACGGGTTTCGCCACGCGCTTGGCGGGCTTCGGAACGCCAGGTGATTCAGCAGGGAGCGGTTTCAGCTTCAGGTTCCCTTGCGCAAGTTGAATCGTGCGATCCACGTTGAGCCTGTCCCACCCCTCCTCCATCCCTGGCGTCTCAAGGTAGTAGGCGGCATGCGCAAGCTTCGGATGACTGATCAGCGCGGCGAGTCCGCGCGCGCCAACCTCACCACCACCGATGTGCTGGTGGCGATCAAGCTTTGAACCGTGCGCCGCCTTGCTGTCGTTGTAGTGGATCATCACAAGCTTTTCGAGGCCAATGCGACGATCAAACTCGTTCACCACGCGATCAAGCTGATCGATGTCAGACATTGCAACACCAGCGCCCCAGAGGTGCGCTGAGTCTAGGCAGTAGCCAACGCGCGACATATCAACGCGTTGCTTCGCCATCGCCTCATGAATTGCAATCAACTCTTCAAGGCTTTCGCCGATCCCGTTGCCACCGCCGGCAGAGTTCTCGAGCACTAAGAGCGCATCGCTCGACGCCTTTGGCACACCATCCAGAATTTGGTCTACCGCTTCAGCAACGCGCTTCACGCCTGCCTCAACGCCAGTGCCAAGGTGTGAGCCAATGTGCACATTCACAAACGATGCGCCGTACTCAGGTGCAACGCGAAGTTCGTACTGCAACAGTGCAATGCTCTTCTCGCGAATCTCTGGGCGTGGTCCAGCAAGATTTGCGAGATACGCGGCATGCACCGCGAGCGGACCGAAGCCGTGCTCTTTCATCCGCGCGCGGAATGCTGGCAGCTCTTTTGGAAGTTCGGCGCGACGCGCCCAACCGGTTGGGTTACCAGTAAAGATCTGTAGCCCCATGGCGCCGACTGATGCAGCACGATCCGCTGCTTTCACTAGGCCGGGGCCAACGGCGAGGTGCGCGCCGAGCATGCGATCAAGCCGCCCTGCGGCGGAGGCTGGTGCTGAGCTCTTCAGTTTGCGCGCTGCTGCCATGCGCGCATCCTCCCACAGAAGTGGAAAGGCGCGGGTTGTCTAAAGCTAGTTGCTAGGGAAGCTCTTGACGGTGATCTCAATGCCGAGGCCGTCCGCAAGGACGACCGAATCGGCACTCGTTACTAGTTCACCAACCACGCGAATCTCTGCAAGGCCGGCGGCTACAGCATTTGGGATGGATGGATTTGCACTACGGCGCCAGAGCTCAAGGAAGTCGGCAAGCGTCGCTACCGTCTCACTCGGTGCTTCAACATGCAGCTTGCCGTCTGGCTCATGTGTGTGCAGCCAGTACATGCACCTCTCGCCGACGCCGATGTTTGGTGGGACTTGCGGGATGATGCCGCCCGGGAGGATCACCGTCAGCTGTGCATGAATGTGATACGCAGCATCGTGGCCACCAGCGTCACACGAGACGGCGCCAACTTTTTCTCCGAAGCCTCCAACAGGGTCTGCGTTCGGAACGCCGTACTTATCTGCTCCAGCGCAACTAGCGGCCAGGAGTGCGGCGGCTACGGCAAGAGAGAGTTTCTTCATGTCCCGATAATAGCAAAGGACCGCGAAGCACGTTTAGCGTTCGTAGGCCACGCTCACGCCGGCCACCCAATGGACGCCTGATGCGTGCAACGCCCGCGCCGCTTCACGCATGGTGGCCCCACTCGTGCGCACATCATCAATGAGCACAATCGCAGGCGGGATCAGTAGCGATCCCGCGGTTGCCATTGCGCCGTCCAGCATTGCGGCGCGCTCGTCACGGTGTGCCGCATGGAGTGGCGCGGTAGGACGTGTTCGCATGAGCAGCTGCGCGACTGGCGCCCCGCACGCCAACCCCGCCGCCTCCGCCATCAGCAGAGCGTGATCGAACCCCCGCTCATGCACACGGCTCTGGTCCGTTGGGATAGGGACGAGCGTTGCCTGGTACGGCGCGTTACGCGTGACGCGTGTGATTGCAGGGCCAAGTGCCGAACCGAGTTCTCGCGCGAGACCTGGAACGCCGCCGTACTTGGCGGTGCGGATCGCCGCCCCGAGGCCGCCCTCATACGGGCCGAGTGCGGCGGCGGCGCGCAGGCCAGTTGCGGGGACAGGCTCTGGTTGCGCCGGAATCCACAGGCCACGACACGCGTGGCAGAGGAGGGCCCCCTCGCAGTCGCAGATGCCACAGCGTTGCGGCGCGAGGAGTTCAATCACAGGGGCGATCGCGCTCAGCACGAGGCGTTGCACGTTCGGGCTGATCATCCACATCGCGGAAGCGTGCTGCACGGCACGTATGGCGGATGTACCGCCTACGATATGAGCATGCCGACCCCAGCTCGCACTATCGCTATCTCTGCGACCCCGCTTGCTGGGGTCACCGCCGCTGAGTGGGAGCGACTCTTGGTGGCAAACCCCACCGCAACCGCCTTCTCAGATCGCGCCGTCCACGCCGCATGGTGGAACGCGCACAGCGACACGGCGGAGGATGTCAGCCTTGCTGCGCGAGACGCGGCAAACAACGAACTACTCGGCTACCTCCCGCTCATGAAACGGCCAGATGGCGTGATCTATTCAGGGGCAACGTTTCACATTGATTACGCCACGGTGCTACTCGCGAAAACATCATCCGCAAAAGAAGATGACGTTGCAGCCGCACTTGCAGGGGCGCTCATCAGCACCAACGCACCGCTCAACCTGTTACGCCTGCGCAACGAAGATACCGCGCACGCGCGCATGATCAGCGCCATCACACGCGCAGCTGAATCAACAAACAGAACCGCAACGTTCGGTATTGAAGAGCCTGCGCCATTCATCGATCTTGCTGTGATCACTACGTTTGATGAACATCTTGAACGCCTTGATAAGAAAGAGCGCCACGAGATTCGGCGCAAGCTGCGCCGCGCGGAGGCGGCGGGGGTGCAGATCAGCGCAAGCAAAGATCTGACCACTGATCTCTCAGAGTTCATTCGGCTGCACCGCGCGCGCTGGGGCGAAAGTGGACTCTTCACTGCAACAGATAAGGGAGCGTCGGAGGAGCGCTTTATGCGCGAGATCTTTAGCAGCGCGCCAGCAGGGATGATCACGCTGCTCTTGGCGCGCAACGAAGAGTTCGGCACGTTTGCGGCGGGACTCTTTCTGCGAGACGCGAACGCGTTGCGCTACTGGAATGCTGGTGGGGATATCGCAGCACGCGCACTCTCACCAGGCGTCTTACTCTTTGCGCACGGACTGACGATGGCGATTAGTGAGAAGCTGCCGCGGCTCGACTTTTTACGCGGCAATGAAGCGTACAAGTACGAGTGTGGCGCAGTTGATGCGCAGGTGATGCAACTCCAGGTGCCAACATGATTCATAACAGTCATAGCGAACCGTGCACTGCGCGTAAGCCAGTCGGCGCACTCCCTGATGGGAGCCGCATTAACGTAGTTCAACTGTTAGCAACCGGGACAAATGGCGGTGCGCAGGAGAGCGTGGTGAACACGGTGTTGCGCATGGATCTCAGTCGCCACGATGTTCGCGTCATCTCGCTCTCGCATGGCAGCACCATCAAGCGACTCGAACGACTCGGTGTTACCACGGAGGTGATTGAAGACGAAGAGGACAGCCGCGCCGCAGCGGCGCTTGCTGATCGTCTGATTGCGCTCAAGACGCAGGTGGTACATGCGCACATGTTCCGCGCCGAGGTGGTGGCGGTGCTCGCCGCTGATCTTGTGGAGGCGCGCACAGGGAAGCGGCCGCTGCTGGTCTCAACCGTGCACTCGAGCCGCTTCCGCTCAGCTGAGGATCGCGAGCTCCTTGAGAAGATCACGCCGCGTATTGATCACCTCATTGCCGTGAGCGACGCGATCGTGCGGAAGATCGTGGCCGAGAGCCGCGACAGCACCAGCATCAGTCGCATCTATAACGGCGTGGACCTTGAGCGATTCGACAAGGTGATTAGCCGCGAGGCGGCGCGCAAGGCGATCGGCGTTCCCGCCACGGCGCTCCTTGCAGTCTCAGTTGGCCGCCTGGAGCCAGAGAAGGGCCATCCCACGCTCATTGAGGCGTGGCCGCTGGTGCATCACAACTTCCCAGAGGCCCAGCTCCTGATCGTTGGAGAGGGCTCCGAGCGCGATCGGCTGGAGGGCCTCGCCGCTGCACATCTACGCAGCGAGATCTGCTGTGAGAGCGTCGCCTTCCTCGGTCGCCGGGACGACATCCCCACCATCCTCGCCGCGGCAGATGTGGTGGTGATGCCGAGCTATCGCGAGGCGCAGGGGATCGCGATCATTGAAGCGCTCGCGGCTGAGCGCCCAGTGGTTGCCAGCAACGTGGGCGGCATCCCAGAGATGATTACTGATGGCGAGAACGGCATTCTTGTCCCATCCCACGATCCGGCCGCACTCGCATCGGCAATCGGGCTGATCTTCAAGAAGCCGGAGATTGGTGCGCAGCTCGCCGCTACAGGACACGCTCTTGTGCATGCCGAGCTGTGCATTGATTACATGCTGCGAGACATTGAGGCGATCTACGCGCTCGCCGTTGGTGGTAGCACTTCGCTTGTTCCGGATCGAAACGGCGTTCGCGCAATCGACGCTACGAACTAACCTCGGCGGACGGCGCTCCAGTAGCGCTCAGCGGAACCGCTCTTTCCGGCGGCGAGTGCAACGCGCGCGCCATGACCACGCACCGCATCGGCCATCTTCTGGTCGGAGCCGAAGAGGTGTGGCACCTGCGACGCGTAGAGCTTGATCCCTTGGATCTTCGTCTCAATGACGTTGCTGATGTCTGCGATCTCTGGCGTTAGAGAGATGTCGGCTGGAAGTTCTGCGCGATACTCGGCGGGGAGTCCGGCTGACGGATCAAACTCGTTCCACCAGGCGTATGGGAAATCTTCGTAGAAGGAGATCTTGCTCGCCCAGTCTGGACCAGGCATCTCCCACTTGCGTGGCTCAGCAAGAAGGGCTGCGCCAACCTTGCGCGCCAACTGGTGATCAACATGCGAACCGATGCCGAGCGGGAAGTAAACGTGCTGCGGCTCAAGTCGCGTGATCTCTTGCGCAAGGAGCGTGATTGGCGCCGCGTCACCGGGACGCACGCTGCCGAGTAGTTCATCGTCACCTTCGTATCCGCGGAAGACAGCATCTGGAAGATCAAGGAAGACAACCGCCGCTTCACTAAAGAGCGCGTAGTACTCGTCTTCAACTTTTCGTTGCGCCATCGCTTCGCCAGCAGCTGCGGCAGCCGCCGTGTCTCCCGGCGTGTGTGTCCCTTGTCCGCCAACGGTATCAACGTCTTTTGCATGGGGAAGTCCGCCACCACCGCTGATGTCTGCCTTGCGGTACCAGGATGCGCGCTGCCAGAACTCTTTCGCGCTCGCATCGGCCTCTTGCTGCGTTGCACCGAGTCGCGCTGGCTCCGCCTGCCATGGCGCAAGCTCGCTCTCCGTTTCTCCGGGGACTGCGACATCGGTGGCAATTGAACCGCTATCAAATGCTTGCGTGGATGGCCAGATCGCCTTCCCGCCGAAGCCGAGCGCCTGGCGCTGATACGGGGTCATGCGGTTCAAATCACCGTGACCAGAGAAGACG
>Ga0222713_10007336_pt1 | contig 10354 bp, 13 predicted proteins | sample C33_649DmetaG_FD_165061 | JGI IMG/M metagenome (GOLD analysis project Ga0222713, IMG submission 165061) | Estuarine water microbial communities from San Francisco Bay, California, United States - C33_649D | ecosystem: Environmental > Aquatic > Marine > Unclassified | place: USA: California... | reverse complement strand
TAGAACCATAAGCAGACCCAGAACTAGACCTAGACCAACAAAAACTATTTATCATTACTTTTGCTACATCCCCTTGGTAGGATTTTTTCAAGCTCATCGCATCTCCAAATTAAATGCGCTGCTTCTCAAGCAATTTGTTGTATTTCCGATCCAGTTTTTTGAATAGGTAATAAGGGCAGTTTGTCTTGTAATTCTCACATCACAGCACCAATAATTTTTTTCCCAATGATGGCTCTCAAGATTTATTTCACTAAATGCAGATGATTCCGGGGTCCCGTTTGTGAGTATCATTCTATCCCCCACAGAAAACAATCGTTGTTTTGTGAACAGGTTATGTTTTTCTGCCAATGGTGCGAAAAAGATAACGCTGCTCTACCAGTAATTGCTCTAGTATCGCAGAGACACCAATTGTTCTTCCAATTGTGACTACCAGAATAAATTCGACTGAAAACTGCACAATCGTGCCCATTTCTAAACAACATGTTGCCTCCTACATAAATGTTTTACAAAATCCCCATTCATTTACAAAGTAGGAGGTTATTTTTCTATCAGCCCAATGACGACTATGCGTAGATATAAAACTGGGCATATGTCGGGTTTCCATGCGATATATGCGACAGTAGTAGCCAAGTCTGAAAAAACTATCCGCACCAAAACAACCAGCAAGTGAGCCCCTTAACCAATTGCTCTTGTTATGGCCCATGTTGCTTATCACTCATTTTCCTTTTCAATCTATATTCTTTAATTTTGTCTTGATTGTTGGCTTCCCAAATCTTTCTCTGCTCCCTCAACTTTTCCTTGTTCTTTATTCGCCAAGCTAGTCTAGCTTCTTCTCTTCTAACTCTGCTTTTGTATGGCATTCTTCTTTCTTCCTTCTTTCGGAGCCATAATCCAAAACCTCATAATACAAAAAATATAACTGCGATCCAAAAAAAGAAATTACAATACCAGTCCAGAAACCATCCCAATAGTTAGACATTTCTATCACCTACAGGTTTGTAATTTATAGCGTTAAATGTGTTTTTCATTTCTATCGACATCGAATCGTAACCAAGATTGGAAAGATGCCGATTTACCCACATGTGCTGAACAAGAGCCTTCAATTCTTCAACAAACGAATCGTCCATGACATCTCCTATGTTGAATTAGCATCTCAGATACAGATAAAACACTATAACTTCGCCTTCAATATGCCAATAATGCATACTTTATGCGAAAATCAAATAAAACCGCTCCAATGACCCCAACTGCCGTTAAGGCTACATTCATCGCCCCAGCTAAAATGACGACTAAACATATAGTTTCTTGAAAAACAATGTGCCTCAAAAAGAAAGTCATCCAATCCCCAACAGTCACTTTTGTCCCAATTATTTTGGAACAGACAAACATCGCTTCTGTTGCCCACGGTAAACAACATGAATTACCACTTCTCTCCGAACACCAAGCTGCGGGCTACACCAGTCCCGCCAAATCTTCTACCCTCTTGAGCCCGCCAATGCAAGCTCAACTTAACCCTGCGTTCCCCATACTTGTGCCAGTAATAAAATAAGGTACACTTGTTGGCATTTGGAAATCTCTCCCTTTGCCTCCAAGGTGAAGAGTAGAGAGATGTTATGAACACATAGCTTTTATTGCTTAGGTCAACAACCCTTCGCTGCTCGTTCCAAGCAGTAAGTAACTCAGGTGGGTTGTCTGTGGTAAACCCATATTCTGAAAATGGGACTTCCATCAATTTGTGTCCTTAGAAAGATTAAGGATTGCTTGCTCGGTAAGCGGCCAAGTTTTGGTCTAAAATCGGGTCGCCATAAAGTCTTTTTCCTCTTGTCTCGTAATAGGTCCAATATTGCCTCAGTTCTTCGTCACTTGGCTGATAGTTTGGCACAACCTCAACATGCTCATCAACTTTATCTACCATGAATCCATATTCGGTCAAAGCGTAATACCAGAAATTTTGACCCCTTTTCAAGTAAAAGGCGGGATATGTCTTATTCATCATTTTTATGCCAGCCAACTTGTTTTCAGGTACAACCCTTTGCTGGAGCTTCTCTCTGCGACTTCTTTCTTTTGCCTGTAAAAACTTTTGACCTTGCTCAGCATGGCTACTAGCTGCTACCTGCATCAGTTCAGGGTAAGTCTCTTCAAGGTATTTTTTGTTCACATAGGTATCAGTACCCAACTTTATGAATCCTGCTCCCTCCGGTGGATCAGGATAAAGGTAGTTTATGTAAAAACGGTGGTAAGGTATGGTCATTTTGTATGAAAAAGGAGTAAACACCAAAGCATTTACTTCTTTTTCTTGCAACAAAGTTTTGACCGCTGATAAAAGTTCGCTGTAAACTCTAGATGCTTCCGCACCACTCATTTCTGTCAAAGAGTAACCTCTCGGCCCTCTAAATGTGACGCTATAAGCCTTTTTAATTTCGATGCCCTGATTATCAGCAACAAAGCCAAAATCTGGCATGTGAGTGGTATGAAAGTCAAGAGCCACCTTAAATTGATGGCCATTCATCTCAAACCTGTGTTCGTAGCCGTGAACCGCAGGCATAAGCCTGACAGTATCAAGGGTAAACGCCTCACGGCGCAGTAACCAATTGCTGAATGAAAGTTCCATGCTTTATTTAGGCACGAACTCAACGAATTAACATGACTCCAGACGCTGGCAAAGCATCGGCAGGTATATCCGCAAAAGTCACAGAAATGCACGAAATAATATCGTGGCCAGTCACATCAAATACGAAACATTTGCTTTGATTTAGTGCTGTAAGCAAGTCAACTTTCTTCTCTTTAAGTTCTTTAACCGTCTTAGGATTGGTCGGCACAACAATATAACGGTTCAAAGTGCCGTCTGTGTCAGACCAATATGCCAAGTACAACTTGCCCCTGATGTCTTTTAAAGTGCAAATTCTCGGTCCATCAAAATAACACAAGACCTCCTCGGCATCAAACTCAGGGACAGGGTTTTTTGCGACAGGTTCACCCTTGATTGCATACATCTTCGGCTCCTTTTTTTATCACAGGATAATTTTTCACAATATCCAAAAGCTGGCTTACTGCCATTCCAGTTCTGCGCTCTGCCTCCAAAAAGTCTTCCTCTGTTTTCAACTGATATGGACCATCATCTAATTCTATCCAATTCATTCTTTCTGCTGTGACATTTCTAGATGAACCACTCGATGAGACGATGCCATTGTACAACATTACGGTTTTGTCTAAGTTGTTGTTATCAAACAGCTTCCAGCTTTGACCAAGGTCAACATTCACAGGATCGTTACCCGCAAAGCTTTTAATCGCTCTTCTCGCAACTGATGGTCCAGCCATTTGATCTCCTCTTTGATCCTTCGCTTTTACCCCAAAGACAGCAAAATTGCAAGTTTTGAATAAATAATTTGAGGGCAAAAGATATGGATTTCAAAAACTTCCTGCATGAGCAAGAAATGAACGAATGCGTGGTTGCAGCAGTTCGGCTCAAAGACCACATTTACCTAGCAAAAAACCGTGACCGTGGTTACAAGGCCAAGGTTGAAGTTCATCACGAATTGATCAACGGCGTTGAGATCATGGTGTGGTTTGACACAGACACGGACTGGAGCGAAGGGATGAACGAATATGGCATAGGACTCGTCAACAGCAGCCTGCTCGTAGTCAAAGATGAAAAAGAATCAAAGGAAGCCAAAAACGGTGTCAAAAAGAAAAAAATGACCACCGATGGATTAAAAATTCGCAAAGCCCTGTCACATAAAAACCTGCAAGATGTCATCGACACGCTTCTGGGCAAAAACAACGGCGGTAAAGCAGTCAGCGGCCAAACAATTGTCAGCGATGGCAAAGATGTTTATGTGCTTGAAATACCCAAAAAATATCCTCCTACAGTCACGAAAGTACCCCAAGACTCCCTAGTGACAGTCAGGACAAACCACGGACTTCATCACAAGAAAGTCGGATATATCACAGGTAAAAAGAAAGAGTCGTCACATAGCAGGCTGCGTCTGGCTCAGGAAAATCTTGAGAAAGCCAAAAATCCAAAAAATATTCTTGATTTATTGAGAAAAAAGTCGTCTGATGACCCTTTTCTCAATCCATACCGAACAAGAACAGATTTCAATATGCAAACCACAGGTCAAATATTACTTGATCTAACTCATAAGACAGTCACCATTAGGATGGATCGTAAGGAAGGCCAATACATGGGCTTAAAAAACCATCTGCCTGACAGCCATAAGCCCAAAATTAAATTACATGTGATCTAAATAATTTCACCATGAATTTCAAACAATGGCTCATCCGTGAAGAGCTAGAAACTCTTGATACCCACATGCCCGTTCCAGAAGAACTGGAAGCAATTGTGCGTATCATGCACAGTCACGGAAAGACCTGTTATGTAGTTGGTGGCGCTGTCCGTGACCACCTTTTTAACCACTTTCACGGTCTCAATAAAGATATCAATGACTATGACCTCGCCACAAATGCCCTCCCAGAGGAAACTAGAAGAATCCTCCACGGTAAAACTGTAGGCAACCTCAGACTGGAAATTTTCAATAAAGGTCTAGATCAAGGCGTTCTCTCTGTTATCGTCAAGAACCTTGAAGGCAGCGTGGTCAACGAATTTGAAATTGCGACATTCCGAAAGGAAGTCTACTCAGGCACCTCCAGAAAACCCGAAAGAACCGAGTTCGGTGCAACCCCTGAGGAGGACACCCAGAGAAGAGACTTGAATTACAACGCTCTTTTCTACGATGCCATAAACAAAACTGTCAAGGATTACAATTCCGGCAAGGGCATCAAGGATATTCAGAACAAGCAGACAACCGTGGTTGGTGACCCATATCACAGATTTGGGGAGGATCAACTCAGGGTTCTGCGTGTGGTCAGATTCTTCAATCGCTACAACAGCGATGATATACTCAATCACATCGATCCCAGAACCAAAGAGGCAATCACTCATTACAAAGACTTAGAAAATGTCAGTAAGGAAAGAATTCATAAAGAATTCATTTCTGGTCTGAAACAAAGTCGCTCACCAGCAAATTTCATTCGCAGCTTGACCAGTCTAAATCTCATGCACAATGTGCTGCCCGAAGGTATGATCACGACAAACCCAGACCCCATTGATAATATGGATGGTTTGCCAGCCATGCTTGCTTACCTATTGCATCAGAATCAACCCGATAAAAAACTGCAAACAACCTTGATTAAAAACAAGTTTGAATACGATACGATTACTCCAACAGTAATTATTTTGCGTGCCTACAACATGTTGAAAAATCCAGAGGATAACAACTACAGAATTCATGATGTTGTCAAGGATATCCAGCGGGTAAAACCCGAGGAATTGCTTTCTTTCATGCAGCATTTTGGAATGCAGGACGATGCACAGCGGCTTTACAGTTACACTCCCAGATATTCAGGCGCTGATGTCATGAATCTGGGATTGAGAGGCAGGGAGATAAGCAACAGGTTAGATCAGATGGAAAAAGAAAACTTTTATCAAAAGGGATGATATGTTGAGGTTCGATCAATGGTTGTTGCTGTGCAATAGACTCTACGAGCACGCTGGCGATGCTTTTTATTTTCTGATTGAATTATCCAGTTCATATACCGAACCTGAATCGAATTCCATGACAGAAAAATTAGCAAAGTGGATCAAAACCAACAATAGACAGCCCATTTTAAACCGACCGTTACTTGGTGGAAGTCCAATCGGAACAGACGCAAACCGAATCGGCTACAATGTCGATGTCGATGAAAACATTTTGGCGAACTTTCTCAAAAATCGTCGTGATGCGAAAGCTCTAGGAGTGAACTATTACGAAAGCGATGAGGAGATACTTGCAAATTACGGATTAGATAACCTCTTTGGTGTACCGAAAAAACTTTCATATGAGGAAAAGGCTCTCAAACGGCTAAGACAAATCGATGCCTTCCGCAAGAAATATAATAAAATGCCCTATGAAAGAGGATCGCTGTCAATAGAAGCTGAAGGTGAAACAGTATCTGAAAAAACTCTTGGGGAGAAGTTGCTTATTTGGAAACAAGCCTACAAAAATAAAAAACCTGGAAATGCAATATATCCTTCAGTAATTCTACTGGCTCAAGAACTTGAATTTCCAGATGATTGGTTATATTCTAAAAATAGAGATGAGGAAGCTTCGATTACCAATATGAAAATGCTGATTGCCTTTTATGAGAAATATAAATTCTTACCCGCACCATCAGGTGGCGGATATGTTGATTTTGAAGGAAAAAATATAACTGAGAAATTTTTAGGTGCATATTTAAGTCGTCTAAGGGGGATTTTTAAAAATACTAGAAGAGGTATACTTTACGACTCTGTACTGAAATTGGGCAACCAATTTTTACCAGAAGGTTGGATTGAATCAAGAGACTATACGCCTGAAAGCTTAGAAAAATATGCACTTGAAAAAGTTGCTATTATAGCAGGTTTTTATCACCATTTTGGTAGATTGCCAAAAACAAATGGTCTCGATATTTTTAAATACGAAAACCCCGAAACAGGTGAGATTGTAGATTACAAAGAAGCAGAAATAAGCGTAATGTTGCATACTTTAAGAAGCGCCAAAGAAGGCCGACATAATAGAGTCCACTATCCAAAAGTTGATGAAGAAGGTGCGAGGCTGAAATTACCAGAAGGTTGGATCGACCGCCAACATAAGAAAAACAAAAGAAAACATTGATGAGATCATTCAGGCAATAAGCCTCAGTCGTAACTTCGACCTTCTGAAAATCCTACAAATCCATATTTCTCGTCGTAAAAGAGGTCTTCGTTTCGTCTATCGTGTTTATGCGTGAACGGATCAGAATAAGTGTGACCACTTTCCAATTTTTTTATAATTTCGTCTGCATATTCTTTCTTGGTTCTCGATAAGTCTTCTGCAATGTGGCGAAATTCTCCAAACCGTTCCATAGCAACAATCATTTCTTCTCGTACTTTGTAGTCTGGATAAACTACTGCGACAATATCGCCCGTCTTCGGGGTTTTTTCCCGTGTGCAGTTTTCAAGATAATTAGCATAATATTTTATGGTATCTTTTCTAAGATCAAATATCCAGCCTTCTTTCCTTCTGCTGTATTGCGAACTGGCCTCAAGAACTGTTGCAAAATTATCCTTAATTTCAGTAACAATTCCTACCAGTTTTTTATCCCATTTGGATCGGACTAAACCGCCAACTTTGTAATCAATTTGTGTTGACGGCGCTTTAAATACCACAGGTTCTGTGTAATCCTTGTAATAAATCTGACCTTCTCTGCTGCTAAAACCTGCGGGGTCAAAATAGTAATTACTACCCATGTTGTTATGATATTCTATTTTATCGCCTTCCTTGGAAATACCAAGAATTACGCCCTTTTCACGACCCACAACAAACTCTTGACCTATTTTATCTTTCATTAACTCTAGACCAATTTTTCTTTTCTCCCCTTCAACCCTTCTCTTCTCTTGGTTAGCCATCTTAGTTGCTTGTCTGCGGTCTGATATTTTACTACTAGCACCCCCCGCAGGGTCATTGAATTTCACAGGGATTTGCAAGCTTTGCAGCCAGTCTACAAATTGTTGCAATTCCTCATCACAATCTTCAAAAACTCCTCTATTTTCTTCTGCAACCAATACCTCAAGCACAGTTTGGTTGTTGATGGGAAGTTTACCCCAAATGTGCACCTCTAGGTAAGGACTCGCCGCTCCACCAGCCATCCTCCTTATTTGTTGATACTCTTGATCCAACTGTATACCCATTTTTTTCAAAACAGGCTCCACATATTCCATCCAATATAGACCTACATTTAGGATTGGCACAATGATGTTGTCGAAGTTTGATATGATGTTTTTGCTCTTATCTTCTAAGGTATCACTCGAAGCAACCGTAATCCTGTCCTTCAGAAATTTACCATTCCATTTAATTCCGCAGTTTCCATAGTCGTAACCACCACCTTGTATCGGTGGCTTTTCCCTACCGGGATAAATGGCAGCATATTTTGGTAAATCGGCAGTCGGAATACTATGATCGCCAAAAACAAGGTGCGATCTGCCATGTTGATTGATACTATCCGCACCAGTAATTTCAGTCTCTTCGTTACCTTTATAGTGTCCGCTGCTTTGTAACATGGTCGCAACAGTTTTGTTGTCCTTTTTCATGCACGGACTAAACACCGTCCATATATTCAGGTTGTCCAAAACACTTGATAACTCTCTCTCAAACTGCGCAACATTCCCACGCTTGGCCACAAATGCCAACAAAGCCTTGTACCGAGGGTCTTGCACTTTATCAATCGTGTGTTTTTGAATCATTTCTTGCGCAGTCTTAGGCGTATAAGCCATTTCTTCGACAAGAAACCATTCTTTAAAATTTAAGTTCATAATCTAATCCATAATAGTATGGAATTAGTTATGCCCTTTTATGCTGCTTTTCAGTCAATATAATCACTCTCTTGCCAAATGTTGCCCACTCCAACCTCTTTGCATTCCTGTTCGTCGATCTGATTGCAACGCTCTGCATCCCATCCACCATCAACACAAATTTGACAGAATAAGAAATCTCCGTCAGCCTTCATCTCCGAACGCACAAACCCACAACCACAATCGCCATCACATGGAATCTCCATGCTCTCCCAACAAGAGGCGCAATAACGCCCACAAATATCCTTCTTCAGTTCCACAAATTCACCGCCACAATCGCCACAACGCATGACTACTTCTCCCCACGACAATATCGTGTCCAAAGCTGAGTAATTAAACCAGAAACCCTCTTGCTAGGTTGGTTCAGACTCTCGTTCTGACTGTCAAACCACAACAAAACCTCCGCTACCTGCTTTGGGTCTTTGCAGGTTTTATCCCACGCCAAATCAAATTGATATTGGCTCAGAAGCTGTCGTAGCTTGCCTCCAGTTGTAACAGGATATAAAACATGCTGGTATTTCATAATATCACTAGCAAAATATAACAAGAGAGACTCAGTCCACTCTGAATACCTTAACACCATAATGTCCGGTTGTATAGCAAAAAAGCACAACCATCTTCTAAATAAATCTATGAACGGTTTTAAACAATGGCTGAATGAGGCAACCGTAATAGATGGTCGAGAGTTTCGTAGTCCTCTTGTTGCGTTAAAATACATACAACAAACTCATCCCAACCCTGAAAATCTTGTGGTTACCTACACCGCAATTAACAAGGTTGGCATCAACCCAAAAAGCCAATGGGCAACACCGCTCGGAATTTATTTTTATCCTCTGGATTATGTAATCAAAGAAAAAATGCAAGTGCCATTTGCAGCCGATCAACCCTACATCAATGTGTGCGAACTCACCAGACCGCATAAAATTTTGCACATGCGAAATTCATATAGACAACTTGGTTTGCACCTGCTGGATAATATACCTAAAGCGATCCTAGATGCAGCAAAGAAAGACATGAATAGAAACATTAGACTCGATACACAGCGTAGCAATTATTCCATGTTGTGGTTGCTGACCATGCAATTGTCTAAACAACCAAGCGGCAATCGACATGACACTAGTTTATATCCAAATATCACAATCTGGAACCAATATCTTAGAAGAAACGCTGGGATCGATGGCTTCATAGATCATGGCACAGGCACTATACATGTTAGCGAACCCACGCAGGGTGTTGCGTTCAGCAGCGATGCTTTAAGAAGAATTCATGTGATAGAAAACAATCGTTGGTATCGTACTTCAAAATTTGCAGATAATCTCCCATCGGATAATTACTTGAATTTGACACCTTCACAGTTGAAAAACTATATATCACTCAACGATAATCCCGAATGGACGGCCACGGCAGCAAAAAATATTATGATCGCAGCCCACCAAGTTAAAGAAGGTCGCAAAAAAGTTGGCAAAGTTTATAGAGGTGGTAAATCACCTTTCGATTCTTATGAGACCGCAGCAAAATTTATAGTATTAAATACACCAACCGTGACCGTTCAAATCCTCCAACAAATTGATCTCTTTTTGGAAGACCAATACCAATTTGAATTCACCATGTTTTTGATAGACAAAAGAAAAGATTTGAGCAAAGAAGTCCTAATGCGCTTGGTCACTTTCCAAAATGATGAAGACGAAAAGGATGCGGATATTGCTATTTTGAATGAGATATTCAAAAAATACAACTCTCTCAAAGGAAATGATATTGCGGATTTGTTTAAATTGGCCAAAAACAAACAGTACGCAAACGATCTTATTGATACAATATTTAAAAAACAGGAAAACAGGAATAATCCTAACCTAATAATCAAATTGATCACAGCGATGTACAACAGTCCAAATAAACCTAAAGGATGGGAGAAAAAGTTCTTCCCTCTTATCGATCAAATTGGTGTCC
>Ga0222713_10007335_pt1 | contig 10355 bp, 13 predicted proteins | sample C33_649DmetaG_FD_165061 | JGI IMG/M metagenome (GOLD analysis project Ga0222713, IMG submission 165061) | Estuarine water microbial communities from San Francisco Bay, California, United States - C33_649D | ecosystem: Environmental > Aquatic > Marine > Unclassified | place: USA: California... | reverse complement strand
CGTCCACTCCGCCATTAAGCTAGTAAAGATGCGCCCTCGGGCGCTTTTTTTATTCCTACCCACATTCCTACCCACATCAGTCTTTAATAAATAGGCTGCAGCATGACCTCAATCATTGGTTTACTTTGGAAGCTAATGAGGGGGGGGGAGGGGTAACGCACTTGCTCCAGCATTTGTGGTGCTACCCATCCACATAAGAAGCTAATTTGCAAATAAGTCGTTCAAATCGACATCTAATTGGTTGGCAAGTTTGAGAAGAATTTCAATTGAGGGGTTTGTCACCGCCCGCTCTATCTTGCTTACAACTGTCCTATCCACTCCAGCGTCCAATGCCAAACGCTCTTGAGCTATCCCCTTGGATAGGCGAATAGTTCTCAAATTCATGGCCAGAGTTGCTCTGACCTCCTCAATGGTGTTGTTGCGCATGACTTCTCTAAAAGTCATGAGTTTTCCTAGAAATCCTAAATCCAGCCACGGTTTGACAGGCCACGGTTTAAAAGCAACAATTGCAAATAACAGGAGAAGTCATGAAAAAATACTATCTACTAGTAGCTTGTGCAACTTTTTCAATTTTGTCCCATGCACAGTCAACTTGGATAAATCCAGGCGTTACGCAAGAAAGATTCAACTTACACGTTCAAGCCTGTCAAAACAATGCGCAATTAGCGATTGCAAGACAGCAAGCACCACAACTCTCACCTGAGCAGCAGCGATTAAATTCGTTGAATGAGGCAATTGCTCTTGCACAACTTAGTCCTGCAGAGCGTGGGGCGGCAATGACCTATTCGGGCGCTAGAGGTTTGGGTGGCGCTATTGCAGGTGCTTTAAGCGTCCAAGACCCGCAGACTCAAAGGTACATGCAATTAATGTTCAATCAATGCATGTTTGGATTAGGTTACCAGTTACAAAACTAAAGGAAATATTATGAAGAAGTTTTTATTATTTATTGCTGTGGTGTTCTCAGCAGGCTCTGCTCTTGCCCAGTTTGGTAATTTGGATAAATCAAACCCATTTAGTGAATACAACCGAATTGGTGGCAGTCTGAACCCAAACAATCCCTTCAGCGAACTCAACCGGATCGGCGGCAGTCTAAATCCTAGCAACCCATTCAGTGAGGTCAATCGTGTTGGCGGTAGTCTAAATCCCAACAATCCTTTTAGTGAGCACAACCGAATCGGCGGTAGTCTCAATCCTAGCAATCCTTTCAACGAACTCAACCGAATCGGTGGTAGCCTCAATCCTAGTAATCCATTTCGTCAAGGTGAACTACCTCGAATTGTCCCTTTGCCAAATGGAGGCCATATGATTGTCCTGCCAGATGGAAGAATAGTGCGCAATTGACGTTTTGGCTAATTAACGCACTAAGTGAAAATATAAGTCTTGTTTTAGCCTCTGCAGGCACTCGATATAGAAGTTTTGCAGAGAAGGTCGCCGTCATGCACCAGCAGGTCTTATGTGGCATTCCAGCGGCTTTGGCAATGGCTTGAGCACACTGATTAGGTTTGCCGCAGACGGGGCACTTTCATGGGTTACTATTTTGTCTGTTGGCGATTGCGACTTTCATTTTTTATTTTTTGTACTCAAACGACTTAATACGATATTTCTCAATAGCTAAAAAAGAGCTGCTCATGGTTGAAAGAGGCGCTCATAAAGAATTTGAGGCGAAAGTAAACTAAATGCAATTGGTCAGTGGAAAGATGTAGGGCTTGTCGAGCCTTGGATTTGGCAAAAGCACAAAAATTCTTAACTAGCACTTATAGTTTTTTTGCGTCCATGGAGTGCCTTGGTGAATATTTAATTTTTACACTACAAGGTTGAAATGACTTTATAGATGAGCCAGTTGACTTGGCTATCCAAATTTCAGTTGGTGAGGGTAGCCATGCTTGATATTCTGAAACTTCATATCCAAATTGAGGCGATGAGTTTGACGGTACAAAACTTGAACCATACCTTGTTGTTAGTAAATAAGATAAATTATCAAATGTAGCTGAGCACTTCTTTAGCAAATCTAATTCATCTAAGTTTAATTGTTCTGGTTGATAATTTAAGGTCACATAAGTCAGTCGTTCATCAAAATCAAAACTGTACGTAAGTTCTAAATTCGTTGATCCGACCAAGTAATTCTTATCTTCAAGTCTTCGACAGCTGCTGTTACTTTCCTTTGCAGCTTTCTTTCCAAGAGGCCAATCTACGCACATATCAATTACTTGCAATTTCGATTGTTTGGCTTTGATTGCAGATAGTTTTGTTCCCCATGGAATATTTTGAAAGCCGATTAAGGATTTCTCGACTTGTGCTTTTGTGGAAGTACTAAAGAGTAGGGTCATTAGCATTAAATATAGAGTTGTTCCTTTCATACACGCTCACACAATTTAAGTCTTTCAGAGATACGAGATAGCTCAATAATTATTTCCGAAGCATCATTTTTTATTATGGAATTTTTTAGCAAGTTTTGTTGCCTTGTTAGATTTTTTATTGAAAGCTGTAATTGTTGGTAGTAGCTCGATAGTTGCAAGTCCACGAGTTTGTCTACTGCAATTTGTTGCTTAAATGAGCCTGACAATCGAAGTGCGATGATTACATCAATACTGTTCGCCATAGATTGAAGGAGAAGTAAAGAAGACGATATTTGGCTTGTGGGCATGAAATCTGAATCAACCCCAGCAGATAGTAAAGTCAATACTTGATTACTTAACTTCTGCTCCAATTTTGTAACTCCTTCTAAATAACTTGGATTTGACGTAATCGAAGTCATGCAAACTTTGCGATCAAAGGCATGAGTCGTAGCGGCATGTAGACTAAAAATTAGCAGGATGCAAATTCGTAATTTTCTTAACATTTAAGTCCAATCTAAGTGTGTGATTTAACAAAATAGACTATTGAATAAGCACTATTTTTTTAGTAATTCCCCAATATCGGTTCACACCTTCCAAAGTACACATCCATAAAGAACTTTATCGATAAAAGTTGTTCGTGCTTGCGAGTTCAACATTGGAATTTAACTTCTTTTCAACGATGTCTCTGACAAGCTCAGTGTTGCCCCAAAGGCCAATGTTGGGATTGGCGGCCAATAGGGCTTGAACTTCTGGTGAAAGATAGCACTTCAACGCACGATCTAACGCTATGGCTTCGCTGTCGTCTAGCTTGAGGTTGTATGTATAGCTAGTCATTTAATTTCAAATAGTGTTTTTAGACAGTCCTGCAATCTTCCATAGTCAACTTCACCCATAGTCAATTTGCCAGCAAATATCCATTCGCCATTATCTTTTAGCTGAGTCACGCCAACTTGGAATTCCTTGTCGGAATTTACAGCCTGCAATAAATCTAAAGAGCTATCTTCTGTTATCGCTTGCAGCAAAAAGCCTTTAGTGTCTGTGCTGTTTGAAAACTTGCCATCAATTGACTGATTTACACTTCCGCCAACTCGCCTCATCCAGTATGACTTGATACCGGTATTTGTAGATGATCTATTGCCTTTGATCACATCGTTAGAGTTGGTTGTTGACATCCCGGCCTTCGTCAGGCCAATACCTGGAGAGTAAACATTGAATGAGCCGTCTACAACTCTTACGACTTGATTGTTTAGCGTTATTTCTTGAATACCTACAAATCTAACGCCACAGCCGTTTACTTTTCCATTGCCTTGACTAATCAAGACTTGAGTCTTGAACATAGTAGTTACTACATTTCCTGCATTGGCAGAAAGCGAAAACACAAGAATGATGAGAGCAATAAATTTATTCATATGGGGAAGCTTGATATTACTTGCACAAGCAAGAGTTGATTGACAAAAGTTCATCAAATGAAATCTTTCTCCTATTTCAAGCGTATCGAATTTTTCATTTTTAAGCCAATCTTTGTGCTGCTATTGTTGCGGTTTATTTGCTTTTGTGGTGACCATTAATGAATCAATGAGTTGGTCTATCAACAGGCCTTTAGAGATACTTTATTCGCTGCCAAACCCCTCTAAAACCCATGCAATGCCCTCTGCAACTGCCATACAACCGACTGTAATTACTACGTTATGCTTTTATTGAATTAGAAAATTCGATGACTTCTTTTGCCGAGTGCTGGTAAATTTCCATTGAAGAAACTTTCGATTTGAAAATCCATCGAAATGTGCCGTCTATTCCCCCATTTAAGATGCCATCAGGATTTAACCAAGCATATCCATTACACACAATAAACCTAACCGCTAAGGCCAATTCGGCGTTTGTTTTTTGTAGCGACAGAATTGCCGCCTCAGTTGAGTTTGCATATCTATTTTCAGCTCTTAACTTGTCCATTTGCTCATTTTTCTGCTGTTCTGCAAACTTTCTAGCTTGATCTTCATTTCTCTTAGTTTCAAAAGCACTTAATTCAATTTCAAACAATCTTCTTTTTTCATTAAGAATCAACTGTTGCGCTCTAGTTTTTAAATATTCAACTTTGACTTTTGTTTCATTGCCATCAAATTGAGCAAAAAGTTTTACCCACAAGCCTTTATTGCGATTCGTACCTTCGTACTCTTCAAACGCTTGAGTCCAAAATAAATCCTCATCGATTGGAATTGATGAAGGGTTGAATCTAGGAGGGGTTGTCAGCATATCCAGATAGTCTAATTGTTCTAAGCTAATGGCAGCTCTAGGTAGATTTTTTTTAATCATCACTTTTTTGTTGCAGCAAGTGGGCAGGTTACTTTCAATTTAGTTTAGTGCGTTAATTAATTTACCAATTCTTTCCGAAGAGGTACTGCCATACTTTCTATTAAGCCATTCAATTTTATCAATCTCAAATCCTGAGGCTCCCGATAGCTCTTTTGTAATTTGCAAATAGCTTGCTAATTGGCTTTCGATCTGAACTCGTTCTAACTCACCAAAAATGCAATGTTCAAGCTCTGAGCTTGAGAATGCTATATTTTTTATCGTGGTCGAGGTTAAGTTAGTTCCCAACATGCTTGCGCCGACGAAGTTAGTTTTTATAAGCGAACAGCCACTTAAGTTTGCTCTATCAATAATTGCACCCTGTAAGTTTGCTTCACGAAGATTGCAATTAGTTAGATTTGCATCACTTAAGTCTGCCCCTGTTAAATTTGCGCCCTGGAGATTTGCTCCCGAAAGATTGCTATCGCAAAAGCTTGTATTTACTAGATAAGCACCCTGTAAATCCGCATTTTGTAAAGATGCTTTAGTCAACTGAGCGGCGGTAAGATTTGATTCTGTGAGTCTAGTTTCATTTAACTCAGCTCCATATAAATCTGTGCATATGAGCTTAGATTTTGCTAGATTGGCGTTATTGAACTTAGAGTACGAAAACGATGAGTCAGTAAGATTTGCGCCCTCTAGATTTATATTGGATAAATCACAAGAGATAACAGATAAACCGATCAATTTTATTTTGGTAAGTTGAAGGCTTAATTCAATAGATTTTTTAAGTAAGTACCCGTATGGGTCAAGTTCAATAAGGGTTTCTTCAAAATCATCTTTTATAAGACTTATTTCATGAATAACTTCACCAGCTGTGTTGGTAATTTCATACCTATTTTTATTCATTTTTGGTCTTGCCCCTGTTTTCCTGTAACGCCAGTTTGTTATGTAGTTTGATAGCTTATGCTAATTTATTTCCTTGCCGCTTTTTTTGTGTAAATTAAGAAAGTCATTAATGCTCATATAACTTCTGTATCCAATGTTATGCAGTTCACCATAAAGACTCAAGAGATTTCTAAACCCCTCAGTCTTAGAACCATCACCAGCAGTAGCCAAGATCAAAGCCTCCTCAGCCGAAATGCGCCGATTGAAGTTCTGGGCGGTCATGACCTGTGGCATCCCTACAGAGCGTCCTGAAGCTCGTTTATAGCCTTTACGGGGCATAGATTCTCCTAGGTGGTGAGAGAAGGGTGCTTACGTCCTATTCATATTTCTAATTTAAGACAATTTCCACTTCATTGCTTGTATGGTGCGTCGATTCCGATGCGTGTGTAAATTCCCCCATACCCCCTACGATATTTGACGCAGGGGCGTCAATACCGTCATCTGAGTAAATTGGCGTATTTGACGCGTTCAACGCATTTGACGCATTTGACGCAACTCTATCTAATCCAGCGAACGTCATACCCGTTTCTGTTAAAACCCATTTTTCTTTTTTGTTTCGGGATGAGTCTGAGTACTGTTCAACCTCTAACCAACCGGATCGTTGGCATTGGGTAATGATTCGTTGAGTGTCATCTGGGGAAAGTTTTAACTTTTTAAATTCCGGATCGCTCTTCAATACTTTATGTACTTTAGAGTGGGATGTCATGTTAGGGTTGCAATACTGTCCTCGGCTTGCAAACTCCTTTATCAACCCGAGTAAAACCTTCGCCTTGCCCTCATCAGCGCCACGAGCCACCCCATTTAGTAATGGAGTAAGGTCAATGCAATTGCTCATCAATTTTGGTAATTCGTCAGGAAGCCACTCCAAAAGGATAGGTTCTTGCAAACCATTGCTATGGTTACCTTTTTGGTGCTTAAAAGTCAGCGTCCCGTCTTCATTTCTCTCCAAAAGCAAGCGACTTCTAGCGCTGTTGTGCCAAGCCGTTGAACCAGAGTAACCTTCGGCGTTATTAAATTTGCCCCGCGCTGTGTCCTTATCAACATGAGCAAGTAGGACAAATGCCCCATTTGTTGACTTAGCGATTTTCGCTAGAGAGCGAATAAACTCACGTACTGTTTTACGTTGAATCTCATCACCTCCATATGCGTCCGATGCGTTATCAACTATCACTAATCCAGCATCAAATTCCTTCGCTTTTTGACTGAGTTGTTGATAGGTTGCGGTCAGTTCTCCCTGATTTCTAGTATTAGAAAGATAAAGTTCAGGGCTTTGTGTTCCATCAACCACCCACAACCAACCGTCTAGGCTGGAGGTTGAAACACCCCATTTCAAGCAAATTACCGACAACCGATATCGCACTACATCAGAATCGTCCTCAAGACTCACAAAAATGGTTTTGGTTCTCTGAACTTCGCGTCCAAATAAAGGCCTCCCTAAAGCCCCGGAAACGGCCAGCATGAGGGCTATCCAACTCTTGCCTACGCCTCCATGCCCACTAAATAAAGTAACTTCTTTGCGGGGCAAATAACAATCCCAAACAAATGATGGCGCGGGAGGTATTTGAGTCAGCACATCATCAATCCTTACAGTTTTTAGCAAGTCGTCAGGAATTTGACCGCTGGAGTTTTCCTTTTCGACCTTATTGGCATCTAGGAAACACTCTCTTACAAACTCTAGGCCGTACATTCTTGCCAAGTCATTAAAGTCGCTATCCTTATCATTTCGATTATTTAAAAAGTTAGGTACTACAAGAGACCCTCCAACTTTTTGGGCAGCTTCTTTCGCTTTTGTAAGGCCTATATTGATATCGCTTTTCCAATCATCATCAGCAGCAATAATCAATTTCAGTTCGGGGCGTGTTACCCGAATTGCTTGAGCTACAGGTAATAAATTGCCTGAGTCAAATGCTACGGCTACTGTTAATCCTGTTGCCTCAAAGATTGAAGCACCAGTTGCGTAACCCTCGCAAATAACAACTTTATCTTTAGGTGAATCTTCACTAGTGATTTGGAAAAAACCTGCTCTCTTAACTCCACCCAACATAAAACGCTTTTCACCACTTGGCGAGATTGTCTGAAGGCTAGTAATTGTCTTGCTAGCGAGGTTGTAAATTGACAATAGCAAGTTATCGCCTTCGACCTTTAGACCGCAGGACTTGACACTCTTGGCCAACAAATAAGGGTGGTTGTCATCTGCTGGCTTTGCATTGCTCCATATTTCCTGCGCCTCTATTGAGGCTTTAGATGCTTTGTTTTGTGCATCGTCCTCTTTCTGCTTAGCCATTGACTCTAAAACTCTTAAGTGACTAGCCCACTCGTCTGAAGTCATTTCATTTCGAGATTTAGAGCACCAAGTTTTGATAATCCCAGATCGATAGCAACCAAAAGAGCCAGCAGGGATAGCATCTAAGTGAAGTCGATACCAACCAGAGGTGTCACCTTTTTTCCCATTGGTAGAAAAGTGTTGAAACTTTGGGCCAGGAATTATCTCTTCTGGCGGTGGAAGTCCTGATGCTGCGATTGCGTTTTTAAATTGTTGGATGATGTCAGTCATGGCTTAAATCTCCACGCTGTATTAGCCAATGGGCCAGCTTGTTTGTTATAAGGCCAGAAAGAGCTAATTTAACTATTGATTTTTTAGTCAAGCGACGGACTATATAAATTATTGTCATGATTTTTCCTTAAGAAGAAAAACCGACGTGCGACAGCAATACGCAAAAGGCTTAAAATATCATTGCTTGATGATTAAATTTAGACCGAGGTTTAGCGTTGCTACCGCTACCTCGGTTTTATTTTTTGGGTTTGCTAATTAAAGAGTAAATATCGCTAGAGCGCCAAACGGCTACTCTTGGCGACAGCTTAATTGGCGCGGGAAAAATGCCGGATTTAACGCCCGCCCACCATGTTGTTTTACAAACAGGGATGATGGGTTCAATGGGTGGTTTTGCTTTTTGATTGCCGATGATCTGGGGCAATCTTAAAAATACTTCATTCATCAAAATCTCCAAATTTTTGGGACTTGTCAGAAATTTAGTCAAGACTAGTCCCAGGATTTCCTGAGACTTTGCCCACCGTCGGTATTTATGGTGGAGTCTTGCGAATCATTCAGTGCGAGACTGATTTGACCCGAGTATCACCCCATGTCGGGGTTTTCAAATCACGGCCAAGAATGGTTATCGTGAAGAACTGTATATAGTTTAAGCCAGTTTTTTAGTGGATGCAATAGCCCATCAGATAACTTTTCGTATTTGCGTTACTTTGATGTTTTCTTGCTTATTCGCGCAGTAATCTGACCAAGCCTGCATCAGCGGTATACGTTTTTCAAATACTGTGCCTCGCTGGTATGCTGACTCAACTTTATTTGGTAATTGGTGTGACAAGGCAAATTCAATAACCTCGCGGGTAAATGAGTGAGAAACCGATTCAGCGCCCCACATACGAAAACTTGATCTAAATCCATGTGAAGTAATTCGTCTGTTTTCTCGCTTGGGGTCAATCCATCCCTTGCCTCCGTCTTTGATACTTTTGTTGTGCATTCGCTTTAATACTGCTGTGAGGCTCATATCAGATAGGCAGCTGTTGTAATTTGCACCAGTAAAAACAAACTTACCGATCCTTGGTGTTTCTGACAGTAAATCAATTGCTTGTCTAGACAATGGGATTTCGTGCTCAACCTCCTCCTTCATACGCTCGGCAGGAATCACCCACACACCATCCTCAAGGTTTAACTCATCCCATGTCATTTCGAGAGTCTCACTAGTTCGCGTAGCGGTAAAAATTAGCAATTCAAGGGCACGGGCTGCAATGCCTTTTTGCTCACTCAGTGCGGTCATGAAATTTGGAATTTCTTTCCAAGGTAAGGATGGATGGTGTTTAACAATTTGAATCTTGCTTGGTTCGGCCAAAAGGTTTTCAAAGTGACCTCTCCATCGTGCTGGGTTTTCTCCCTGACGAAATCCGCTAGTGGTTGCCCAAGCCAATATCCTCTCTATGCGTCCCCGTAGCCTTTTTGCGGTTTCAGTTTTATCTTTCCACATTGGACTCAAAACTTTCACCACTAAAGATGTGTCCACCTCAGATACAGGAAACGAGCCAAATATAGGGCTGGCATATGTCGCAATCGTGGATTCCCATTGGCCTGCGTGCTTTGTGTTCTTCCAACCGCTCCGATGTGTTTCGATGTACTCCTTGGCGCATTGATCAAAAGTCATTGTTCGCGCCCTAGCAAGGGCTTCGGCTTGTTTCGTTTCTTCTCGGTTATCGAGAGGGTCTATGCCTTCTTGGAGCATTAAGCGCAAGTCCCTTGACTTTATACGTGCCTCTGAAAGGCTAATGGTGTGGACTGCACCAAGCCCCATCTCGCGTTGCTTGCGATTGATAGTAAATCGAAATATCCAACTCTTTGAACCGCTACTTGATACTTGAAGCCATAGGTTTCCGCCATCGCTGTAGTAACCAGGTTTTTTTACCTTACTGACCCACAATGGTGTTAATTTTTCAATTAGTCTTGCCATAGCCTACCCACATTTCTACCCACATTTATTAAGTAGATTCTACTGATATCGTATGAACTAGTGGAAACTATTTATTTGGATAAAGTACTGATTTAATTGAGAATTTGTTCTGAAAAACTATTTAATACACAAATGATCGTAGGACGTCCACTCCGCCATTAAGCTAGTAAAGATGCGCCCTCGGGCGCTTTTTTTATTCCTACCCACATTCCTACCCACATCAGTCTTTAATAAATAGGCTGCAGCATGACCTCAATCATTGGTTTACTTT
>Ga0222713_10007333_pt1 | contig 10357 bp, 7 predicted proteins | sample C33_649DmetaG_FD_165061 | JGI IMG/M metagenome (GOLD analysis project Ga0222713, IMG submission 165061) | Estuarine water microbial communities from San Francisco Bay, California, United States - C33_649D | ecosystem: Environmental > Aquatic > Marine > Unclassified | place: USA: California... | reverse complement strand
CAAAGATAGGGTAAATTTAATAAAGTCTACTATTTTAGTAGACTTTATTACAACTATTTTACGGACTATTTTAATACAAAGAATAACGCAAAATGGCCTTCAATATCAAATTTCATGGGGATAGGTATTTTAACCAAAAAATAATTATATTTAACATAGTGCTTATTTTAAAACTAAAACTATTCTCACATGAACAGCCGAAGAATCTTTATAAGAAACACCGCCCTAACTTCAGGAGCATTAATGACTTCAAATATTTTTGCCAATAGTAAAATTTTCAATACCGATACTTTACGTGTTGCTACCATTGGTGTGAATGGGATGGGATGGGCCAATACCATGGCTGCGCTCTCTGTTCCTAACCTTGAAGTGGTTGCTTTATGTGATGTAGATGAAAATGTTTTAAATAAACGAAAAGCAGAACTTTTAATCAAACAACCAGGCGTTCAAAAAATTGATACCTATAATGATTATAGAAAAATTTTAGACCGAAAAGATATTGATATCGTAATTGTAGGTACACCCGATCATTGGCATGCCTTACAAATGATCAATGCTTGTTCTGCAGGAAAACATGTGTATGTTGAAAAGCCTGCAGGTAACTCTATTGGCGAGTGTAATGCAATGGTTGCTGCAAAAAATAGGTATAATCGTATTGTGCAAGTAGGCCAATGGCAACGCAGTCAAAAACATTTTAAGGATGCATTGGATGTGGTACATTCTGGACAATTAGGTAATATTCGTACTACTAAAGTATGGTGTTATCAGGGTTGGATGCGCCCGCAACCAGTGGTAGCGAATAGTGCGGTGCCTGTAGGGATTGATTATAAAACCTGGTTAGGTCCAGCACCCACTCGTGAATTTAATGCAAGCCGTTTTCATTTTCATTTTAGATGGTTTTGGGATTATGCAGGTGGCTTGATGACAGATTGGGGCGTGCATCTATTAGATTATGCCATTCAAGGTATGAAAGCAGGTAATCCAAAAAGTGTCAGTGCTTTAGGGGGCAAATTTGCTTATCCTGAATTAGCGGAAGAAACACCGGACACTTTAACTACTTTATATGAATTTGATAAGTTCAATTTGGTATGGGATTCAGCGATGGGTATTGACAATGGCTCTTATGGGCGCGATCACGGTATTGCATTTATTGGCAATAATGGAACATTGATATTAGATCGTGGTGGTTGGGAAGTGATTGAAGAAAGACAAGCAAAAAATAAAGTGGCTATTGCAAGACATAAAAGTGAGGACAAAGGCGTAGAATTACATTGGTTAAATTTTACCAATGCCATCAGAAACAATACACCACAAAGTTTACATTGCTCCATTGAAGATGGTGCACATATTGCGACCATTGCACAAATGGGTAATATCGCTTATCGTTCAGGTAAAAAAGTAAACTGGGATGAGAATAAGAATTTATTTACAGATGCTGCCATCAATAAAGAATATTTTACGAAAGCGTATCAAAATGGATATAGCTTACCTAAGATCTAGTAATGTAAATTAAACTTTGGTCATCATGTACTTTAGGTAACAAGCTATATTTGTATACACTAATACGCGAATTATTTTTTAACTTACCTATACAATTATAGTATATGGCGAATAGACGCAACTTTATCCAACACCTAGGCTTAATGGCAGGTGCCTTTTCAGCAAATAGTTTATTCAACCAAGCACATGCAGCTGAATTTGAACATATCAATTTGCAAAAAAAATTGCTCAGCCCCAAGGAGTTAGCGATGGACGAGGATTATTGGAGTGTCATTCAACAAGGGTACACCGTAAGTCCCTCTTTGATTAATTTAAACAACGGTGGTGTATGTCCAAGCCCTAGAATTGTGCAAGAAGCAGTAGAAAGATTTAATAAAATGTCCAATGAAGGCCCCTCCTATTATATGTGGCGCATACTAGATCAAGGAAGAGAACCCTTAAGATATAAGCTTGCACAATTAGCAGGATGTGATCCGGAAGAAATTGCCATTAATCGCAATGCAACCGAGGCATTAAATACCGTCATCTTTGGATTAAACTTAAAAGCAGGTGATGAAGTTGTAGGAAGTAAGTTTGATTATCCAAACATGATCAATGCATGGAAACAAAGAGCAGCCAGAGAAGGTATCGTTTATAAGCAACTGGATTTTAAATTTCCAAGTGAAAACGAGGATGAGATGGTGCGTATTTATGAAAATGCAATTACACCTAAAACAAAAATATTTCACATCACGCATATGGTGAATTGGGTGGGACAAATTATGCCAGTTAAAAAATTATGTGCATTGGCAAAAAAACACGGCATTGAAACGATTGTGGATGGTGCGCATAGTTTTGGATTAATGGACTTTACAATTCCTGAACTAGGTTGTGATTATTTTGGCACTTCATTACATAAATTTTTATCTGCGCCTATTGGTAGTGGGATGCTATGGATTAAAAAAGAAAACATAGAAAAAATTTGGCCGCTGGTTTGCAATGACAATCCCAAAGGAACCGATATTCGAAAATTTGAAACATTGGGTACCAGAAGCTTTCCTATTGAACAAGGAATTGGCGAAGCCATTAATTTTCATACTGCGATTGGAAGTAAAAGAAAAGAAGAGCGTATTCGTTACTTAAAAAATTATTGGGCAACTAGGGTGAAAGAGATCCCTAAAGTAAAAGTTAACACTTCATTAAAAGATGCATTTTCTTGTGCAATTTGTGGGGTAAGCGTGGATGGTATGACCCCAGGAGAATTAGATAACGCACTATTTACAAATTATAAAATACATACAGTAGGTATTGTATGGGACAATGTGAGTTGCGTTCGAATAACACCGCATGTGTATACTCGAATACAAGATTTAGATAAATTGGTGAATGCGATTGAAGCGATTGCAAAAAAATCCCCTGCTAGTAAATAACTAACAAGGGATTTTACAATTGGGGTTATAACAATAACTTATTTTCTTGCTATTTTAAATGTTTTTGAAAACGACTTGTAAGTTTTACTTACAGGATCTAATGTTTTTGAAGTCACTAACACCGTGGCCGTACAAGGTACACCTGGTAATAAATTATTTATAGTCACAGGATTTGTAGCAGCAACTGTTCCAACTTTAGTATCACTAAATACAGAAGCGTTATCAACATCTTTTTTAACTGTTACATCAATAGTCACGCCATCCTTTGGAAAAGGGGAAGTAGTTACATTCACATTTACGGGTTGCGAAGCACTTAATGCTGCAGTATACGTTGTATAATCAACCTCTTTGTTATCAACTTCTACCTTAAATGCAATATCGGGTTCTGCAACAACCACAGGCGGTGGTGGTGGAGTCACTGTTGTTGATTCCCCTCCTTTACTGCATGAAGCAATAACTAAAGTAAATGCAACTATAACAAAACAAAAATTTTTCATACCGATTCGATTTATATTAGAACAAATTTACATAAAATCGGCAATTAACAACCCCTAATCCTAAAATGGTTGGTTTTAACCTTAAAATATTGGAAAATTGAAAATATTCTCTTAAAATATAGGATAAGGTTTAATTAAATTAGATAATTTACAATGTGTATTTCATTGAATTACAATATTATATATAATATATTGTGTCATGAAAAGCATATATATAGTAACTGAATTGGGGTTGGCCCTATTTTTTTGTTCAACTTTAAATGCACAAACAAAGTACCCAAATGTCATCAGCGTGAACGCAGTTTCTAAGGCAGTGGAAGGTATCATCTGGGATTGGAGTTTTGGAGAGCAATTGTTGGTTAACACCCTTTATTCTGAAAAAAACTTCCTACTAACTACCGGATTTTTACAAAATGATTTTGGAGTTGGTATCGATTTTAATTTTCTTGAAACAACCACAGCTTTTAAAATAGGTCCCAATCCCATTATTAAAAATTTAAAAATTAAAAGTGATCAAAACGGTATTATTATTTCAAAAATTGAAATGAGCAACGCGCAAGGTCAATTATTAAAAATGGTAGAAGGGCCATGGTCGGGAATTCAATTTGAGCAAAACCTATCTTTTGCTTCGGCAAATACGGGGATATACTTTATCGTAATACATTATGTTGTTGGGCATTCAATTTTGAAAAAGCAAATTTTCAAAGTAATAAAACAACAATAATTTATGAAAAAAACTATTTTATATCTTTTAATGCTAAACCTATGTTGTATTAATTTAAACGGGCAAATAAACAAGGGAATCAACTTTCAAGGAGTTGCTAGAAATACTAATGGTATCATCTTAGCAAATAAGATTATCAACCTTCGATTAACAATTAAAACTGATTCTATTAACGGAGTCATTGAATATCAAGAAATAAAATCAATTACGACTAATGCCATTGGACTTTTTTCGGTAGTGGTTGGAAGTAAAAAAGATCGCCATATTACTAGTATCGGAAATTTTGAAAATATCAATTGGTCAAATACAGAAAAGTTTTTAGAAGTGGGGGTCGACTTGACAGGGGAACTATATTTTTCAAGTTTAGGAATTCAAAAAATAAATTATGTGCCTTATGCTTTTTATGCAGATCAAGTGGATGCAGAAAATATCAATGGGATTGTAGGATTGAAAAAAGGAGGTACAGGAGTTAATAATATTAAGGATTTTAAAATTATTGCTGTTTTAGATAAAGTAAATAATACCCCTGATAGTTTAAAGCCAATTTCATTGCATTCGATTATAGCCCTAAATGAGAAGTTAAAAAAATCAGACACGGTTTGGCTTAGTAATAGAATTGAACTGAAATTATCTAAATCTGACACCAATTATTTAAGCAATCGTATTAACCAAAAATTAAATCTTAGTGACACTACTAAGATTTATAATAAAATAAATCAAATTCGCGTATTAGATACTACTAGCCTAAGTCAGCGGATCAATTTGAAACTAAATAAGTCAGACACTAATTACTTGAGTAACAGAATTGACTTCAAGCTCAATAAATTTGACACCAATTATTTAAGCAATCGTATTAACCAAAAATTAAACCTTAGTGACACTACAAAAATTTATAATAAAATTTACGCCATCCCAAAATTAGATACCTCCATACTTAGTCAACGCGTAAATTTAAAACTCAACAAAACTGACACAAATTATTTAAGCAATCGTATTAACCAAAAATTAAACCTTAGTGATACTACTAAAATTTATAATAAAATAAATCAAGTCCCGATAATTGATACTACTAGCTTAAATCAACGAATTAATTTGAAACTAAATAAGTCAGACACTATCAATTTGAGTAATAGAATTAATTTTAAACTCAATAAATTAGATACGAATTATTTAAGCAACCGAATCAACCAAAAATTAAGTTTAGATAGTTTAACCGCGAATAAAATTATAAATGCCTTAAACTATGCCCCCGTTCCCAATGATTATGGCAATTTTTATGATACGGCGAAACAAACTACTGCAATTGCCACTGCCACTGTAGTAAAATTTAATTTTATGAATTTTGCTAACAACATTGCCATCACTAATAACACCAGTGGCCTTCCTACCCGCATCACAGCAAAAAACGCAGGGCTTTATAATATAAAATATACTTTGCAATTTATAAAAACAGATGGGGCAAATGATGAGGTAAGTATTTGGCTCAGGCGCAACAGTAGCGCTTATGCAAATACAAATAATACTTATACAATACTTGGTAGTGGAATTAAAAACACGGTCTCTAATTCATTTTTTGTAGCATTAGGTGATAACGACTACGTGGAAATATATTTCTCCTTAAAAAATATCAATACAAGTCTTGCTGGTGTAAATCCACAATCATCCCCATCCAGACCAGCTTCACCTGCAGCTACCGTTTTAATACAAAGAATAAATTAATGCCAACTTATCCAAAAGGTTGGTCAATTGAAATACTTTGTTTGGAAAAAAAGTGAGGTCCATCTTCTGCGATGTACAAACAGTCTTCCAATCTAATTCCAAATTCACCTGGAATTGAAATAGTAGGCTCATCACTAAAACACATGCCTACTGCAATTGGCGTTTTATTTCCTTTAACAAAATTAGTCCACTCATGACCCTCGAGTCCTATACCATGTCCGGTTCTATGTGGTAAACCTGGTAATTTATAATTATTACTAAATCCATTATTTTCAATTACCGCACGTGCAGCAGCGTCAACTTGCTCACATGCAACGCCAATTTTTATTGCGGCAAATGCAGCATCCTGTGCCCGCTTTTCTAAATTCCAAACATCAGTTTGTCTTTGTGTGGCCTTGCCAACCACAAAGGTTCTTGTTATGTCAGATGCATAACCTTCGCAACTAGTACCCCCATCAACCATCACCACATCTCCTTCGCGAATGGTTTGTGGTGTTATACTTCCATGTGGCAAAGCCGAATATTTTCCAATTTGAACTGAAGCGCCGCCACTATAGCCCAACTTTCTAAATGCAGCTGAAATGTTACCGCTAAATTCTGTTTGCGACATGCCATCACGAATTGTTGCAAATGCAGCTTGATAAGCGAGTATGGTTATATCACTTGATTTTTGCATTAACGCTAATTCCGCTTTTGTTTTAATCATACGACAACCTGCAGTAATTGGGGTGGCGTCTACTATTTCAAATCCTGTAGCCACTTTTTTTACCCCATCTGCGATAAAAAATCTTACTCTCTCCTCCATGCCTATTTTACGATGTTTAACACCTCTATCTTTTACAATACCTACAATGACTGCGTAAGGGCTTTCATGTTCTTCCCAGCATCTAACTTCATCACCAAAAACTGGAAGTAATAATTCACGCGCGCGATCCTCTTCAAACTTAGGACACACATAAGCAATCGCTCCTTTGGCAGGTATCACTACACCAAATGTACGTTCACTTTGTCCCCATCGCATACCAGTAAAATAATAGCAGGAAGTGGTGCCTTCTAAAAATATGGCATCTATTTTTTCACGATCCATCATGGCTTGCGCATTTTGGATTCTTTGTTTGCGTTCTTCTATGGTTATAGGAATAATGCCTTCCTTCGCTGGCATTAAATCACGAATAGACTTTGGTAATTCAGCATCCCATTGATGATTATTTGTGTTTTTCCCAAATACGGAACTTGACATTGTAAGGGCACCTGCTGAAAGTGCAGTAAGGCTTAAAAATTTGCGTCTATTATGTGACATAATTACTTTTTTATATAATTTAAAGGTATTACTATTTTGATTCACTCGAAAAACTTTACATTTAATTCTCAAATAATCAACAGAAGTATTTTGAAAATATCTAAACGATGGATGGCTCTTTTTCTTTGCTTACAAATAGGCCAGGTGCAAGCACAGAAAAAAAATGAAAGTGTGCGTTATTCTATACATAAAACTACCCTCCCGATTCTTATTGACGGCATGATGAATGACGAAGCTTGGAAAAAAGCCATGTTGGTAGAAAATTTCAATATGGTGTTGCCCATGGACACCAGCAAGGCCCAAATTAAGACCGAAGTTAAAATGACTTATGATGATAATAATTTATACCTTATCGCCATTTGTTATAAAAATGGAGACGGAATTGATGTGGTTGAATCATTAAAAAGGGATTGGGCCTTTGGAAAAAATGACAATTTCATTGTATTTATGGATACCTATGGTGATATGAATAGTGGATTTGCCTTTGGTGTTAATGCCGCTGGCGCACAATGGGATGGCACTATGTTTGATGGGGGTAGTGTAGATTTAAACTGGGATAATAAATGGACTACAGGAAGTACTTCAGATAAAAATAAATATATCATTGAAGCAGCCATTCCTTTTACCTCCATTAGATATAAAGAAGGCAAAATGGAGTGGGGTATTAATTTTAGTAGAAATGATTTAAAGAGTACCGAGAAATCGGCATGGGCACCAGTGCCAAGACAATTTCCAACCGCTTCCTTATCCTATGCAGGGGTATTGGTTTGGGATGCGCCACCACCTACAACAAAAAATAATTTTTCCCTCATTCCCTATTTTAAAACTAGCGTCGCTAAAGAGTATACCAATGCAGCTGGTCAAAAAATTTCACAAGCAAGTGTGGTTGGAAAAGATGCAGGCTTGGATGCAAAAATAAGTTTATCCTCCTCGCTAAATTTAGACTTAACATTGCATCCTGATTTTTCACAAGTGGAAGTAGATCGTCAAGTAACTAATCTAAGTCGATTTGAATTATTTTTCCCCGAGCGTAGACAGTTTTTTTTAGAGAACGCTGATTTGTTTTCAAATTTAGGATTTCCTAATACGCGGCCTTTTTTTTCAAGACGCATTGGATTAAATACAGATATTGATTTTGGTGCAAGGTTAAGTGGTCGCATTAATAAAAATTGGCGGATGGGATTAATGGACATTAAAACAACTGCGAATGATGCTATTAATTTAGCGAGTCAAAACTTTTCAGTGATGGCGCTTCAAAGAAAATTATTTAAAAAATCAAGTATTGAATTATTTTATATTGATAGAACAGCTTTAGCGTTTAATGGAAAAACAAATGATGCTGGTGACTGTAATTGCGTTTATAAACATGATGGCACTGCCTTTAATAGGAATATTGGTTTTGAATATTATTTAGCGCCACCCAATAATACATTTTCAGGAAAAACAATTTTTATAAAATCATTTACGCCAAATGCTACTGGAAATGATTTTTTAAACGCCGCTAATTTCCAATATAATCAACGCAAATGGATATTATCATGGCAACATGAAATTGTAGGTGAAAACTATAATGCAGAGGTAGGCTATGTCCCTAGAAATAATTACATAAAATTGAACCCGAGCATCACACGTTTATTTTTTCCTAAAAGTGGAACTATATTAAGTCATGGGCCACAGTTCACTTCCACTTATTATTACAATACTGATTTTATTACAACCGATTATACCAACGCTTTGATATACTTAATTACTTATAGGGACAAAAGCAGTTTATCGGCGGTTGTACAAAACACATTTATAGAATTACTATCCCCTTTTGATCCAACACGCATTGGAAAACTTCCATTAGAAAAAGGAACAAGACACGAGTGGACAAATGTTGGATTGGACTGGACATCCCCACCACAGTATCTTTTAACTTATAGCCTGTCCACAAGGGTGGGCGGTTATTACGCCAATGGAAATTTATTAAGTATTTCAGGAAATGTGGGTTATCGTATTCAACCCTATGTAAATATTGATTTTTCAAGTACTTATAATCAAATAAAATTACCCAGTCCATGGGGAAACAACAACTTTTTATTACTAGGTCCAAAACTTGATGTCACTTTTAGTAATAAACTTTTTTTAACTACCTTTTTTCAATACAACGAACAAACAAAAAACATTAACTTCAATACACGATTTCAGTGGAGATACAAGCCCGTTTCAGATTTGTTCATTGTATACACTGACAACTATTATATAGGTCCTGTGTTTGTGAAAAATAGAGCAGTGGTATTAAAATTTACTTATTGGTGGAATAAATAAAAATATAAATAATGAAAAAACAACTTTTAATGATTTCCTTTTTTTGTTTTGTTATAATAGCAAGCAAAGCAAATGTGCGATTACCAAATATCATTGGATCGCATATGGTATTACAACAAAAGTCAACTGTTAAATTATGGGGTTGGTCGGCCCCTGCTGAAAATATCACCATAAAAGTAAGTTGGGATACCACTACTTATAAAGTGGTTGCAGGTAGAGACGCAAAATGGATCACTTCCATAAAAACGCCGGAAGCGGGCGGATCCTATTCAATAATAATCCAAGGAAATAATACGATTAAATTAGAGGATATATTAATTGGAGAGGTATGGCTTTGTGGTGGTCAAAGTAATATGGAATGGTCTGGAGATCAGAATTTACCGCAAAGCAAAGCAGAAGCACCTAATGCTACCAATAATAAAATTCGATTTTTTTATGTGGCAAAATCAACGTCCGCTTTCCCACAAGATAATGTGGATGGAAAATGGATGGTTTGCACACCTGAAGAAATGATACATTTTAGTGCAATAGGTTATTTTTACGGAAAAAACTTATTTGAAAAATTAAATTGCCCAATAGGTTTGATTAATTCAAATTGGGGTGGCACGCCTGCAGAAACATGGACACCTGATTATGTTATCAATAATGATCAAATTATAAAAAAAGGGGCCGATGCTTTAAAGCCAACAGACTGGTGGCCTTATAAAACTGGACTTGCCTATAATGCAATGATTTATCCAATTACAAACTATACAATTGCAGGTGCCATCTGGTACCAAGGGGAAAGTAATACACAAACTTATTATGCTTATGAAAAATTGTTCACAGGCATGATTGATGCATGGCGCCAACAATGGAATAAACAATTTCCGTTCTATTTTGTACAAATTGCACCTTA
>Ga0222713_10007332_pt1 | contig 10357 bp, 16 predicted proteins | sample C33_649DmetaG_FD_165061 | JGI IMG/M metagenome (GOLD analysis project Ga0222713, IMG submission 165061) | Estuarine water microbial communities from San Francisco Bay, California, United States - C33_649D | ecosystem: Environmental > Aquatic > Marine > Unclassified | place: USA: California... | reverse complement strand
ATGCCACAAGAGAGTGTTACCCTTTCCTATGAATCCAAGATTATTTACCGCTATGATTGCTTTCATTATATATTTTCACCCATCCTTTTTTGGAAACAATACTGTGCGCATCGTGATTAAACAAAACCCCAAAGTTTTGAAAAGGTAATGCGTTATATATTAATTTTAATAATCTCCCCATGTTGTATCATCAACTTGTTCTGTTAGTTCTTCAATCTTATTGTCAACGTATTGACGAATTTTTTTCATACTATCCAAAAACTCTAATCTTAATTTATGGAATTCTTCATCTTCAATTTCCTCAAATGAACTGTAGTGTTCAAAACAATAACCAATACCCTCATTGTCCATTCTGTATTGAACTGAGCGGAAATTATCTAAGTCTTCTTCTAATTTTTTAATATTTGGTTTCATATTATTTAATTATTTCAAAATAAAATTTAATTTTTTTAGGTGTTTCAGTCAATAATCCATAATCACGGGCTAACCTAAAATTTGGTGTGTCTCTTTCTAATCTAACTAATGATGTTTCAATCACGTTTCTAAATGATTCTAAACTATATGTTGATTTCCATTTGTTACAACGAGAACAAGATGGATTAAGATTTTCAATTTCGTGTGAACCTTTTTTAATTTTAGATTTTTGAGCTTGTGTTTCTGTTAATGTACGCCAATGTGGTTCAATGTGGTCAACTTGCATTTGCTTAATTGTAATCTCAACACCACAATAAGCACAGTGACCATTACATTTATTGTAAATTTCTTCTCTATCAATCTTCTTCTTCACCATCTTGAGGATTAAACAAGGCAAACTTGGTATCTTCATCCATTGACTTCCAACCATCTTCACCTTCCATATATGTGAAAGCCAATGTCACAATACAACTACGAATACTGTCTAATTCTCTTTGGATTGAGTCAACGTCAATCGTGATATGTGGGTCCCAAGACTCATCTTTAATATTTGAATTTAATTTATTTACAAGGGAGTTGTAATTACGTAACAACTGATTCCTTAAACCATCCATACTTACTTCCATTTTATTCCTCCGTTTCTTTATTATTTCCAATTAGTCCTGATTTAATACAATCATGCATAGCTTCTTCAAGGGCCTTAATTCTCTTAGCCATTGGTCTATACCATTCAAAATAAGTTAACACCATACCAATCCAAGCACCGATTACAACATATAGTAGTTCCATATGTTACAAAGATAATAAAAAATAACACACTTTCAATAACCACAATTTTTTTATATATTGTATTTATTTAAAATGGAATACATCAACGAATCATATAATGAACAAGAAATTTTAGACCTAATAGATTTTACAGTTCCAAATTTAACAGCTAAAGAATCTAAATTAGTTTTTAAACGTAGAAAAAAAGATAACAATCTTTATTTTGTTGATGAAAATAATTTAAGATATTTTCAATATAACATCGCAACAAATGAATTAGGATTTTATTTTAAAATATTAGAAGATATTTTAAAATATATGCCAGGAACAAAGATTATATTTTTTAAATTAATTAGACAATGGTTCAGTAACAAATATAATTTACCTGTTAAAGGTATTCCTTTTCAATTACAAAAAGGTTTTATTGGTTAACAATTTTCATTGGGAGTGGTGGATTCAACAAAAACTTATGATTCAACCAATTTCTTAATTCATTCTCAACAAAATATTCGGGTACTTCTTCATCATCGGGTTTTGACTCGGCAAGATTTGCAATGTAATGAGCAAATTTAATTTTATAAACATCACTCATCATTGTCATTAAACCATCACTGACAAAGAATATTCTACTTAACGGGTCTTCAGTATGTAATTCACCTTCAGCAACATCAAACATTCTCATAACAGTTCTTCCCCACCATGTTTTATATGATGTTGTCTCTGTTAATGTTGGTCTGAATATCTTATTTAACGCTCTAACAGATGCTGTTATAAAACCACCCAAAGCTAATTGTGGTAAAAACCATGGCAATAATCTTAGAGTTGCTTTGTATCCACCCTCACCAATGTGTTTGAATAATCTTTTTTGTGTCGCACTTTCAACAATCGCTTTCAACTGACCAAAAGTAATCTTACCCTGAGCACTACAAAACTTTTCACTATCACAGATATTCTTTTTTGCAAGTTCAGATGGTTTAATAACAACTTCAGTTTCCTTATCATTGTTCTCAAGTTCTTCTCTTAATATCTGTTTAATTAACTCTTTCATAAAACTATAATAATAAATACTTAAACATCTAATATTGTGTAGTAGTGATGTTCCTCAGATAAAAATTCTGATGTAGGATGTGGGTCAAAGTATGGTACCAATTTACCGTTAACTTTTTGGTAAACACAACAATGTGGTTTCTTTCTCATTGACAAACCTCTAACAATAACAAACTCTTCTGTTGGTATTTCGTTTAGTCCTTTATACTTTAATGTTTTATTATATTTCATGTTCAACCACAAGTCCATAATTTTAAACCATTGGTGTTCACCTGGTCTTAATATCTTATCTTTATCCAAACCATAAAACACATATACATTTGGTACCTCTTCAAGAGGTAATTCTAATATAGATGCAAAACAAGCAATTAAACAATTACCATAAGTCATTCTTTTTCCGTCCGAATAGAATAAAGAATATTTGGTTTGATTTATTTTTTTCATGGTAATATAAATACAACAAATTTTAAAAATAAAAACCCCTTAAATTGCGAAACTTTCCCCACAACCACAGGTACGAGAAGCGTTTGGATTTATAAATTGGAAACCTTTTCCATTTAACCCATCTGTAAAATCCAATTCAGTCCCAAATAAATAAAGGAAAGATTTTTTATCTATGGCAATTTTTATGGAATTATCTTCAACAATATTATCACCTTCTTGTGGTATAGTATCAAATCCCAATTCATAAGACATTCCTGAACAACCACCACCTTTAACACCCACTCTTAAAAAATGAGTTTCCTTATTTAACTTTTGTTCTTCCAAAAGTTTTTGGATTTGTATTCTTGCTTTTTCAGATACAGTGATAATTTCCATCATGCTAACGGTGATACATAAACAGAATCTTTATTTTGTAAGGCTTCTCTAACCCATCTTCCACGTTCCTCGGCCATACGTCTAACGGCAATTCTTTCTTTATTACATGGACCATTACCTTTAACTACTGCCCAAAACTCATCCCAATCAGGGTCAGAATAAGTCCACGTTCCGTCATCATTTTTCTTTAAGTCAGGGTCAGGTAATGTTAACCCAAGTTCTAATATTTTTGGAACATACATATTGAAGAATTGATTTCTCATTTCATCATTTGTCATCATTTTAATTTTCCATTTAATTAATTTTTCTGAGTGGACTGACTGTGAGTCAGGTGGTCCAAAAAAATGAATTACGGGTCTCCACCATCTATTAAGAGCGTCTTGTACCATTTCTCTTTGTTGTGGGGTCCCTGTTGCAAGATAAACTGAGTTATCATGTCCTTGTTTCAAATGAAAACTTTCTTCATAACAGATACGTTCTAACGCTCTACAATAAGGACCATAAGAACCTTTAGCATTAGCAAGTTGGTTTACAATTGCCGCCGCGTCAATTAACCATCCAATAACCGCTGTGTCGGCCCAAGTTTTAGCAGGATAATTAAAGACATTTGAATATTTTGATTTACCTGAAATTAAATCATTGACCATTTTTTCGCGAGTTTTTCCAAGTGTTTCAGCCGCAGAATATAAAAGTTGAGCATGTCCAACTTCGTCTTGAACTTTTGCCATCAAAGCTAATTTTCTTCTAAAACCTGGCGCTCTTGTAATCCAAGTACCTTCAGGTAATGAACCAATAATTTCTGAGTGAGCGTGTTGTTCAATCATACGGATAAGTTGTTTTCTATATTCCGATGGCATCCAATCTTTTGGTTCAATCTTATCACCCGAAGCAATCCTTTCCTCAAACTCCACAAGTTTTATTGGGTCATCATCAACAACAAAGTCTTTGGTTAAATTTGTATTTCCGTACATTTATAATTTGTTTTAAGTATATTTATAAATATAATGAATTTAAATGAACAAATATATAGGTCAAGAAAACTAATGATTGAAAATCATGAAGATAGATTATCATTAGTTAATGATATATTAAATGACTTTTTGAGTTTTGATGGTAAAATCCAATATACTATTGTTCCTGAACCTTTTAGTGATGAGGTGTTTAATTTTAGTGTTGAGGCAACAATTGATTCAGCAATGTTTCATATGGTTTCACCTGATTACAATCCTGAATATGAAAAATACATTACTCACTTAGAAGATGAAATATTTAGATTAGTTAATAAGTATTTTGGTGATGATGTTATGTTTGAAGTAATTGTTTATTTTCATAAAAACGTTGATAAAGTTATATCTATTGCAAAACCAATGTTAGATAAAGCAATGAAAGTTTATTCAATTGCCAATGGTAAACCTGTTTTAAATTTTAAATTTTTATCATCTCAAAGAAGACCTGAACTTGTAATATACATTGAACACAATAAAGAAATTGGTGAGTCATTTAGTCATCGTGAATTTATGGATGTTTTAAATAGTTTATTTTATGGTAAACAAGGGTTTGGTTTATTTGACGATTTTTATATTACAGGAATTATGGGTTTTGCTGAAAGTGGTTCATACTTAAACAAAGTCTATGAATCAGTTGAAGGTAATAAAGTGACCTGTGATGAATGTGGTTGGTCTTGGAATTTATTAGACGGTGGTGATGACCCATATACTTGTCATAAATGTGGTCATGAAAACAAAAACCCCCACAATTAGTGAGGGTTTCTATTACCTTGTGATTTTTGTTTTAGTCAATTACAATTGCTCTTAATCCATTTGACCTAAGAGAATCTGTTTGTATGTAAATTAGTTTATTTTCATTCTTCTTTAGAAAATTATCTAAAGTTTCTCTATAAGTTACCATCGTATAAAGTTTAGTACCAATACTTACATTATTGTCCGTTGTGTAGTGAATCTCAGTTTTAGTTCTTACCACTTGATTTCCGCACTGAGGACAAAACTTATAGTTGTCTTTAACTTTGGTGCCACATCCACTACATTTTTTAATTAAATCTTTTGTAGTAATATTTTTTGCACTGAATGGTAATATTTTCCATTCTTTTGTCCAACTAACATATGTATTAAACATTTCGTAACTTGTTCCAAATTCTTGGTTACTTTCACCACCCTTTTCAACTCTCCCTGTTTCAATTTTTACGTCAGAAGTGTTTGTGATTCCTACGATATTTGAATTTCCAAGAGTTGTTGTAGTAAAAACATTTGGACTTCCATTTCCTGTCCCACTATTATATAACAGTGGTTGATTATTTAAATATGTATATCCGCCAAGATGACCAAAGTTAGTGAAAAGCATTTTACTGAAAAATTCAACGGTAACCAATCCGTTATTCTCAATAGCCTTCTGATTAATTTTACTATCTGAAACTTCATAGGTCTCAAATAAAAACTTTCGGTCTTCGTCCAAGTATCTTTCTAAAAAGATTCTCTGACCAGGTTTTAATACAACACCTGAACTTGAAATGCGTTTACCATTCAAGTTGATTTTTGCTAAAATACTGTCGTTTGTGGGATTATGGAGTTCAATCTCAAACTCCGTTCTGTCGTGTAGATACACATTTTTACCGTTCTGTTTTTGTCTTTGCTTTCTAACGGTAATGAAAGCCGTTGGTTCCGCAGAACCAAAATTGTAGTTTTGTTGATACATTTTCTTTTTCCTTATTTTTGGTTTATTTGAACTCCACTTCGTTGGGTGTTTATTCCAACTCAACCGACTCTATGTTCGGGTGGACCTCAATCACAAGGTTTGATAATAATTATATTAACTTTTAATTTTTTGTAAATCAATATGATAAACTAATATTTGCAACAATAAACCAATCAAGTTTATTTAGCAATAACAAGTTTAGTAAGGGTTTTCTTTTTTATATCTTCTCCACTCTATCCAAAATCCTACAGCAACTATTATATTCATTCCTAAAGACATCAGTATTTCGTATATGTCTTCATATACATTCATTGTCAGGTGTATGTGACCAACAACCCAAAACGGTATTGATAGGTTACTTGCAATCCAAACAATCAAATATGTAATAAATTTACGCATAGTGTTTAACCAAGATGTGTGCACTCTTATAATTAGTCGCTAGTGGTGTATCGTGAACATCACACAACCTTAATAACATTTGAACATCGGGTTCGTGCGGATGTCTGTCCAATGGGTCCCTGAAGAATATAACTCCTTCAAGTTCTCCTTTTGCAACCATTGACCCAATTTCAGCATCTCCACCCATTGGTCCTGAATTTACTGTTTGTACTTTTTCAACACCAGCGTGTTGTATTCGTTTACCTGTTGTTCCTGTTGCAACTATTTCAACATCCGCCCTGTTAAAAAAATCTAATCGTTTCATCACAAAAGCAACCATGTCTGCTTTCTTTCCGTCGTGTGCTATTAATGCAAATTTCATATTTAAAATATAGTAATATAATTAAAATAAAAAACCCCCACCGAAGTGAGGGTTTGTTATGATTATGCTAACTCCATTTGTTCCTGTTTCATCAACTCGTATGCTCTTGCCATACGTGTCATTCCAATTCCACCACCAAATCTTGGGAAGAAATCAAATGATAAGAATTGTTCCAATTCCGCCTCAACTCTTTCTTTTCCAAATAGTTCAAACAACTTAGCACAGTATCCACCATTTTCAATGGTATAGAACATCTCTTTCATTTTTTCAACATCACATGAACGTTCAGCAGAACCAATTGTTTCTTGACCGTAAAGAATTACATCCACCTTGTTAAATATTTCGCCATCTTTGTGCATCATATTCCAAAATGGATTTGTTCTTCTTGGGAAATGTTGCAATGATATTACAGGTCCAATCTCATTCCACATTCTTGTTTCATGTTCGTTTTCTAAAATTGATACACCACCATATATCTCACACATTCTGTTATAGTCTACTTCAACTTCTTTTTCAAATCCTAACCAACTTAACAAGTCAGATTCTAATTTTAATAATTCTTTCATCCCACCTTTTGATTCAAACTCAAACATTGGAAAAATCAATTCATGTCTTCCAGGTATTGGGTCTTTTTCTTCTCTGTATGATGTTGAAATACAAAATACTCCTTCCCACTCAGGGTTCATTAACAACTCATGTTCTAACCACATCTGACCTGTTTGTGGTAATGGCCAAATTAATCCACCATATTCAAATGTTTTTACTGAATGTGGGTTTTCACATGCCGCCAAGATTGATAATCTACTTTGTGTAGGAACTTCTTTAAATCCTTTGTTTAAGAAGAATGTTCTCATCTTCTGTACTAACTCGTTGTAAATTTCTGTGTTTTTCATATATTTTTTTCTTTTTTTATTTTTGTATGGGCAAAAAAAATCCCTTCAATAGAGAAGGGATTTAATAGTTAATGAATTATATTTTTGTTTAAATTGATTCGGACTATATTCGTGATTTCGTAACATTGAAAATAAATATATCCAATCATTTTAAAGTGTCAAGTTTTTAAAAGATTTTTTTTAAAATCTTGTCCATCCTAAAGTCCAATTGGAGGAACCCGAAGGGATTGCTCCCCACTGTCCGTTTACCACAGCTGAATTAGTTTGGAAATTATTATCAAAAGGTTTTACCTGTGAACTTGTAATAACACTACCTTGTGATTTTACTTTTGCTAACATAGCGTCTTTCAATAGTAAAGTTGAGTTTGTTTTTATTAAGTTCATAGTATCAACACTTGAAATGTAGTTACTAAACATTGTACTTGTACCATCAATAAATGATTGTGCAGTTGGGTCTGATTCAATACTGAATCCACCTTTCATGTACCCATAAAAAATTGAATACTGAACTGTGAAGTTTGTTGCTCTTCTCCATCTCATTGCCAAATTATGGTTTGGTAAAGATGATGGACTATTTGGACCTATCAATGTAAAGTTATTTAATTTAGGATTTGTTACAGGTGTTGCCACTGAACCTGTTCCATCATTGTCACATTCAATACCGTTACCAGCATCTGCCATGTCAACAAATAATGGGTCTCTTTTAGAAATTGCGAATTTAATTGTACCCACGTATCCAAAGTCAAAGTCATAATCATCATCAGCAGTTCCAACCGCCACTAAGTGTGAACAGTTTACGTTACCACCAAAGAATTCAAACGCGTCATCATTAGCGTAATATGATTCACAGTAGTCAACCACAGTTCCTTTACCCACACCACCAAAAGTAAATGCGTTAATCTCAGAGCCAGGGAACGCAGCTATACCAGCATATTCAACTCTTACATATTTCAACACACCACTATTATCGTTCTCATCAACACCACCATAAGCTCTACCTACACCACCTTCAATTGTTGGATTTGGTTTGTTTGTTGGAGCGTTTCCTAATATAATTAATCCACCCCAATCACCAGGTTTTGGTGATGATTGTCCTGATGTCATAATAATTGGTCTGTCAGCAGTTCCGTTAGCGTAAATCTTAGCACCTCTTTCAATACATAATGCACCTTTTTCGGTAACATCACTAACAATTTTGGTTCCCGCTTCAATAGTTAATGTAATACCCTCAGGTACATACACATAACCTTTAAGTGTCCAAACTTTATCAGCAGTTAAAGTTTTGTTTTCAGTTAATGTTCCAACAAGGTCAGTGTTTGCTGTAGGAACGATTGGGTCTTCTGGTTTACATGAACCCAAACCTAATAATACTACCATCATTAATGGAATTAGTTTTTTCATAGTTTGTAATTTATAGTTAGATTTATTGTTTGTTCGTTGTTTGTTTTAATTAAAGTTCTATCTTGATTGTTTTGATAAAACTTAGAATATTGCCCTAACAAATCAGATACGCCAAATTTAATTGACATCTTCTTTGTTTGATATTGAACTGTCATATCAATTACGTCTCTTGCGTTTTCATATATGTCAGCATATCCTTGAAAACCAACTGCCGATATTCTTTCACCAATTCTATTGTAAAACATATTAACTGAATATTTTCCTTTTGTATAAAATAAACCTGTGTTAATGATGTATGGTGATTGTCCTTGCAACTGTCTTGTTCTCCCTTGAATATTAACTTCTGATTTGAAATAAGACAAGTTAGAGTATATTGTGAAATTGTTATTAATTGATTTCCTAATTTCTAATTCACCACCATATAGTGTTGCCAAATTAAGATTAGACAATGTCAAGATTAAATTACTTGGGACCGAACCATTGTCTACAATTTGTTCTATTGGATTTGTAAATCTTTTGTAGAAAGTTGAAAAAGTAATAATCTCTTTTGATGATGGATATATTTCATATCTTAAATCAATATTAGTTATCTGTGTTCTTAATAGTTTTGGATTTCCAATTACTTGTGCGTTTCTAACAAAGTCATAGAATGAAAAATTACTAACTTCTCTGAACTCAGGTCTAGCTACTGTTCTACTAATTGATGCTCTGATGTTCTTATTCTTTTTAACACCATAAATTAAATTTAATGATGGTAAGACATCAAGATAATTTCTATCAACTTGTTGTGGTCTCCCACTAAAATCATATGTGTTAACTTTGAATAGTTGATTTTCAATTCTTATTCCACCTGAAGCGGTAAACTTATCATATGTTTTAGTATACATTCCATAGCCTGATAATACATTAGAAAACGCATTATACTTGTCAGTATTATTTGTAATTTCACTTAAGATATAATTTGGTTCATATCTAAAAACTCTTGCACCAAAATTTCTATATTTAAATTGTTCATATAAACCATACTTAAACTTACCAATAGTATCATTATAATACCCACCAAAAGTATGTTCATTCATTGTACTCCAAAATCTATATGAATCTCTCCATATAAATGTACTGTCACCATTTGATGTTATGTTTTTTGCAAATGGATTGACTCTGTAATCAGGTTGACTTCTATGTAATAGTGTATAATTAAATGAATATTTTGGTGTCACAAATTGTGACATCAAGATAAATTTTTTATTGTGATTTGAACTACTACTGGTTATTAATTGTTCATTATCAAAGTTAACACCATTTCTATTAGTTATTGAATTTTCATTTAGATAGTTAATATTATTTTTAAAGTCATACTTTTTGTATTTGAAATTAACTATCCCCCCAAAACTTTTTGTGTTTGTGTAAATTTTATCAGTGTAATTATACATCAAGTCATTACCTGACATATAATCTTTTCTTTCAGTTATTGTAATATTATGTGAATTTCTTAATGTAAAGTTAGTTAAATAAGAAAACTTTTTAGTTACATTACCTTGATTAT
>Ga0222713_10007329_pt1 | contig 10361 bp, 9 predicted proteins | sample C33_649DmetaG_FD_165061 | JGI IMG/M metagenome (GOLD analysis project Ga0222713, IMG submission 165061) | Estuarine water microbial communities from San Francisco Bay, California, United States - C33_649D | ecosystem: Environmental > Aquatic > Marine > Unclassified | place: USA: California... | reverse complement strand
TCTGACTTTACCTGCAAATGTCCAGTCAGTTAAATCTAGGTCTCTGCCTTCGCTATCTGCCAATAAGACAGTCATAGGCGATGTATCATTTCTATAGACACGCCACTCAATCGTTGGTGGCTGTAAATTCAGGGTTTCCATTGATTTCCTCCCAAGGTTAATCTACATCAATTGTATACTTGATGTATGTTGACTAATCCTGAAATTATTGCTGCCCTTTTCGCAGGGGCTGTATCAGTCCTTGGAGCCTTTTTTGCGTTCTCCAAATGGATGATAACCAAGTTTCTATCTGAACTTAAGCCAAATTCTGGGTCCAGCATAAAAGATCAGGTAACACGACTAGAGAAGCGAGTAGACGATATCTATAAACTGCTTGCTGAAAAGGAGCATCATGGCTAAAAATGTATATTACAACGGCAAACTCATTCCTGTAAAGGATTGGGATTATGAAACTAAGCGTCCTAAAGTTAAGAAGAAAGAGCCTAAAAAGGTTGAGGTAGAACTACTGCCAGAGGTGCAACCAAGTCTAGAAGATTAATTAACAAAGTCCTTCCTCAATTAGACGGTTATTGGAAGGACTTTGCTTTTTCTGGAGGCAGTTCCAGAAATCTATGATGGTATCAAACTATAAGTTGACAATTTATTTTGTAACATTGCAGTTGGATTAATTTCTCCAAGTTTAGTCCAAGTTGCTCCGCCACCAATATTATCTGGGTTTGTAGCAGAAGCAAAAGTACCTGTATATGAAGTTGTAAATATTTCGTAAGATATTCCTGATGCAACACTTGGTGCAAATCCACTAACAGTAGGTAATGCTGCATCTAATGTAATATCGTGAATTCTAGTTCCAACTGCTTCTTTATAATCAATAACAACATCCCATTCAGAAGTATTACCAGCATTGGTTGTGCTAAATCTTAATCCAGTACTATTTGTAAGATTTTGAGTATTGAGTGGGTCAAATGTTGTTGCTCCAGTATAACTTGGACTCCAAGCAGTGCCTTGAGTTATTCTCTTTGAACAAATTGATTGTGGGTTTGTTAGTCCACCTGAAGAAACATAGGTACCATCTTCAGTTTGTACTTTTAAGTTAGCAATATATGGAGTATCCCATTGATGTGTTCCATCATGAAGTTTTTGTTTAATTCTTATATATCTAAAGTTATAAGGAAAAACAGGCATAACATATATTTCTTCACTTCTTGTTCCTGCTGGTGTAGTAAGAGTTACATAATGTACACCACGATTAGCAAATGTAAATGTTGGGTTTGTTGCTGTTGAAGTTACTCCGCCAGGGAAAAGCCAACTATAAGGTCCTGAAACTACGGGACTAAAGGTTGCAGTATAATTATTGCCAGTAAAATTATAAGTAAAATTAAAATAATTTAAAGGTAATACTTTATTTTTTACAATTTTTTGTACTCTTTCTGTAATACCTGGAGAAGCACCTAATATGTTATTTCCAACTGGACCTCTTCCTATTGGGAAAAATCCAATTTGAACCCAGCCCCATTCAGGAAGCCATACATCAACATAAGCAGTTTGCCATTGTGCTGTGCTTGCAATTGTAACATCTCTAAGACTTAAACTAAGTTCTTCTAAATCAAAAATTGAAGGCGAAAAAGTTGTTTCAAAGGTCCAATAGGAACTGTTAGTATTAGTAACAGAACAAGATGCTCCATATCCCGCAGGCGGAGTATTTAATGGGTCTCTTGTTAAATTTAAAGTACTTACCTCAAAACTTGAACCAGTTGCAAAGGTTGCACCGCCTGCATTTTTCCAAATTTGATTTAAACTCATTTCTAGGTTCATTGGTTTGCTATTTAATAAGTTTGTTTGTCCATCACTTGATACTCCTTTTAAGAAATACATGTACGGCATAAGAACTGTTCCTGGATTGCGTGAAATAGGTGCAGAAGGTCTAACTCTTAACATCTGGATTGGAAAGGTTCCAGTTGTAAATGGAGGAGTAACTGTAACAGCCTTAGTAATTGATGCTGTTTGTTCCCAAATATTTCTAGTTGTTAATGTAACATTATATGTAGTAGTTTGTCCTTCAGGCCCAGTATAATTTTTTGATGGGTCTCTTAAAGTAGATGTTGTTCCATCACCAAATTGCCAGAACCAAGCGTCTGGCTCTGCAAATCCAACATTGGTTGATGTATTTATAAATTGAACAAAAGAACCATTTGAAACTGTAAATATAAAGTTTGGGTTCATAACTGGCTGAACTAATGTTATTGTAGATGTTTTTGTATTATAAACTTTTGTTGGTGTAAGAAAATCACCTGAATAAGCAAATACAGTTAAACTAACAGTATATTGGGTTTGGTCTGGTGCTGGATTATAAGTCTTTACTGGATTTTGCAATGTAGATGTTGTTCCATCTCCAAAGTCCCAAAAGTATGAGTCTGGTTCTCCAGTTTCATGATTTGTTGATGTATTTGTAAACTGGACTTGACCGTAATCAGATGCAAGGTTTTGAGCCCATCCAAAATTAGCAGTTACTTGAGGAGTTCCAACAACTAACTGTTGTTGAGCAATAGTTGTAAATCCGTTAGTTAATGTAATGTACGCAGTTACATACCAATTTCCTGGGCCATAACCACCATAACGATTATCTGTTTCTCCAGGAAATCCTCTGTCAGGATTAAAAGAATATGGTGCAAGAATGCCATCATCATCAAAGTTCCATGTTTGTGTTAATCCAGTTCTTGTTAATCCATTTTTAAATTTTTCTCCAGTAACAACTGATTGATAATAAAATGCTTCTTCATTAGCATCTATTTGGTTTAAATCCCAAATAACACTTTGAATATCTTGTGTTGGATAATTCGCAATTGTTGCGGTAAAGTTAAAGTTTGTATCACCAGTTAAAGAGTTCATTTGGATAGTAGGAACTTGTCCCTGGTAGTTGTAAGCAATTTCCTGTTGTGATGGTTTAAATGTAAATCCCATTTCCCATTCATCTGGAGTAATATTATGTGTAATGCCAGCAATATCGTAAAATCTATCAATTGTTAAAGATTGATTAATTTGATGCTTTATTCTTATAAAATTATTAACAACATAATTGCTGTATGTAGTTTCGTTTTCAATATCTTCATATCTTGCGTTATCAAAAGTAATTTTTTGTATTTCATCTGATGGAGTGCCAACCACCTGAAATACATTTGTAGCAAAACCATTTGCCAAAGAACTTAATGATAGTGGATGTGTTTCTGAGAAAATTGTTGATACGCTTGCTTGAGTAACAGCATAATCTTCTATGGATTCGCTAGATGCATAAGGGCCAAAAATATCTGTGTGTGAGATTATGTTTGAAGGAAGAGTTACTGTTCTATATTCATTATTTATATCTAATTGATTTGTTACTCTATTGTAGCCATTATCAATTAAAATTGTTTTGTAAGGTCTGCCGTCTGCAGGATCAGAACTAAACTGATATGTTGGATATTGTAACTCTGGGTCTTGTTGAGGTGTCCAATAGTATCCATTATATTTGACAAATGGATAAACTTCTATAAAACTATATCCAAATTGTCCTTTTGGAAACAATGAATTAAGATTTGTTGTTGCATATTTATTAATTACATCTAAAAGAGTTTCTCCAACTTCTGGAATGTATTTTGCTGGAGCAAATCCCATAAGTCCCGCTTCTGGCACAATGCTGGTATCTAATCCTGGAACTCCCTCTTTGCTAGCAACATAAAATACAAAGCCTTGTGGTGCAGGATAATTTGCAGGAGCAATACTATCTACTTCTAAATATTTTGCACTAAATAATGCAACAAATGAATCAAGATTAACAAACTCTTGAAAGGTGACTCCGTCCCATGCGTCTGAATCTGCCAATGCAATTATTTCATCATGAAGTGCTTCATTTACAAGAGTTCTTTGCATTACGCCAAAAATATCTGTTCCAGTAATAGTAATGATTGGGTCATCATCTCTTTGATATTGAACATCAATATTTGTTACATATCCTCTAAAAAATTCACCAGTTCTTGTGTCAACAAATGCAATTCTTGAATTATATTTTAAATTAGTATTAATTTTTGGGTCAAGGTTTGGATTGCGACTTACAATTGTAAATTGACCAGTATCTATTTGTTGATAAGGTCCTTCATAATTTTCATTACCTTGAATAATGTCAACATTAAGTATTCCAGAAGTAATGTCTTCGCCTTCTTCAAAATTATTATCATAAAATCCAGTTTTTGGGTCTGGATATAGATATACTTTAAATACTTGTTCAACGAGCACCGAAGGCCACCGCTTTCGTACTTACTTTGCCGTATTGTTTAATTGCACTTGATACCTGGCGACCAAGGGCTGCACCATTAGTTCCAAGTCCTGCATTGATTGTAATATTAATTCCTGGCTTCTGTGTTGATATTGTGTTTGATGAAGTTAGTCTTGGCACAGTAGTTGTTGGTTTTGTAATAGCCTTAGCAGCAGTTCCAATATTAAATGTGCTTGCAAGACCTTGAACTATGTTCTTACCAATACCTGCGAATACCTTAGATGGAGATTTAATTCCTAATGCTTTCTCAGCCCAATCAGGTAGAAGATTCTTAAAGAATCCTACTACTTTGTCTTTGAGCCAGCCAGCCATATTTTGTATACCGTTCCAAAGTCCAATAACAATATCTTTACCAATATTAAACATCTTGCTTGGTAATTCTAAATATGCTTCAATAATATCTTTAACAAATCCAACAACCTTACCAGCAAATTCTTTTGCTTTTTCCCAAGCCTTTGGTAAATATTCTTTAATGGTTTCCCAAACTTTTTTAACTACTTCTGTGACTTTATCCCAATTCTGTATAAGCAGTACAATTCCTGCAATAACTGCAAGTATTGGAATTGCTCTTAATGCAGCACTTAATAAATTTGTTGCTGTTGCTGCAAAACCAATTCCTCCAGCAGATGTTGTGCTAGTAATACCAAGCAAAGCCATATTTGTTTTAAGAGATGCAAGCATTGCTATAATTGGAACACCAATTGCAAATAGTCCAACCATTACACCTATGACAACTTGTACTGGTCCTGGTAATGATTGAAACTTTTCAATAAGAAATGTTAAGCCATTTGTTAATTGTAATACAAATGGAAGTAATATTTTACCAACTTGCTCTGATAAATCTCCATACGCTACTTTAAGTTTTTGTGCTGCAGTTGCATTTTTAGCAGCAGCATCATCATACTTTTTTGAACCAGCCTCTACTAACAAGTTTAAAGCACCTTGTTGGTCTCCAGCAGCAGACAATGCTTCTGCTTGGTCATAAACAGATTGTTCAAGATTTGGGAAAATCTTTTGTAATTCTTTTGCTTTTAATTCTCCATCAGCAAATGCTTTGGCAAGTTTACCTGATGCTGCTTCTGCAGTAACTGTTCCAGCAGTAAAGGCTTCTACATCTTTAAATATCTTAACAAGTTCAACAGATGACGCTTGAACATTTGCAGGCAATCTTGAACCTAATTGAGTTCCTAATGCAATTAATTCATCATTATCAACTGCTATTTCTTTGCCAAACTTTTCAGCATCAGCAGTAATCTTTTGTAATGCAGCAGAGCCTTCACCAAATGTTGTGGTGGCTGCTCGCATTATTTCTTGGGCTTCTTTAGCCTCATCAATACCATTTTTAAGAAATGAAATACCTTGTTTTAATACAAATGCCGATGCAGCAGCAGTAGCAGCAGCAGCAGCACCTTTAAGTTTATTTGACATGCCATCAATTTGGCCATTAGCATCATTGATTCCAGAAGTAAGTTTCTTGGTCTCCGCAACAATATCAATCGTTATTTGGTTAGCCATTCTTACTCCTCCTGTTCAGTGCCGTCACAATTGCACCGTATTCTTCCAGCGTCATGTCCCAAAACTGATCTGGCGTATATCCTGTCTCTGCACAGAATTCCGCCATTCTTGTTAGGCTGGATTCACTTCTTTTGGGACAGTGAACTCAACTCCAGCAAGGGCTGTCAACTCTTGGATTGACATATTCTCTGCATCCTCTATTGTAAGGGATGGGTTTGTTCGCTTTGCCATCATATATTGCATAGCGAATGCTAATTTGGCTTTGGACTTGCTTTCAGTCCATTCATCCATTGGTAAGTCAAGATATTCTTCAACCTCTGCAAGTTCTTTCCACTTGAGAGTATTCATTAAATCAAAGTTTTCCATTTTACTGCCTCCATTAGTCTAAGTTATATTGCTTTATTGCCTTTTGGATACTGTCATTGTATTTCTCAATGATGTAACCCATGTTGTTATGTACTGCTGGTCTTAGGTAAGGTTGTGCATTTATATTCTTTTCAGGCCATCCATATTCTTGGACTCCTGCATAAGGAACTGCTGCACTACCTGCTAAGATTTGTGCTTTCTCTGCTGAAGGATTGCCCTGAACAGATGAAGCCAAAGCACCAGTTAATCTTGGTGCCAAGGCAGAGGCTTTTTGAGATAGAGTCGTACTTAGTTCTTTATTAAGTTCTATGTTTGACTTTAAATCTTTAGCCAGATTGTTAAGAGAGTCTGTGACTTCTTTAATTCCCTGGATAGTTATTGCCTCTGCCATGACTACTTTCTTAGAATGATTCTACTCTAGTTGGCTTACCATCTAGAATAAAGTTGATGTCGTAGACGAAATATTCGCCTGCTGCTCCACCAATGTCTGGAACAGTCTCTGCATAACCTGTGGCTGTGAACCATGGTTGTGAAGCAGATGGTGTTGCATTTCCATGTGGTGCAAATGAGATTGTTACATTTGCTCCTGGATCAGCCCATAGTGCTGAATGTAGTGATGCTGCTGCTGTATCCTGGAATCCAGTTACAGCGCATGTGAAATCTAATGAGTCTGTGTAATCGCCAAAACCAAGAGTTCCTACTGCAGATGAGAAAGTAACATTACTTACTTGACCTGAGTACTCTGTTCCGTCAACTTCAAAGACGATTGATTTGCCTTTTATTCTTGCCATATCAATTTCCTCCTTCAATGTCAATTGAAATATTTATATTTGTTGCTAAAAACCTAGCACCGTTTACCTCTTGGATAAATGGTTTATCTACGGTTAATTTTGTTGCTGAGGTGTATTCCCAAATCGCAGGGATAAGAGTATCAAGTGTGTCATCAAGATTTTCTGTTTCTGTTTCATTAGTTGCATAAGGTACTAAGATAAGTACTTTCCAATTAGATGCATAATCTGCATCGTATTGATTTTCATATACAGTAATGAACTCAGTATCAGGTTCCATAATCGCACAAAGTGGATTAGGTCTTTCTGGAACATATTTGTAAACCTTTGAAATACCGCCAAGAATGATGGCACTTTCTAGGTCTGCTCTTACTTCTGCTAGATTCATCCGAATCTCACCATATATCTGTTAAGTAAAGGATACACACCAACGAGAGGGTCTCTTGCAGTATTTAACGGTGCTCCGTCATATGTTGCATATTGAGCCACTCCCATTGGTGCGTTACGACGATGAAATAGTTCTGAACCAACTTCCAAGTAGCAACGCTTTAACACACCAACAGGAACTTTGGTAGATGCAATATAACTTGCAACCAAATCCTTTGCTGTGTCCCAGCATTCTTCAACATAGGCGTCATCATTAGTTGACGCACCTACATATGCTTTCAAGTCTGTCCAGTCCATAATCGTTTACTCCTTGTAATTAGTCAAGCGGGTTTGCTACAACAACCATTGCCTTTGGTTCTGGTGTTGCGATACCCAAGTATCCGTACACTGAGAATGAATTGGTTAGGTTTGTGATTTCTTCGTCATTGAGACGGAATGGTGCTCCTGCTGACTCGTATGTAGTCATTGCTGCAGAGTTACCAACATAGAATGAGCCACCAGCAAGTGATGGATCCATTACGATTGGTAGGCCAAGAATTGTTCCTGTCAAACCAACTGGGTTGATTGAACCGAATGTGTTAACTGTTGCACCAGCGTTAGATAGAACTGGACGACCTGAGTCATCAGTTACCTTTGCAAGAGCCTTGAATACATCTGCTGAAACCAAGATAACTTCAAGAGCACGACCTGTGTCTCCGTTTACCTTTGTTGCTGCTTCTGCGATTGCGCCAATGACTTCATCAGCAGCCCATGATGCGACTGTTGCTGTGTTCATCTGTCCAGCCTTAGCGATAAGTTCTGCACGAGCAGCAGCGTTTGTTACTGCAGCGTACTTTGCAACTAGTGCACGGAATGCTGTGTCAACATAGTTGATGCTTGAACGCTCAAGAGCCTGGCGTGAGAAATCTGTGTATCCACCGTATGTCTTGATTGGTGCTGTTGCTGAAGTAAGAGTAATCTTACCGTATGCAAGTGTGTCGCCTTCTGCTACCTGTACATCTACATCCATTGTGTCTGTATCTAGTAGTGGGTATTCAACATTGTTACCATCTGCTGGTAGTGCTGCTGAAGAAAGAACTGAAAATGTTGGACGACCTGCGTTTAGGATACGAACTGTATCTGAAACCCAAGCGTTCTTCATGATTGAATCTGCTGTTGTTCCGCCTGTGAAGTCACGGTGCAAAGCAATTGCTGCTTCGTCGCCCTTTGCTACAGACTTTACATATTCTCCGTATGAACGGAAGAGTGGTGCTGGTGTTGAAACAGTCTTATCTGATGCAATAACATCTAGACGACGCTCCAACTCCTCTGCGTGATTACGAACTTCTTGAATTGCTGAAGTGTAATCAGGTGTTTCTTTTTCCATGGATATTTCCTCCTGATTGGTTTCTTCTCTGACTGAAAGTACTTCAGCCTTATCGTAAGCAGGAAATGCCACCAAGGATACTTCCTTGAGGTCAACCTTTTTACGGATTATTGTTTTGTCTTTCTTTTCATCTGTTACTGGGATGAATCCAACTGAGAATGAGCGGATTGCTCCATCCTTAACTAGGTTAAGTGTCTCATTTCCCAAAACTGTTTCTGAAATCTTTGCTCTAATTAATAGGCCTTCATCAGATTCTTCCATTTCTGTAACTACGCCAATAATATCTGAGTGGTCACGAAATAGTTTTACATTTGCGTTTAGGTCTACTGCGCCTTTTTCAAAACGCTCTGACCATCCACCACCAATGTCTATTGTCTCATTAAATGGAACAGCAATGCCTGAAACTTCACGCTTCTCAGCATCTGTTGCTCTGATTTCAAATGAGCGGGTAATCATATCTTTCATAGTCATTACTCCATTTTAGGCCACAGGTTCGTCGTCTTCAACGACATCTGCTGGGACTTCTTCTTGTGTTATTTCTGACATGCCTTCCATCTCACGGACTTCATTGACTGTCAAGAAATTATTTGTTAAGCCAATTGCGTATGACTCATATCGTGTTTTTGTATTTGGACGAAGGAACTCTGTTAAATTAAACTCAGCATACTGTCCTCTTGGTAGAAGATCCGTGATTGCTTGCTGGATGCGAACAATATATTGCTGCAATCCATCTTGGAATAATTTTGCTCTGTCTTCGTTGCCGTTGACATAAGTCATTCCTTGTCCTTCAATTCCCATACCAAGATACATTGTTGGCACACCAAACATCATTGCGATTTGGCGTGTAATGAACTTCTGGTTCTCTAGGAATTGTGCTTGCTCAGGGCTAAGTGCAATTGAATCGTACTTAAGTCCTGAAGATAATACGGCAATACTTCTTTCTTGCTGAGATGCAATAAATGCTTCTTTATTTTGTTTTGCAACATCTGCAGAAAGAAATTCTGATGTTGTTAATGTTCCTGTTGGAACTGCTGCTGTTCTAAACCAGTTATCTGCATAGTTGTGTAAGTCAAGTGCTGAACGCAAAACTGATTTGTGTCTTTGCAATGGACCTTCTCCAAGTAATGATGATGAACTTGGGCTGTGATAAAGTTTTAGATGTTTGATATCTGCTGATGAATATCTCTTTGAATTGTAAAGATAATAAATCTTTCCTGTCTCATCTGTTGAGACACTTACATCTGATGGATGTAGGTTTGTAATGTTTACAATTCCTCTTGGGCCCCTGCGAATATGCCAATAAGCATTTCCAAATATTGCCATGTGAATTAATGTTGTGCCAAGCCATTCTGCTTGAGATATTTGATTCTCAATGTCTGGTGTTTCTAACCAAAGTGGTGTTGGAAGTTGTGTGTTGCCTCTGTAAACATTTACAGGTATCTGCATAACTGCAGTTTCTAATACTGAAGTGGCTCTTGACACAGCAACAAGACTAAGTGCAGTAGTTGGTGTTACGCTAACTGCTTCTCTTGCTGGTGCAGTGTTTGCTACTCCACGATTCTCTGTTTCAGGAACATAGACTGGTTCTAATTCATAACCAAGTCTGCTCACTAGTCTGTCTCTAAATCCCATT
>Ga0222713_10007328_pt1 | contig 10363 bp, 24 predicted proteins | sample C33_649DmetaG_FD_165061 | JGI IMG/M metagenome (GOLD analysis project Ga0222713, IMG submission 165061) | Estuarine water microbial communities from San Francisco Bay, California, United States - C33_649D | ecosystem: Environmental > Aquatic > Marine > Unclassified | place: USA: California... | reverse complement strand
ATGGTAATCGCAAAAAATTCATGACTTATTCCAATTCTCCAAATGCACAACTTACAGATGAAGAATGGAAAGAACTGGTTGCCCTGAAACAACAAATCAATCAAAATCCTGCTGCTGTACACCCCGAAAAGATGGAATTATTTACTGAATTGCTTGTACGTTCTTGGGACGCAAAGTGTGATCCCCCTGACACAAATGTGTGGCGCAGTGGTCACCCGCTGGAGGAATGATGAATACCGAAGATTACTTGCAATTTCTTGAGAATCGTGTTAAAATCTTAGAACAAGAAAACATCGAGACAACCAATGCATTGTACGAGATTGAAAATCGTTTGCAAGCACAAATCGATGCGTTAATTAATTATACTATGCAACTGAAAGATTGGGAGGAACCTAACGATGTCTACTGATTCTCTTGTAGTAACAGAAAAAGAAGATGGTACATTTGAGATTGGTTGGGATCCAAATGATCCCAAATATTCCTTTCTAAATGATATGTCGCAAGAAGAACTAAATGCTTACTTCACTCGTGCTCTGGAGGAGTATATCAAGGAGATAGAAAATGAATCCAACAATTCAGGATCTTAAATATATGTCACAATATACTGATGATGAACTGATTCAAATGGAATTCAACGCTATTAAGAAAGAACGTGATTCTTGGCGTCGTAACTTTGAAGAACTCAAAATTAAATACGAAGAACTGCAAAATCTATTTGTTGAGACCGATGATGAACTCAACGAGTATCGTGAAAAGTTCGTGAATGAAGCTATTCAACACGAATATCTGAAGAATGATTATGAATATATTCTGCGTGATATTGGCGAACTTAAGGCACGCTTATCGGTCGTAGAAGCAATGATAAGAGACGCTAATCTATAAACCCCTTGACCGCCGCCGCGATCCCTGCTATATTACATAGGTAATCGAGAGACGCCCCGTGCAACTTTCAACCTTCTCCAAGATCGACGGCAATCCTTCGATGGTTGTTGATTACTACCCCGTAAAACTCAGCACTCGTCACATGTTCAAGGTGCTCAAGTTTCGTGGTGTTGATGCTATGTCTTACAAGTGCATCACCAAGCGTGAGTTTGAGCGTGAAATGAATGAGCGCATTGGTATGGGTTGGGAAGTGACTGGTTTCAACACTGAAATCAAAAATGTTAATCCTATGGCAGGTGCTTGCTGATGGATGTAGTTAATCTTTCTCTTCTCGCCACCTTCATTCTTTTAGTTGGTGGCATTGTATTTTTCTTCAAAGCAATCTATCGTTAATCATGACTCCTGACACTTACTCTTTCAACGGTGATGCTGTTACCTTCCTTGGTATGGTTGGTGTTGCTTCGACGCTGCTTATTGTTGTTACTGCTTTCCGTCGCTACTACAACTCTCCTCTTCGCAAATGACTTATCTCGTTAAACTCTACGTTGGTGGCAAAACTTGGGATGAAGAAGTGATTGCCACCAATCCACAAGATGCTCGTGAAACTGCACTTGCTCGCAATCCCAAAGCAAAAGTTATCGGTGTTAATGTAAAGTTCTGATCCATAAGAAACGCTGATCGTTCAAGGGGTTGACTCCCCACCCATTTCACCCTATACTAACTTCAGTTCAAACAAACACATGGCAACTCGCTCTCGCATTGGCATCCAACTCGCTGACGAATTCATTCTGTCTGTGTATCATCATTGGGATGGTTATCCTGAGTGGTTGGGTCGTATTCTCAAAACTCACTATAACACCCGCGATAAAGTTGCAGAACTGATTGATGGTGGTGACATGAGCACCTGCTGGAATGACAACAACGAACCCGAGTATTATTCTGCTCGTGGTGAGAATTGCAATCCACGCCTTGATGCAAACAAGTATGATTATCTTGCTGAGGGTGAAGAGTATGCTTACATCTACACTCTGAAAGGTGAATGGGTGTGCTACGACCGTCACCAGTGGGGTGAGAAAATGCCCGAGGTGGTAGCTATTCCTGATGGTGCGCTTGCCTGCTGATAAGCAACACTGATGGGTCAGACGCTTGACACCTGACCCAAACCACCCTATACTACTAAGGTAATCAACGGAATGAGCGTGAACTACTTCAACACTGACATTGTTCGCAACCATGACCAACTGATGTATCTGAACAATAGCATGGCAGAGTGCTATGATTTCTGTCTGAGTGTTGCTGAATGCTTCGACAACGCTGCTGATAAAGCGTGGTGGTATGACCAAAAGCAAGGTCATATTTGCTACGACGTTTGATTTTTTCCTGAACACTTCGCTTTCTTAATTATGACTAACGAACTGATGGTTTCCATGCTGCGTAAGGGTAACACTGGCGCAGAAATTCTCAACATCCTTGATGCTATTGCTGGTGTTGATGAAGAGAAAGAAACTGTGATTGCTGCTATCATGCCGAGTGCTGGTATGATTCTCAACCACAAGGGTGAAGAAGTGGTATTCTGATCACTTATCACATCGATAAGAAACACTAATAGCAGGGGTCTTGACGCCCCTGCTTTTTCATGCCATAATACATTCATACAAACGCACCCGACATGAAACTGCGCCCCCACCAACAGACCGCTCTCGACGCGATGCTGACTGCCTCTCACGGCGCCGTGCTGGTGCCTACGGGCGGTGGCAAGACTCTGATTGCCATCATGGATCTGCAGCGCCGTCTGAGCGCCTCTCAGCGTGGTCTGACGGCGGTTGTGGTTTGCCCTCGCCTGCTGCTGGTCAACCAACTGTGTGAAGAATACCTGCAGGTGATTGACACCAAGAACGTTCACATCATGCACGTTCATAGTGGCGACACGCACCACTTCAGCACCACCAAACCAGATAAGATTGCTCTGTTCAATGGTGTTGCTCGTGCCGCTGGTGAATCTTGCATTATCTTCACCACCTATCACTCGCTGCATCAAATCGTTGATGCTGGTGTTGACATCGATGTAGCATACTTTGATGAGGCACATAATGCTACCAGCAAGCAGTTCTTTCCTAAAACTGCTATGGTGAGTCAGATGGCAAACAACTGCTATTTCTTCACTGCAACTCCTCGTCAGTCGAAGAATCCAATGGGTCGTGGTATGAACAACTCGCTGGTATTTGGCAAGACGTTGCATACTGTTCCTGCTCAAGAACTGATTGAGTCTGGTTCTATCATTCCTCCTTCGATTGTCATTCACGAGCAACCCACTGTTGCTCGCACAAAAGCTAACGCTCACGATTGTGACGCTAACACTGTGCTGGAGATTATTGACGATCTCGATGAGGAGAGCGGTCAGAAAGTGCTTATTGCTGCACCTAGCACCAAGATCATTTGGAACATGGTAGCACACACCACCATGCTGCAGGATCTTGCTGAGCGTGGTTATGATGTGATGCACGTTACTGCTAAGCATGGTGCCTACGTCAACAAGACCAAAGTGAATCGTGAGGTGTTCTTTGACACTCTCACCGCATGGGGTAAGGATCCCAACCGCAAGTTTGTTGTGTTTCACTACAGCATTCTGTCTGAAGGCATGAATGTTCCTGGTCTGACGCATTGTGTGCTGCTTCGCAACCTCAACATCGTAGAGATGGCGCAAACTATTGGTCGCGTCATCCGCATGAATGCAGACGATGCGCGTGACATTGCGGAAGGTCGTATCACTGCTGGTGATCTTGGCAACTATCGGAAACCATTTGGTTTCGTGACTGTGCCTATCTACGGCAACTATGGTGCTCAGATTCAGAAACGCCTGCAGGCAGTTGTGGATGCCATCTTTGTCAAGGGTGTGCCTCCCACCAGCATTATCGCATGACCTGTCAAGGGGGGTTGACAAATCCCCCATCATGCCCTAGAATACCAGTATCATCAATCAATTCCATGGACCGCTCCCAGTTCGACGTTGCATTCCAGCAAATCAAATCGCAGGGATTTATCAAATCAAAATACAACGGTGATCGTGCGGTTGGTGCTATGCTGGAACTTTTGTTGAATATTGAAGAAAATAACAGCAAAGATTCTGATTTATCATTTGGTGATGTAAAAGCATGTGATGAAAATAGTTCTTCTTTGCAAACTCTCATGACATGTGACTATCGTGCATGGCAGATGAAGACTAAGGATGTGTTGGCAAAATATGGTTATGTTGATGACGAAACTGGTCACCTTGCACTTCGCACAACATTTAAGCACACGCCAAACAATCGTGGATTCTACTATGATGCAAGCGATGATGATTATCTCTACGTTAAAAACACCGATGGCACTGTGATTCTGAAATGGTCGTGGGATCTGTTGCTCAAGCGGTTTCAGGCAAAATTGCATGGAATTATCAAAGTGTATGCTGAGTCTGAAATTCGTGGCGACGGAAAATACTTTCATTACAAAAATTACTACATTCTGAATTGCACTGATAGCAAGAAACTGAAGGAAGCATATCAGAGCGACGAGAATCTGTATATTGACATTCGCTGCTCGTACAAGTATAATAAGAGTGGTAAACTGTTCCTGAAGAATCACGGTACAGCATTCCGCATTCCTGAATCCAAAATCGGTCTTATCTTCGCATGATTGACACTATTCTCTACGGTGATTGCCGTTCAACACTCAAACAGTTTGCAGACGCTGGTGTGCGAGCACAAATGTGTGTGACTTCACCACCATACTACGGTCTGCGTGATTATGGCAACGAGGATGACCAGATTGGTCTGGAAGAATCACCAGAGGAGTTTATCGCTCAGTTGGTAGAGGTATTTCGTGGTGTGCGTGATGTGCTCACAGATGATGGTACATTGTGGGTCAACATCGGTGATTCCTATTACAACTATCGATCTGGCAAGGGTCAGGCGCTGCCCAAGCAGTCTGTGGCATCCAACAACCAAGATTTACCACAAATACGAAATCCTAGACGAGGGAACAAACTTGCTGGTCTAAAGGATAAAGATTTGATTGGTATTCCATGGATGTTGGCATTTGCTCTGCGAGCAGATGGTTGGTATCTACGACAAGATATTATTTGGAGCAAACCAAATCCAATGCCTGAGAGCATGAAGGATCGCTGCACTAAATCTCACGAGTACATCTTTTTACTGTCCAAGAGTAAGAACTATTATTTTGATGTTGATTCTATCCGCGAACCCACGGTAGACGGTCGTGATCTCAAACGCAAGCGCAGCGTATGGGATGTTACAACCAAACCATACAAAGGTGCTCACTTTGCTGTATATCCACCTGAACTCATTGAACCGTGCATTATTGCTGGTTCACGTCAAGGTGATACTGTGCTCGATCCTTTTATGGGTAGTGGAACTACAGCAGCAGTTGCTAAATCACTCAATCGAAATTATATTGGATGTGAATTACATCAAGATTATAGTGAGTTAATTGAGCAACGTGTGGCAGAATACAGCAAATCATATTCAGATGCAAATCAGAATATCTTATCGACAGCACCCACCAATCATAAGCAAGACAAATCAGTTGGACGCTTGACATTTGATTCCTGATGCCCTATACTACTAAAGTAATCAGGAAACGACATGACTCGCAAGTTTCACACCATGAGTATTGAGGATCGTGAAATGTTTGCTTACAACGCAAACTATCAGAAGCGTAAGCAAGAACAACTTGCTAAGATTACTCCTGAGCAGCGTATCAAATACTGCTTTGAGTTTCTCACTGGTTACATCGCTGATGGTGATGATCTGATGGCAGGTCGTTGCTATGATGGCATTGCTAAGTATAGCGAACTCCTTGACACCTCTGAGGCACACTACTGATGATGAATCTCTCTGCTCGTTATGTTGCTGCATTCACTCTGCTGATCTTCGGCATGTTTGGTTGGAATGCATTTTTGATTGTGCGTGACAACAAAATGTTTGATGCTTATGATCATCAGCAACGTCGCGCACAAATCTGCGCTCATATGAAATCATTTCATCCTGATTGCCAGACAGTACAATGAAAACTTTATCTATTTCCAATCTGCTGTATGAAGAGTTGGTGATGCTGCAGAATATTCTGTGGTACACATACAATCACACAGAGTTTTGTGATGATCTTGATGCAGAGAATCGTGAGATCTTTAATGACCTCTACGACAAAGTAATTAATTCATAATGGAAAAAGTATCACATTGCCCAGTATGTAATTCGCTGTGGCATACACTACCAATTCCACCTGAGTATCACGAGAATCACTCGCCACCCTATTATTACAGCACCGTGATCGCTGTGTCAAGCTGGGAAACAGACAAAGTACACTCATGGCATTGCCCTGATTGCGGATCTGTATTTAATCTGGACGGAAGCATCAGGACTGCTAATGACCCAAATGCTTGACATGGCATGGCATCCATGGTATGATTACATCAGTTCAAAGACAGACATGAGCACCACGTTCGCTGATTTCCAAGCAGAGCAAACCGCTCGCAACACCATTCATCTTAACATTGTTAAGTATGGTCTGATGCTGTGTGATGCACTCAAGCAAACTGCACCTGATGGTTATGGTTACTATCTTGATTCTACTGGTCGTAAGTATCACAAGATCTTTATGACTATCGATGGTAAGCGTAGCAGCATTCATGCTTTTATTGACAAAACCACTGGTGATGTATTCAAACCAGCATCACTGAAAGCACCTGCTAAACACGCTCGTTACAATCTGCTTTCTATCGCGTCTCGTGAAGAATGCTTCGCTCGTGCTGATTGGGCGGGTGGTTATCTGTATCTGCGCTGAGTAAATACAATGGTAACGATTGGTCTCTACATCATTGGTGGTACAATTCTCTCCACCTTTTTCACTCTTTTCTATCTGGAGGATCGTGATGAAAAACAAAATCGTTGATTTACTCATTCTTGAGTTAAAACTCTATCTCTCCAATCACACTGCAGCAGCAGATTCAATCTATCGTTATCGTAAAGGTATTGCAAAATGATTACTAGCATCATGGCAGGATTTGCCTTTGGTTATTGCATCATGGACATCTTTAAAAACTATCAAGCAGAGCAACGTATGAAAGAGTTTCTGAAGGAGTTTGAGCGTCCATGATTACATTCTTTGCATCTTGGTTTGCTCTCGCTTTTATTGCTCTTCTTTTCAATTACGCTTTACACGCTAACAATCCGCACGATTGACAATGAATCGATTCTCTGTTAAAATGAATCAAGTCGCAACTCACTCGATGAATTATCTTGCACTCGGTAACGAGATCTTCTGGCAAAAGATCGATGGTCTTTACGTTCGCTCTAACGGGCAAACAACTCGCATTGACATGACACAGATTGATAATGATGATGACATTGAGTTCTACGCATCTCTTGCTTATCATCTGACACAGATTGAATTGCTTGCTCAAGAACGTCAACAACAACTCACCGCTAAAGTCAAATGATCACACTCACACCACTCACTACCAACTCATACAAAGTGATCATCGAAGTTGATGATCTGACTGAAGAAGAGCGTTGTAAACTGCTGAGGCAGCGTGATCTGTTTCCTGCTGAGTTTGTGCATCGTTTGATTAATCTGCTGCCACCAAACCAAGAGTTTGATACATATGATCATTACAACATGACACTCTATGTTAAGTAAAGAAGAGCATTACAATCATTTGATCGATTGGGCGGGGGATCGTATAGATCTCCTGCTTTCTCGTGCTAAAGCAAACAAAACAAAATATAACAAAGCAAAGAATAGACTCAATGCACAAGCATTAGAAGAAGAGTTCTTTGATTGGTTTGCAGCAAGACATTCAGATTCACAATCCAACGTACTATTCATTCCATATCACGATGTATCTTCCTGAACCTATCATCATCGATGACTTTCTACCACGCAAATATGCGGATGAGATTGAGAAGCAATGTTTAGATTCTCGGTTTACATGGTCATTTAATCCATCGATTGAAATTGATGGGCAAGAATCTGATCAAGTGGGATTTTCTCATGTAGCAATGGTCTATCCTAACTCAGATCAGCAACCATATATCGAACGAGATCTTACTGCATTATTCTATCCTCTCACCTATCTCATTGAAGATAAGTCAGGTATCGAATTTAATGCAATGATTCGTGTGCGTGTTGGTCTGTTTACGAAAGAACCATCATCACCAGAACATCATAAACCACATGTAGATTATCGCTTTGAACATAATGTTGCTCTCTATTATGTGAATGACTCTGATGGTCCTACACACATCTTTGAAGAACGAATCACACCTGAACCCTTTGAGAACTTTGCTGAAGGCATTCGCTCACCACAACCAGATTCATTTACTCTACAAACAACAATCGAACCAAAGAAAAATCGATTGGTAATCTTTGATGGTCTGCAATATCATGCATCATCATCACCAAAAGATCATAAGTATCGTATCGCTGTTAATATCAATTTTATCTAATGTTACATCGTTTCTCGTCACCATGGTTATTTGTTCATCAAGTTTCTGCTCATGAACAAATTAAATCTAAACTCAAACCAATGATGCTTGATTATTATAATGAGCATAAAGATGATCAAGATTATCAATGGAGTAATTCCCCAATGATTAACTCTCACTATCATCAAGATCTAACAGTATTTGATTCACAAATGGTGAATGAAATTGTGTGGAAACCACTTGATCTTATGTTTGATGAATTAAAACGTACTAATACAAAGTACGATGATGATGAACTATTCTACATGCCAGCTAAATCACATCTCATTGGTATGTGGTGGAATATCTATCCTCCTGATACTTGGGCACCATTACATGCTCATGCTGGATATGATCTATCTGGTGCATACTTTCTAGAACTTGACGAACCAAATGGATTAGTCTTCTGTCCACCTGTTTTAGATGGTTACTTTCCTTTCTCTTCAACATCGTATTATACAAATAAGAATACAACAGAAGGTGATGTGGTTATCTTTCCAGCTGGATTAAATCATTATGTTACACCAAGTAAAAAACTTAGAATGAGTATTAGTTTTAATCTATTGTGTGATGCACCAGAAGATAAAGTTAATCCATTGATGAGACTAATATCAAACAAATATAGTTAGTTTTCCACAGGGTTGTGGAAAAGTGCGGAAGATTTGTGTTGTTTTGGGTATATTTAAAAAGGTTCAATTAAATATACTTTGGTGATGTATAACGTTAGTATTATGTTGTCAAGGTGCAGTATATTCTCTGAGTATTCTGTGAAAGGTCTCAGAATGTTCAGAGTTGTTGCAGTCTTAGCACGCGACCTAACGAGTTGTCAAGCCTTTGTCACAAAACTCAAAAATCTCAGAAATCTCAAAAATCTCAGAATCTCAAAAACGGCAAAACTGAGATTTCTGTGTTTTCCGAGGGTTTTCGAGTTTTTTGAGTTTTTTAAAAAGTTAAATTTTGAGATTTCTGAGATTTTTGAGAATTTAATAATTATAATAAGTTAAAATAATATAATATTAATGTTATATTAGCAGAACTAATCACAAAACCCTTGACAACCTAAGAAAACCATGGTATTATTACTAAGTAATCGATCAAAACAATCGAATGACTGTTAAAAACTACCAAGAAATTCCTTCTTCAGCTATCAAAAACATTGTGATTGATACTGAGAATAACACTGTATCAATTCAGTATAATTCTTCAGAGAAGAACTATACTTATTCTACTGAAGATGCAGTGAGTTTCGATCAACAATTGCTGGCAGAATTCGATTCTGAAGATATCTCGGTTGGATCTTTCATCAACCAAAATATCTCCAGTGGCACTCTGCAACTGTTGACCAACTGACAATAGCACAGATAAATATGTTTGTCAAGGGGTGATTGCACCAATTTGGTTATCAACATCCCTTACAGACGATTCTAGACACCTCTCAGGACACATTTCAAATCAATGGCTAAACAAAAGGGCGGCAACTTCAAAGAGAATTTCTATAACGAAATCGACAACTTTGATGAGCAAGAGTTAGAATATCAGTATGGCGTTAAAGTACAAAATAAGGGTCGCACACCAAAGAAACAGAAAAAATTGAAATTTGATGGTGATTATGAATATTAATAGTTTTCCACAGAAATACTAAAACCTGTGGAAAACTATTGAAAGTTTTCCACAACCCTGTGGAAAACTCAACCATAAGCCCCCCTGATGAGACCCATAAGTTTTGGTGATCGTTAGGGGGGTTGACTTTTGCCCTGATCGGTGCAATACTTACAGAGTCAAACAAATTTGACCAATGAACAACACTTTCGTGAAATCTTTCGTTAACACTCTGATCTTCAACATTGCCACCATTGCTGCTATCGTGGTGGGTGTTGTTAAGTTCACCTATACTGCCGCGGCCAATTGGTATAAGAATGGCGGCAAACAAGTTATGATCAACAATGCCTGCAAAG
>Ga0222713_10007326_pt1 | contig 10365 bp, 11 predicted proteins | sample C33_649DmetaG_FD_165061 | JGI IMG/M metagenome (GOLD analysis project Ga0222713, IMG submission 165061) | Estuarine water microbial communities from San Francisco Bay, California, United States - C33_649D | ecosystem: Environmental > Aquatic > Marine > Unclassified | place: USA: California... | reverse complement strand
TCTATATCCCTGTGCCTGTGCCGTGCCCTCAGCATAGCCAGCAGCCTTTGCCGACTCGGTAGCATTGCGGGTAACGACGTAGTGTCGTGCAAACTTCTCTTGCCGTTCATTGACCATAGCTTACTATCCAATCATGCTGCATTGCTGGCATGGAAGAACTGCGAGAAGTGCGGGACATTCTTGTACCTTGAGTGATCATAGATCGTCTGGACAAGTGTGTTCTTTCCGTATACCTCGATTTGCATATCGACATCTTCCTTTTGGAATAGACGCTCGCAGTCCTGTGCCATTGCCAGTAGCTCTCCAGTAGTCCAGTACTTCTGGCCAAAGGCTTCCACGTTGAAATACTTTGGCCTGTTTTCGGACATCTCCTTCTTCATCTCTTCGGTCACGTTCGGAATAGATCCATCGAATCCAAACAGATGGAACTTGCGGAATCCGACGATGTGGGCCATGCCGATAGCCCTCATGGCAGAGCATGTTCCACCAGTAACGAATACTGTATCTTCCCCGAGATCGATCTTTGCCTTTACGGTAAAGTTCTGTGGATTGGCTGCCTGCTGCACTGCTTCCGAGTAGGCGTGCCAGCCATAGACTGTCGCACCCTTCTCAAGCAGCAGCTTTGTCACGCTTGGATCGGTCATGGAAGCGATGAAGAAGTTGGTCTCCTTTTGGATGTCCTTGAACAGGTCCTTTCGAACGATGCCGTGAGTAGACACACCATCTACTGGTCGTGGGTCCAAGATCACGCAGCCAAAGGGAACGATGCCATTCTCGATGAGCTTCGGGTAGCTGTGCTTCACGCAGAAGACGTATGGACTAGTCCTCTTGATAAACTCCTTCAGCATCTTGTAGTCAACTGAGGGACCACCGGATACGATGATTGCCTTGTCCTCATTGAACGGATACTTCCTTACGAAGGACCAGTTCTTGATCAGTTTCATGTTCTCCTCGATGTTGTTGAGGATGTATTCCTTTGGAACGCTGTCTCGTGGTCTGACGACAATTGGAACCATCAGCAGGTTCTTCGGGATCTCCGGCAGGCCATCTGCATTGAGCAGTGCAACCAGATGGGTGATACCACCACCCTTTACCTTGTCGGTAGAGGGAATGACCGTGATCTTCTTGCTTTCACCCTTCAGCTTGTCGAACAGGCGATTTGTACCAAGATACTCATCTCCTAGAATTTTGCCATCTTCGTCCTTCGAGAAGTAGTCATCGAAGACAATGACTGGCACATGCTTCAGATTCTCATAGTCAGACAGGACAGTAGTCTCGCTATGGCCACCATCGATGTATGCAAGGTCAACGAATGGGATGGTTTTCACTGCATTGGTCAGTGTTACCTTCGAGTCACCCTTGTGAAGCTCGCAAGTAAAGGTCTTGTTCCTGTCCTTCTTCATCTTGTCTGCAAACTGGACAAGACGCTCGCGAACGGAGTCGAAGGTATTGTGGCGCTTCGAGTTGAGTTCGATCTTGTCCAGTTCTTCGGTGGCCTCTTCGAACAGATCAAAGCCGGTATAGTGGACGCTGTCCACCTTCTCGAATGCAGCAAGTGCCATTTCGATAGCCCTGCCACCGTTCCAAGTGCCGACTTCAACGATATGAAAGCTCTTCTTTCCACCTGAGTAGGTACGGACAAGATCGGCAAGCTTCTTGTACCGACCAGCGGACACATCAGGAGCTACGGTGTTTGGCAGCGGCTCCTTCAGATTGCCCTTGAAGTGGGTCATGTACTGGGACAGTGGTGACTGCATGAACGCAGCAAGACCCTTTGCAGTTGGCGTGAGGTTCTGGACCTTTGCACCATGAGCCGTGTAGATCTTCAAGAGCCTCTCGAAGATGAAGCCATCGTGCCACTCACGATAGGAGATGACCTCACCGATGTCATAGCATCCGCGAAGATCGGCAAGGAAGTAAGGAGACACGTTCGGGTTGGCCATGTTGAAGGCAATGAACGAAGTCTCGCTGTAGTCCGAGTCAGTTCGTCCTAGATGGACAATGTCTGCCTGCTCATGGACAATCTCCCAAAGCTTGCTGCTTGAGAATGGCTTGTTGGTAATCGTGTCTGCATCCAGCCAGCAGATAAGACCATCCTTTGCATCGTCTGGGGTCGTGAACAGTGCAAAGTCAGTAAGTGCATAGACCTTGTGGCACCATTTGATGGCATCCATCCGCCAGTTGTATGGGGTCTTGCCGCCCATAGTGCCATCGTACTGCTTCATGCGCTCACGATAGGCAATCATGTCTTCTACAAGATTCAAGTTCCTGTAGGTGATCTTGTCTGAAGACGGAAGATCATTGATCGTATCATTGTCAAAGTCATGGAAGTAGGCATACAGATGAAGATCGTCGTTCCAGTTTTCGATGACGGACAGCAGCATCTTCTTTGCGTACTTGTTGTAGCCGTCCTTGCTGAAGGACGTAACGAAACTGATCTTCATGTCTATGTATTCCTTTTCTTGTTATTTATAGTTGGTTATCAAGAGAGCGTGCTGGGATAGATCGAGCAGTCAAGACGCTCCCTGTGCCACTCATCCGCATACTTTGCGTCGATCTGACGCTTGCCGGTCCAGTTTGAGTAGGCAGGACCGCCCGTCGTAAAGTGTACACATTTTGCTTCGATGGCTGCTGGTGAATGACCGTCAAGCCAGTTCCATTCCTCGTTGTAGCCATGAACATACTCATCAACCGAGTCAAGCCAGTTGAAGCCGTGAAGCCAACTGCCGGATTTGGTATTGACATCCCCGATGGTCAGGAAATCTCGATGCTGCTTGTGATCGCAGTTCCACATCACGAGGGATGACCAGTTCTTTCTTGGATATACAGTCTGGACTTGCCCATCCATCTTGATGGTTTCGGTTGGTGAATACTTGTGCTTCACGCAACCGAGAGCCTTCGATGAAACTGGAAAGGTATCGAACAGTTCACCGATGTCGGACCTGACAAACATGTCGCAGTCCATGAATAGGGCAAGCCCGCTCCCTTGGTTGAGGAATGGAACAAGGAAGCGGGTGAAGCTGAACTCCGTTGAGAACGGCTTTCCATCGAACATATCGACTGGGCGATGCCCCTCCGAAAGAGAGACACCGCGCCAGTACATTCCTGCCCTTCGAACTTCCTCCTGTACGATTGGTACGATGTTGTAGACGCTTTTCGATTTGTTGATGATGGTCTGTCTTAGTACGTCATAGTAGACGGCTTCTTTCTTGTCGAAGCCAATGTACACGGTAGGAAGCTTGCGAATGTGCATGATCTTCTATTACTTGATCTCGACCTTAGTGGTGTGAGTATCCTCTTCCTCACTAGTGGGAATGGCCTTTAGAGTTACCTCAAGAATACCATTCATAAGCTCAGCACTCTCCACATCAAGGTCCTCGCCAACATACAGGCTCATCTTGAAGGGCTTGGTGTGGATATTGTCGTAACCATAAAGGTTGTACTTGCCAAGCTTTCCGTAGGCGAATAGAGGCTCTGACATCAGATCCCCTACTGGCTTCGTAGCACCATTCTGGCTGGCAATGGTAAGGACGCCATCGTCAGTGTAGGTCACCGAAAGATCGCTCTTCTGGTAACCTGCAACCGCAAAGGACATGACCATGATCTTGTCCCCTTGCAGGATGGTGTACTTGGGAAATGGCTGGTTCAGAAGACCAAGATGATTGGCCTTGAAGAAACTGTCTATGACATCAATAACCATAGGTTGGATACCTCCTCTGTTGGGACAAATATAAGAAACCTTTTCCTGAATGTCAAGGGGTTTCATGCTGTTGATCACTTCTTGGTCAGGTCAACGATCTCGCAAGCACCTGATGCACAAGCAAAAGTCTGGCTACCGCTAGTGTTGTCATCCTGCTCGTATAGGGCTAGGGCGGTCCAGTCGATTGATGAGGGCATCTCCTTCAGAAGAGCATTGTAGCCATCTTCATCAGTGTCTTGATATGGAGCCTGCTGGTAGATGTGATCGTCGTGTGGAAGGAAGGAGATGCCGGAGCATATGTCCATGTTGTCGTAGACCCAAGCTCCTACCTTCAGCCACTCGCTATCGCGAACGCTGATCGTTACCGATGGCTTATGCTCTGTCCAAGACAGTGCATAGGCCTTCCAGACCTCTAGCTGCTCGATTGCAGACATGTCGTTGCGTGTAACGGCATTGTCTGGAGACTTCATAGGGAACGAGAAGACTACAGTATCATTTGGATGGTAGATCTCCGGTTCGTTGGGGACACCAGCATCCATCATCAGCCGTGTCAGTGGGTCTTTGATGTCACCACGAACGGTACGGATGTAGTACTTGCTATGGCGGGCATGGATGCCGCTTGCTGCGTCCACAAGCTGGCTGACAGTGCCGGAAGGCTTCACGCAGGTGATTGCTGCCGACATCGGAATACCGAGCTTCTTGGACCACTTCTCGTTGGTGTCGATGGCTACCTGACGGAGCTTGGTCAGGATTGCTGCATCTCCGGTGCGAATAAGCTTGTTGTCCATGATGCCAGTGAGGGAGACACCGAGAAGCCTCTCCTCCTCAGTGTTGTTCTTCCAGATCTTCCGTAGATACGGGAAGTTTGTAAAGGTTGACTGGATTGTGCCTAGAATGGTGGCTGCCTCGACCTTGTCCGTGAGAGACTCCATCGTGTCTTCTGGACGAATTACTACTTCAGTCAGGTTGCAGAACTGGTTGTTGCGAAGGATGATCTCGCTGCATGGGTTGGTGCCCCAGTGATGGTGCGGATCACGACGCTCGTTCTTTTCGATGTGCTTGCGAGCGGCATAACGAGCGAAGATGCCACGCTCACCGCTCTTGCTCTCGACAAGAGAAAGCCATTCACGCATGAACGTCTCGATGTCTGGCTTCTCAAGATACACGGCAGAGTTGTTGGCTAGTGTGCGCTGTGGGTTGCTCTGCCACCAGCTACCGCTCTTGGCATGACGCATACGGTCATCCCATAGATCGGAAAGCGAGATCATTGCAGACCGCCGAACGCCACCAACAACAACGACATCGCCAATCTTGCACATGATGTCGTGGCATTCGAGTGATGATAGCTTGCGACCTGCTGCCTTCTTGAACGTATCGGTGACGAAGTTGAATAGCTGGTTGAGTGGTTCTGGACCGCTAGCCCTGCCACCAAAGGTCTTCAGACGAGCACCGGCTGGACGGATGTTCGTGAGGTTCCAGTTGGGGATCTCGCCGCTGTAAAGCATGGCAATGACCTTGCGAAGAGCCTTTGCCCATCCCTCCTTTGAGTCATGTACCATGATGACATCTTTGGATGGGAACAGTGTCTCCGGAATTTCTGGAAGCTGGGAGACGTAATGACCCTCGACAGAGAACCCTACACCAGTCCCGCAGAGCAGGATGAACATGGCCTCGTCAAATGACTTCATGTCATCGACAGCAAGATAGGAACAGTTGTAGCCACAAGTATTGTCCCTGTCCAATGCAGGACCGGCAGTCATCATCATTCGCATCGATGGCATGACATCAAGGTTCATGATCTTGTATCGAAGATCCTTGACAACCTTTGGATGTCCTTCGATCACTCGCTCGACTACGTTTGAAATGTACCGATCAACGGTTTCTGACCAAGTCTCTCGACGCTTCTTCTCCGGTAGCCATCGGGCATACCGGCTAAGAGCAATGAATGTCTGGTAGTCAGTTGGCAGGTATTGGTTGTTCTCGGTCATTGTATCGTCTTCCTCCATCCACAAAAGGTCCATATTCACTAAGATGAAAAACCCGTTTGCGAACAAGGGCTTGGCAGCCATTACTCACAAACGGGATTATTCAGATCAGATCGGTTACGGTGTAGGGCGACGCCTGTCGTGAACCGAAAGAAGTATGATCGCATAGTGGAGTATCTTAAGCAAGTCCTTTCGATTCCACCCGTCCTTCTTTCCATATCGAAGGGCATACTTCACGATGTTTCCTACAAGGAAGCCTTCTCCGTGACCACCATCGATAATTACTTCGGTGGCTTGGATCTTGCCTTTTGCGTAGTGCTGATCGTAGGTGGAGTCAATGTAGTGCTTCAGTTCATTCACCAAATGCTCCTCATCAAACTTGTATCCGATCACGGACATTTGCGGATGTTTGCGATCGGGTACATTCAGTGGATCTGTAAGCGGATGTCTGCGATCGGGTACATTCAGTGGATCTGTAAATGGATCATAACTAGTGGATGGATAGAATAGGTTTTCATCTTGCATCTTATTTACTTCCATTGAGTACGGTGTTGATCCTTTTTCTGACATACTCGATCTCCTTTGTCCTTAGAACCTTGTGGGCGAATGTGCGGACATAAGCAGGATCAAGCCCAGCCATGTCACAGACATCCATGAAATCTTGGGCGGTTACGCCAATGGATGCAAAGAACCAAGAGATAGCCTGCTCTCGGGCCAATGCTTCTTCTTCTGGTTCATTATGGGTAGCAGGTTTCGTTGCGTCAAGGATTGCTTGCAGGATGACGGTGCGAAACAGGACAAGCTCTTGTGGTGGAGACGCTGAATGAGAGTCCAGCTTCAGAGCTTGACCGAGATCACTTAGGCTTTCTCTTTCGCTCTGTTCGCTCATACTGCTGTTTCTTTCCCACTTCGTTTGCCCATTCTCTGATTGTTTTGGTGTCATTTCCATCACAGCACTTGAAGCCGTGATTGTTGCACCAGTCTTCGTATGTTGTCTTCGAGTTCTTGTTGATCTTGTTCTTCTTGTTTCCAAAGACAAACCGAATATCAAGGTCTGGATACTGTTCCTTGATCCTCAGATGCTTCTTCCTGTCTGCTGGCTTGAAGTATCCCTTTGTCTCGATGACAATGCCGTTGGCAAGTATGATGAAATCCGGATAGTACTTTCGCTCTTCGACAACTGAGTAAGGGATGCTATAGGGTTCGTAGGCAAACTCTATGATTCCTTCTTCCAGCTTGTAGGCAAAGGTTGCCTCAAGCTTGCTACGATAAGCATTCTTCTTCTTCTTCTTGCGGGATTTAGTTGCCATTACTGATGTCCAACTCTTCTACATCAGGAGTCTTGTTGACCTCAGTGAAGTAGCGAATGCCGTTGCTGTAGTTGAATGCTCGAAGACCGGTCCCGTTGTTGGCATCCGACCAGCATGTCTTCTTGAAGTCGCAGAAATGACATCCGGTAGCAAGCTTCATGTTGCCACTCTTGCCATCAGGTACTGCATCATAGCACTTCGGTGGAGGGTTACTTGAGGCAACCATTCCCTTCAGGTATTCAATGCGAGCGGTAGGGTCAATGCGATTGACCTTCTGGATCTCGCACAGGGCAATCTCTCCAGACACCTTCTCGATGACTAGGAACCCAGCCCTGTCAGTATCTGCTGCAAATGCGTAGGACGAGATCTGGCCAATGTAACCAAATGGATCATCCATAGCCAATGTGTTGAATAAGAACTTTCGGAAGCCGTGTGGAGATGCTGACTTGAAGTCGATCATGACTCCATCGATTGTGGCGTCTTGGTGGCCTACGACGCCATTGACCTCAAGCTCTCTCTGATGGTCCCTGACATCATGACCGGATGTCTTGCAGAGGAAGATCAGAAGCTGCTCAAGTATATCTCCGTAAAGGAACTTGATGTAGGAAGACGAAGAGAGTTCTTCTTTTGGAATGCCATTGAGTTCATTCCAGATCTGCCTGTCGGGTTTTCCGATCATGGACAGACGAAGGTAGCTGCTCTTCTTCTTTCGAGTGAGAGCAGAGACAACCGCAGCCTTGATGCCATCGGCAAAGGCTTCTAGTTCTTCTTCGCTGATCTTGACCTCTTTCTCAGGATCGAAGAGCTTGTAGATGTCTTCGACCAGAGTGTCGATGGTCTTCTTGTCTGCGGTCATCTCTGCAATGCCTTTTCTATCAGGCTGCGTTAGCCATAGAGGTGGCTAGCTTGAACGAACTGTCGTCAAGCTTGTAGCGAGTGTATGTCTCTCCCTCTGGCGTCTTGGCTCGAACAGCCATGATCGCAATCCCCATCTTGCGAAGACGGGAGATCGTGGCCGTCAGGTTCTCGCACAGACCCATCTCGATTGCGGTCTTGCGGGTAACACGACGACGACGAAGAAGAGCCTTTAGTACGCGAAGTTCATTGCTCAAGATTGCTTCTCCTTTATTGTTACTCTCTTGATTGAAGATCATCAATGGTCCCACTCCTCACCCATTGACACGCTACCCAATTTGATGTCGGTAGCCCCACGCGTGCGTGTTGTACTCTGGTCTTATCAGAAGGGAATATCGTCGCCCTTCACATGCTCGCTTCCGTTGGCTGCCGCTGCCATGTGGGCAGGTGGCACGGTGTAGCCACCATCCACTGCATCAAAGCCATCATCCTTGCCTCCGCCATAAGGCACGAGGCTGACTACCTGTACCTTGATGAGGTCAGCAGATACACCCTTCTTGCCACGAACGGTGTACTCGTAAGGCTGGTACTTGACGTTGACGACTGAACCGTTGCCGATCAGCGAAGCATCCCAAGGGTTCTTGGCAGCATCGATGATCTCTGGTGCATTGCGGGTCGAGCCATCACGCTTGGTAACCTTACGCTTGATGGTGATGAAGTCGCCACGATCATCGTTCTTGTTCTTGACCTGTAGACCATCGGCCATGACCTTCTTCTTGTTCTCTTGGTCAAGGCTGACATCGATGGACCAGCATGGCTCAAACGTGGTGTTGGGCTGGATTAGCGAAGCCCAGTAAGCCTTGCCGGAAATGATCGTGTACTTGTTCTTCTCAGCCATTTTAGTCTCTCCTCTTCTCTTCTGAAACATAATTGCCCCAACATCCGTCATTGGATGTTGTAGGGCGGTTGGAACTCTACAGCTTATTGGCTTTAGAGTCAAGCACTATTTTCAGTAGTGCTTCGGGTTCGTACAAGGCATCGATCTTGATGTTGTACATGTCGCTTTTGGCAGTGAAGTTGTTGGCAGGATCTAGATCCCCCTTCTTGATCTTCATTGCCTTGTCGAAGTATTCCTTCTTTGGCATGTAGCCGAGCAACCATCCGACAGTCATGTCCTTCTTGACTCGACAGAAGAAGTAGTAATCACACCGCTGCTTGATGTTGAAGGCAGCAATGGAGCAATCATACTCCAGCTTTGGAGTCCAGTTGGTGGACTTTGTCTTTACATCGACTGTCTGGCCATTGATCAGCTCCATGTCGTAGTCATAGGAATGCTTCAACGGAACCTTAAGGTATTCTGCTACAAGCAGTTCACCTAGAAAGCCATAGATGTTTCCTCCTCCTTGCATGATGGAATTCTTGATGATGCCCATCTCCTCCGACATGATGCGAGCTTGTGCAATCATGTCGATATGGACAGGCACCTCAAGGATAAGATTCTTTCCCACTAGTGCGATTCCTTCCTTGTCAGTGAGTCTCAGCCCAAGTCTTGCCGATCTTGTATTCGGAGTCAAGCCTGCAACGGAAGTCCAAGATCTTCTGCGTATCCTTCATGGCTTCCTTTGTCAACTCTCCAAAATCTTTGGCGTGTTCGGTCAGTACATCGTGCTGGTACTCGTCATGGATGGATGCCACTAGCTTTGCGTCAAGTTTCGTAGCGGCTACCCTGTCTCTGATCTGGACAAGCCATTGCTTGCACACTACCGCGCCTCCTCCTTGTATCAGTAGGTTCATTGCTGCGTGTGCGTTGCGAACGATAAGACGCCTGCCATCGATGCCGATAAGATAGCCTCTCTTCGCAGCAATATCAACCCTCTTGCGGAAGATCGATATCTTTGGGACGTTGGTCAGGAACTTGTCGATGAGTTGCTGTCCGACTTTTGCATCTCCTCCGACGATGCTTCCGATCTTTGCTGGTCCAGCACCGTAGATGAAGGCGTAGATGAATGTCTTCGCCTGATCTCTTGTGTCAAGTCCAGCAGCCTTCTGGTTCGCAGTGTGGATATCGCCATCGACAACCTCGCTAGTAAACTTCGGGTCGTTAAGATAGTGGGCTAGGACGCGAAGCTCAAGCGAAGAAGCATCACAGCCAACAAGAGAATGACTTGGCTTGCTAGCAGTCCAGCAGGATCTGCACTCATGACCATATGGCGAATACGAAGCTGGAACTTGAGCAACGTTAGGTGAAGTATGTGCCATTCGGCCACTAATAGTTCGTAGGGTAAGTACACTGCCATGAACCTTTCCGTCATCCTTGACCAATTCTATCCATGACTTGATCTGCGTTACACGCTTCTCAAGAAGAAGATACTCTGCAATCAGTTTTGCCTCTGGAATATCTACCTCATTGAGGACAGACTCGTCAACTATTGCACTTCCCTTTTCAGTGAACTTCTCAGGCTTCCAGCCCCTTAGCATTAGCTGGCGTACAATCTGCTGTCTTGATGCTAGATTG
>Ga0222713_10007324_pt1 | contig 10366 bp, 9 predicted proteins | sample C33_649DmetaG_FD_165061 | JGI IMG/M metagenome (GOLD analysis project Ga0222713, IMG submission 165061) | Estuarine water microbial communities from San Francisco Bay, California, United States - C33_649D | ecosystem: Environmental > Aquatic > Marine > Unclassified | place: USA: California... | reverse complement strand
CGAGGCTCGCGAGCCGTTCCGCGAACTCCAGCCCGGCATCGCCGACGTAGATCGTGCTGTCGATGTGCGCGTGCGTGATGTCAATCAGCCGCGGCGCGCCGGCGATCTCGCCCATCCGCGACACAATCTTCATCGCCAGCGCCGTCGCCGGTCCCATCTCTCCGGCCAGCATCGCCGCGTCTCGTTCACTGAATCTCACGCCGTGCTCCCAGGTCCGCAATCCCGCAAGCCCTCAATCCCCCAATCCCCCAATCCCGATCCTCAATCCTCATTCCTTAATCCTCAATTGCGAGCCCGAAGAGCGAGCATCAGGGATTCTTGATCGAAACGGGTAAGATCGAGCCATGGTGACTTTTCGACCCTCGCGAGCCGCGTGGCTCCTCATGACCGTGGCGGCCGTGGCAGGGGGCGGCGGTGCCGACGTCTCGGCCCGGCAGATCACGCGGCCGACCGCTGTCGTGACGCCTCTGGCCGAGGCCAGTGCGGCGCGGAGTGGGCGGGAGGTGCGACTAGCCGCGCGGGTGGTGTTGCCGTCGGCGGCGCTCCACGTGCAGGCCAACAAGCCGCGCGAGGAGGGGCTGATTCCCACCGTTCTCACACTCGATGCCCCAGAGGGCGTCACCATCAACGAACTCGTGTACCCGGAGGCAACCGAGTTTGCGGTGGCTGGGTTTGACCAGCCATTACTCGTGTACGGCCACGACTTTGTGATTGGCGTACGGGCGACGGTCGCCGCGACGGTGCCGCTGGGCACGGTGACCATTCCCGCGTGGGTGCGGTATCAGGCGTGTAACGACTCGGTGTGTTTCCTGCCCCTCACAGTCGAGACGCGCTGGACCCTTCAGGTGGTCGCGGCGGATGCCGCGGTGACGCCGCAATATCAGGACGTCTTCAAGGCCATCAAGTTCGGCACCGGCAGCGCGCCTCCCGTGCGCGCGGCCGCCGACGCTGAACCTGTGGCGCCGGTGGTGGATACGGCCGATCTCGGCGACGGCGTGGCGATGTTGGACGGCTTTGAACTGCGGTCGCCGGCCGGCACCTACATGGATCGCGACGAGTTTCTCGCATTCCTGGCGGCGGCCGAAGCCGGCGTCATGCCGAGCGGCTGGTTTGACGGGCGCGGCCCGCTGGCCATCCTGGCGATCGTGTTGCTGGGTGGGCTGGCGCTCAACCTGACGCCGTGTGTGCTGCCGATGATTCCGATCAATCTCGCGATCATCGGCGCCGGCGCGCGCGCGGGCTCACGCCAGCGCGGGTTCCTTCTCGGCGCCAGTTACGGCGCGGCGATGACGCTTGTATACGGCGTGATTGGTCTGGTGGTGATTCTCACAGCCGGCGCGTTCGGTGGGATCAACGCGTCGCCCTGGTTCAATCTCGCGATCGCCATCGTGTTCGTCGTGCTGGGCCTCGCGATGTTCGACGTCCTGCTGATCGATTTTTCGAAGTATTCGACCCTGTTCCAGCCGAAGGCGGGGCAGCAGGGCAGTGTCGCGCTGGCGTTCACGATGGGGGGCGTCGCGGCGCTGCTGGCCGGGGCCTGTGTGGCACCCGTGGTGATTCAGGTCGTGCTGTTCGCGAGTGACCTGTACGCCGGCGGGTCGCAGATCGCGCTGGCACTGCCGTTTGTGCTCGGCCTCGGGATGGCCATTCCCTGGCCGATCGCCGGCGCCGGCATGGCCGCGTTGCCGAAGCCGGGTGCATGGATGGTGCGCGTCAAGCAGGTCTTCGGCGTGCTGATCATTGGCACGGCGATTTATTACGGCTACCTGGCCTACACCCTCTTCGAGAACCGCATGGTGGATGGCACCGAAGTCTCGTCGAGTGTGGACGAGATGCTCAAGAGCGGGTGGCACTCGTCATTGGCTGCCGGGCTCAGCGAGGCGCAGCGCGACCAGAAGCCGGTGTTGCTCGACCTGTGGGCCACCTGGTGCAAAAACTGCCTGGTGATGGACCAGACCACGCTGAAGGATCCTGCGGTGGTGCAGGCGCTCGCGGGCTACGTGAAGATCAAAGTGCAGTCGGAAGACCTGGACAACCCCGCCACCAGCGCGCTCATGCAGCGCATCGGCGCGGTCGGCCTGCCGGCCTACGTTGTCCTGCAGCCCCGATAGGACGTACCTGTGGGCGCAGGCGCGTAGAATCCGCGCGCATGACCAAGTCCGCTGCCGGCCTTCTCGTTCTGTTGTTGCTTTCGGCAGCGCAGGCTCCACCGCTGTGGGTGGAAGCCACGCCGAATCCGTTGCCGGAGACGAGCACCTGGATCAACAAGGTTGAGGGGGCCGATCTGAACGGCGACGGCCGGCCCGACCTGCTCTTCGCCAACGGCGGCGACTATTCCACACCGGGCAAGCCGGAGCCGAACGGCGCGTACATCAATCGCGGTGGCCGGTTGGCATTTGAGGATCGCAGCGCGGCCGTCTTCGGGCCGACGCCGGATCCGCGAGGTGCTGCGATTCATTCTGCTGATACTGGCCCAGCAATTCCTGCTTCTTCTGAATCGCCTTCTCCTGGGCCGTGTAGGCCTGCACGATCGACTGCGACGTCTGCGGATACTCGTGGTACTCGGTGTTGAGGCCCCCCCGCCATCGCGTAGTAGTCCGTCGTCGGAATCGGGTCGTATTCGTGGTCGTGGCACCGGGCGCAGCCCACCGTCATGCCGAGGAAGCCGCGACTGACGGCGCCCACGCGGCCGTGCCGTTCATCGGCGCGGGAGATCTCGACGGCGCCGTTGTTGTAACACCAGGGACCAAAGCCACCGGGAGCCAGTATTATGCCCGCATGAAGTCACATCGCAAGCTCGCGGCGACGTTTGTTCTGGCCTGGCTGACGTTCGGTGGGCCCTCGGCAGTCGCGCAAATCCAGTCACCGCCTCCCCCGGGACCGCCGGCGTTGAAACTGCCGCTGACAAATCTGGTGCCTGATGCCACCGTCGCCATGGCTGGGTCACGACGACTGGCTGGGAGTGGGAATGCGGTGTGGGTCATCAACAGTGCCAGCGGCACGCTGATGCGTGTGGACCCCAAGACAAACACACCCGGGAAGCCTGTGCTGGTCGGCAGCCGGCCGTGTGCCCGTTCGCTCGTTGCCTTCAAGAGTGTGTGGGTGGCCGAGTGCAGCCTGCCCGCCCTGGCTCGCCTGAATCCCGACACGAACCACGCCGTCGCAGAAATTTTTGTGCCCGGGGGGGCGCAGTCCGTGGCGTTTGCCGAGGACGCCGTGTGGGTGGCGGGCACCACTCAGGCGACCGTGACTCGGCTCAACGCCGGGGACGGCACCGTCTCGCGCATCGATCCGAAGACCAGCAAGGTCACCTCAACGATCACGCTCGGCGTCACCGCCACGGGCGGTGTGATTGCCGCCGGATCGGTGTGGGTGGCTGCAACCCCGACCGACATCTGGCGCGTCGACCCGACACGCGTGGAAGCGACACGCGCACCGGAGCCCCCGAGCACCCGCCCATCTGTCCAGCTGCCCATTCGCACAGTCGCCTCCGACGGCGTGCCCGTCGATGCCGACGGCAATCCGCAGTATTCGACCTTCTCGTTGTGCGCTGTGGACCCGGCCGCGCAGCAGTCCGGTGCGGCCGTGACCACACGCGTGCCGTTTGTCGGGCGCGCGGTGCCGCATGTGCGGGCCGGCGTCGGGGCGGTGTGCACCCAGGCGTCCACGCGCGTCGAGAACGGACGCGAAGGGCTCGACCTGATGGCGAAGGGCGTGGCACCCGCCGATGCACTGGCGCAACTGCTCGCGCCGGATCAGCAGCGGGAGTCACGGCAGGTTGGACTCATCGACATGCAGGGCCGGACGGCCGCGCACACCGGAACCCAGAACGGCGCATGGGCCGGCAGCCGTCAGGGACTCAATTACACCGTGCAGGCCAACATCATGGTCGGCCCCGAAGTGGTCGAGGCCGTGGCGAATTCGTTCGAGGCAACCGCCGGCACCGGCATGCCGCTTGCCGAGCGCATGATTCTTGCGATGGAAGCGGGGCAGGCGAAGGGTGGTGACCGCCGGTGGGGACTGCTCCAGTCTGCCGCGATCAAGATCGCCGACCCGAACACGCCGGGCCGAGGTGGTGACAATATCGCGCTTGCGATCGAAGTGGGCGAACACGCCGAACCGGTCGCTGAATTGAAGCGCATCTACTACACAACCGCGCGTCGTCTCGGGTATCGATCCTTCTCGCGCATCGAGGGCGCAGATGTCATCGAACTCAAGCGCATGTTGCACGCGCTCGGCTACTGGCGTCCCACACTGGAGACGTTCCCCGCCAACGCGCCAGCCCGCGAGTATGGTCTCTATGACGATGAGGCGATTGCGGCCGTGGACAAGTTCCGGGCAGACAAGGGACTCGTCTATCAGGGCAATCCGCCGGGACTGGTGGACGAGCGGTTCATTACGGCGCTCCGGGCGGCCTATTTCGCGAAGCGCAAGGGCGGATGACTATCCCCGCACCACCAGCACCGGACACGCCGCGGCTCTGATCACCTCGTGTGCGGTCGAGCCATAGATCGCGGTGCCGAGGGCGCCGCGCCCATGGGCGCCCATGACGATCAGGTTGGCCGACATGTCCGTCGCCACCTGGAGGATGGCGCGGTGGCTGCGACCGGATCGCACCGTCGGGACGACGTCACACCAGTCGTGTGGTTCGGCCTCCGCGAACGTCCGGAGCCGTGTCTCGGCATCCGACAGCACGTACTGCCGGTATTCCTCCGCGTTGTACGCCGCGACTTCCACGGGATCGCCCTCGGCCAGCCAGTCGACGACGTGCAGCGCGGTGACCGCGCCGTTGGACTGACTCGCCAGGTCGAGCGCAAACCCATAGGCCTGCTGCGAGGCGGGGGAGAAGTCGATCGGGCAGAGGATGCGCGTGAAGATCGGATCGTGCGGGGCCGGCACCGCGTGGGGCGGCACCGTCAGCACCGGACATGACGCCCGCTGCAGGACACGGCCGGTGACCGAGCCGTGGAGCAGCCGGTCGAACCCGCGGCGGCCATGGGTGCCCATGACGACAAGGTCCGCCTTCGTCGTCAGCGCCCGATCGAGGATCGCGGGCGACGCGTCGCCTTCCACGACCTGCACGTCCGGTGTGATGTCGGTCAGTGCGTCAAGGTCCAGCGCACGGCGGATCTCGGCGAGCACGGCATCCTTCGGCGGCGGATAGAGCAGGTGTGTCAGTTCGCCGATCGCTCCGGGCGGCATCGGCACGGCCTCAAAGGTCGGCACCACGTGCAGCACCGTCAGTCGCGCCTGGTACCAGCGCGCGAGCGACAACGCGTAGCCGAGTCCGGGCGCGGCGGCATCGCTCAGGTCGGTCGGATAGAGGATGTGGGTGAATCGGACCATGATGTGCCTCCCGCGTGACGATTATTGATAAACGATGACCACCGGGCGTGGTGACAGGTCGAGGACCTGTGCCGGCGTAAACAGGTTGCGGTCCTGCTGGTAGAAGAGCTTGATGCCGGCATACGCCATCGGCTGACGCATGACCGCGCGGTAAGTGGATCGTTTGAGGGCCTGTGTGCCAAAGCCGTCCATCACCAGCACGGTATCCACGACCGCGCTCGCCCGGACGTTCGCCTTGTCAGGGAGCATGTCGAGTCTGAACTGATGGACGATCAGGATCTTCGGCGGAAGACGATGGGTGGCGATGAGACGTTCGAGGACATCGAGACTGGTGTTGATGTCGCTCGCATACAGCCGACCCACCTGCTGCCCCGGAACCTGGCAGTCGGTCATCGCGAACTCGGGGTCGAGCGCGAGGTAGACGTCCGGTTCCTTCAGATACGGTTCCAGCGCCTTCACTTCCGCCGCGACGGTTGACCGTCCGACCTGGACGTCGAGGACCACCTTGTAGTCGTGTGCGCGGGCCTCAAGCAGTAGCGCGTCGATGACATCCCTGGTCTCGCGCCGGCGCCACATCGCGTCGGCCCCGGCCGTGCACTGCGCGACGACGGCCACCAGGTGGTAGGCCATCAGGACAGGTGCGGGACTGACCGCGCGATAGGCCTTCGCCTGCGCCTCGAATCGTGCAACACGCGCATCGCCGGACTGTTCGCCAAGGGCCCCCATCCGGGTGCTGCGCGGGTTGCCGTACCACGTCAGCAGAATGTGGTCATCAAGAACGGCGCGCGGAACACGACCGGCCGTGGGAGGAGCTGCGGCCAACGTGGCGCCTGCGGCCAGCGTCAGCAGGAGTGCGGTCAGTCGCACGTGCATCGGGGCCTCCATGGGCATTCGATGCATATGGCGTACCGCAGTCGAGACCGCCGGGTATCGAATGACAGGCGGGCGTCAGGGGCAAAAAAGGGCACGCCCCCCAGGGAGGTGGGTGTTTTTCCGGCAGTCGCCTCGGGGTAAGATGGCCGCGGAGGAATTCCACAATGCGACGAATGGGACTGACAGTGGCGGCGGTGGTGTTGGCGGCGGCGGTCTGGATGCCTGCGGTGCAGGCGGATCCCGTCAAGGTGACCGGGGAATTGATCGACGTCATGTGCGGGGCCACCAAGAAGGCCGGCGACAGCCACAAGGCGTGCGCGGAGAGCTGCGCGAAGCGCGGGGAACCGGTGGCCGTGTTCTCGAAGGACGGGATGTACACCATCACCGGGCCGCTGACCGAGAACAAGAACGCCAAGCTGATCGAGTTCATGGCCAAGCAGGTCACCGTGACCGGCGAAGTGACCAAGGACAAGGACGGCAAGATGACCATCCTGGCGACGGCGATCGTGCCGTCGAAGTAAGAACGATTCGGAGAGCGACTGGCGGTGGCTGCACGAGCAGTCACCGCCAGTCGTGTGTTTACGCCTGCGTTCGGTAGAACGTCGACTGCAGATCCTCGATCAACCGCTTCATCTCCAGCGCGTCACCCTTGCTGTGCCCGTGGCACACGATCGGATTGTGTCCGCCGGTCGTTTCGATGAACACGTCCGAAAACAGAATGTTCGTGTCGATCTTGATCGACGCGACGTGGGAAATGTGGATCGACTTCTCCAGCTTGCCGATCCACTGCGGCGTGAAGTGGGTCACGCTCGACTCGGTGATCGCCACCTGCGAGGGGAATAACCGGTTACCGGAGCTCAGGCGGCTGGCTCTGAAGACATGCGCGCCTGGAATTTTCCGGCCCTTGCTCAGAATGAACCACACCAGCAGACCCAGCGCGATTACGGCGCCGGCGGCAATCCGCACCCAGAGACTCGACCAGTCGATGCCCATCAGGCGAAGAGCGTAGCCGAAAATTAGACCGCTGAAACACCAATGGGGTAAGGTGACCTTCAAAGTGAGGGCCTCCCGATGGACAGACGAGACTTCCTGCTGAAGACGGCAGCGGTCGCGACAGGTGCCGTGATGCCGCTGCAATCCCTGTTGGCGCGGGCGGCCACCGGGGCGCCGATTCGGCGGTCGCTGGGCTACGGCCCACTGGCGCCCGTCAACGACTCGACCACCGGATTGCCCCTGCTGCATCTTCCCCCGGGGTTCACCTATTTCACCTTTGGCTGGACCAGAGACCCGCTTGACGACGGTTCGCCGACACCGGCGATGCACGACGGCATGGCGGCGTTCCCGTTGCCGGGCGGCATCGTCCGCCTGATTCGGAATCACGAAGTCAGCACCGCGCCCGCGTTTGCATCGTCGCCCGCCTACGACCCGCAGGCGGGCGGGGGCACGACGACGATTGACGTGGATCTCGTAAATGCGAAGGTCATCCGCAGTGCGGCGAGCCTCGCCGGCACGATCAGAAACTGCGCGGGTGGCCCCACGCCGTGGGGGTCGTGGTTGACCTGTGAGGAGACGGTGGCGACGCCGCAGAGTGATCCGAGGTTGTCGCGCGATCACGGCTGGATTTTTGAAGTACCGGTCGAGGGCCGTGCGACGGCCGAACCGCTGCGGGCGATGGGGTGCTTCGTCCACGAGGCCATTGCGGTGGATCCGGCCACGGGGTATGTCTACGAGACCGAAGACGCGACCGAGGCGGGCTTCTACCGCTTCATCCCGAAGGAACGTAACCGGATGACCTTGGGCGGCACGCTTGAGATGCTCGCGATCAAGGGCTCGCCGGAACTCGACACGCGGAAGGGGCAGAAGAACGGTGTGACCTATGCCGTCGAATGGGTGCCCATCACACAGCCGGAGCGGGCGCATCACGACGCGGAAAAGCGTGACGGCGCGGGGGTGTTCCGGCAGGGGGTCGTGCAGGGCGGCGCGACCTTCGCGCGGCTTGAAGGCGCGTGGTACGGCAACGGCGCGATCTTCTTCACGGCGACGTCTGGCGGCGATCGCCAGCGCGGGCAGGTGTGGGAATACACGCCGGCGACCGAGTCGCTGCGTCTGGTGTTTGAATCCCCGGGCTGGGACATTCTCGACTACCCGGACAACCTGTGCGTGAGTCCGCGCGGGGGGCTCGTGTTGTGTGAGGACGGCGGAGGCGGCGCGAACTTCGTGCGCGGCCTGACGCTCGATGGACAGATCTTCGACTTCGCCCGCCAGAACGTCGTGCTCGCGGGGGAACGCAACGGGTTTACCGGCGACTTCCGATCGATGGAAGTCGCCGGCGTGACCTTCAGTCCCGATGGACGGTGGCTGTTGTTCAACGTCCAGACGCCGGGTATCACGTTCGCGGTCACCGGGCCCTGGGCGAACGGCGTGTTGTAGAACCGGGGTACGATCCGCCGATGCGAAAACGACGACTCGACGGGGCGGCGCTGGTATGGGTGATCGGCACTGCGGTGGGCCTGGCGTCCTGGCCGCTGATCGAACGTGTCGTGGTGGCCATGGGTGCCGAGGTGCCGTTTACGCAGGCAATTCCCGGCAGCACGTTGCGCTGGTTCAAGGGCAACACGCATACGCACACGCTCAACAGCGACGGCGACAGCACGCCTGACGATGTCGTGCGGTGGTATCGGGAGCATGGCTATCAGTTCGTCGTCCTCACTGATCACAATTTTCTGACGAAGGTCGATGGGCTGAACGCGCTCCACGGCGCGGACGAGAAGTTTCTGGTCATCAAGGGCGAAGAAGTCACATCGTCGTTTCAGTCGAAGGCCGTCCATGTGAATGGGCTCGATGTGGCGTCGCAGGTCGAGCCCACACGCAACGCGGCGTCATTGGTTGCGACCATCCAGGGGAATGTCGATGCGATCCGGAAGGTGAATGGGATTCCGCACATCAACCACCCCAACTTTCTCTGGTCGATGACTGGCGATGACCTGCTGAAGGTGTCGAACAACCGGCTGCTGGAAATCTATAACGGCCATCCCACCGTGCATAACGACGGTGGCGGTGGCGTTCCCGGACTCGAGCAGGTCTGGGATCAGCTGCTCACGGCGGGACAGCAGGTCTACGGCATTGCGGTGGATGATGCGCATGTCTTCAAACAGCCCGGGAATCCCAATGTGGCCGGGCCCGGCCGCGGCTGGGTGGCCGTCCGTGCGGCGCGGCTTGAGGCGCGCGCGGTGCTTGAGGCCATGGAGCGCGGGGATTTTTACGCATCCACCGGCGTCGAACTTGCCGATATTCGGGTCACGCCGACGTCCCTGACCGTCGAGGTGCGACCGCGCGGGGACTTCAAATACCGGGTGCAGTTCATCGGACGGGAGGGGCGCATTCTGCACGAATCCATCTTGCCGACGGCCACCTACACCTTCACCGGGCAGGAGGGCTACGTCCGGGCCAAAGTCATCGACAGCATGGGCCGTGCGGCCTGGGTCCAGCCGACGTTCGTCAAGTAGCTGTAGTCCAGGGGTCCAGGGGTCCAGGAGTCCAGAAGTCCAGGGACCTTGAAGCCGGCGTCTGACGTATTGGTGGTAGGCTTTCGCGCGCTTCGCCCTCTTCTGGAGATTCCGATGACCCGACGTGTTCTGCTGTGTGTGTTCGCTCTTCTGCTTGCCATTCCGACGCTTCATGCTGCCCCTGCCCAGGACCTGACAGGCAAGTGGAATGGCACCTTCATCATGACCTTCAATGGGGAACAGCGTGATGATGTCGCCGAGATGACGTTGACTCAGAAGGGGGCTGTGCTCACCGGCACGGTGGGGCCGAACGCCCACCAGCAGTGGACCATCGAAAACGGCAAGGTGGACGGCACCAAGGTGACTTTCGACGTGATGGCGGATGGGCCGGTGATCAAGTTCACCCTGACGCTCGCGGACGGTCGCCTCAAGGGTGACGCCGCCGCGTCGATGGACGGACAGTCGATGACCGCCAAGGTCGACGTCGGACGCAGCAAGTAGTTGGGCGGGTGGGCTACTGGGCGGATGGGCTACTGGGCGGATGGGCGGATGGCGGCCCGCAGCCCGGTGAAGGCTTTTCCGTGCACCTGTTGCACGCCGCTCCGCTTGAGTAAGTCCGCAACGTTGTGCTTCGTGATTGC
>Ga0222713_10007317_pt1 | contig 10371 bp, 12 predicted proteins | sample C33_649DmetaG_FD_165061 | JGI IMG/M metagenome (GOLD analysis project Ga0222713, IMG submission 165061) | Estuarine water microbial communities from San Francisco Bay, California, United States - C33_649D | ecosystem: Environmental > Aquatic > Marine > Unclassified | place: USA: California... | reverse complement strand
GGTCTCTGTCATGTATGATGATGACCTAACCTATGAGTTTGACAGGACCGTAAATGCACAAATGATAAAAGAAGGACACGGCTATTCGTATCACGGAGGAACAAAACAGAAATAAAAAAATGTTTTTTTTGGTTTTGTGTTGGTTTTGTTTTGTTGTTTTTTGTTTTGTGGTTTTGTTTTGTTGTTTTTAGTGGTTTTGTTTTGTTGTTTAGTGGTTTTGTTTTGTTGGTTTTGTTTTGTTGTTTTTGTTTTTTGCATCATTGCATCATTTGGATTTTATCATTTGGCGCAGGGAGCAGTTGCACTTGCATTGTTCATGGGCGCCTTGGTGGCATGCTTGGCAGCTGATGCCGACGCCGACGCGGTTGCATTGGCACGGGCGGCAGCAGTTGCCTTCGTGGCATTCGTAGCACTGGCCATGGCGGCATGGAGGACAATCACAACGGCAATCATCTGGCCCGAATGCGCAACTGTCCGACTCCGTGAATTGTTTGAACAACATCATGCGTTGCTGCAGTTTGCAAAGCTTGCTGTGAATTCGCGAGACGAGTGGCTGAATGAGAGACGGAATCGCATCCTTCATGTCCTGTATGACGCGCAACGACATTTGAATCATGGTTTCCATAGTGAGAGATTCCAACGAAGCAGGCGCACCACGTTTTACCGTTTTGCGCCCATCACGAATACTTTTCCAGTATTTGTTGATTTGCTCACGTTGAACCTGAATGATGCGAACCATGATTTTGCGAAGACTGTCAATCTCGTTCATCAGAGCCAATATGGGCTTTGCATGCTTGCTGACCCGTTCAATGAATTCGTTGGGGTTCAAAACATGATATTCAACCGCATTTTCTGCAATGGCTTCATACTCATTGAATTGACGTTCAACGCCATCAATGTGGGTGCGAACCAACGTGTGGCACTGGGCCACGCGATGAAGGTATGCTTTTGATTGTGCCATTGAACAACAAATGAATCAACAAATGAATCAATAATATATCGAAGAATGGACTGGAATGCTTTGAAAAGCGAATCTGGTAGTTGGAAACTTGGAAGCTTGGGTTGCCGTTAGGCCTGGCTGCAACAAGACAAATGAAAAAGCAATTCAATTTTTTTCATTTTCATACATTTTTTGGGATGACATCGGGTCATTTTTTTTTGATTTTATTTCATATCAGCTGCTCTTACTGGATGTGAGGCTGGAGTTTATCGGCTTCAAAAATTCGTTCTGTGTTTCCAAATCCTGCAAGTAATTGTTGTCTTTTAAGAAGGGGTTCATTCCCACTTGCGGGGTTAATCCGCGTTCGTATATTTTGTCGCTATTATTCTCTCGTTTTGAATGTTGGAACTCTTGAAAATCCTGAAAGTTGTGAAGTTGCTGCTGCTGTGACTGCTGCTGTGAGTGTTGCTGCTGCTGTTCAAGTGAGCCTGGTTGTTCTTCTTGGGTTGCATATGGATTTGTGGTGCTATATGTTTTTATTCGCGGCGTTTTTAAATTCTCAGAGGGGTATGACGGACGCCACATGACATTTGACGACTGCATTTAATGCAAATGGGTTCGAAATGGAATATGTAAGGCCAATATACATATTCTATTAAAATTTTCAATGAAAAATCACGCATTCTACCCAATCAAACATCCATCATATCGCTTTTTCTTCTCAATGGTGGTCCAGCAGTCTTCGCACGCAAACCCATGATGCTGCTTGTCAGCCACCTTTTTCAAAACGAATTTCGACTTGTTGCACTTGTTGCATTGAAACTTGAGAATTTGATTATTGTCATCCAGCACTGGTCGTACTTCCATTTGTGTTTCCATTTGTAGGATTTAATATTATCTACAAAATTCGTTTAAGTTTATATTATGCAAAAATATAATATAAAAATTGATTGCAACGTATTTTCACATTGAGATTGACCGACCATAAAAAATGCAGTCCAATTCTGACATTCAGTTCCATCCATTTGTAATCAACGGCACAAGGTTCTTGATGTGCAAGCTTCCCGAACAGCCCTTCTCCACGCTGCACGACCCTGAAACCAAAGAAATCGTGGGCCAATGGAACAATGATGCCGCGCAGTATGAGATACGGACTCGTGCATAATCGCCGCACAATCGCCGCACAATCGCCGCACAATCGCATGAAGCTCATGAACTCATCAGGCGCGCCATGTTCACCACCTCCGGTTTGGCCGTCGCCGACGCCTGGAAAATCTTCAAGATGTGCGCATCATCCCGGAATCGGATGCTGTATTCCTGCTGCAGCTTGTTGCGCCCGATGCGCCCCAGCGCCTGAATGATTTTTTCCTGGCTGATGTCGCTCAAGTCTTTGCCCAAGTACCCGTGACAAAACTGGTAATTCGTGCCGTAAATGTAGTCGGTCGATGCAATAATCAAGTAAAGCCGCTGCTTCTGTGCCAAGTCCTTCATGATTTCCGTGTACGTCTTGTTGGAATTCGACTGCTCCGTCATGACGCCGACCCCCATCATGAGCAGCACCTTCCAAATGTTCTCAATCGGCAGCACCATGATGCGCTCCACGTCCTCCGGCTCCACCTGCGACGTGAATGGATTCGCGGCGTCAATGTCTTCCTTTGTGAGATGCGGCGCCCACCGCTTCAAGTGGTCCGCCCGGTTGGGGACAAACATGTCGTTCAACGCGCCCCACTTCACCTGCCGCCGCAGCTCGTCCATCCGTTCTTGGAGTCGCCGCACTTCCGGGCTGAACCGCATGTCGTCCATCTTCTTGGTGCTTTTCTTGTCCTTGTCCTTGTCGTCCTTGTCCTTGTCTTTGGACCCCTCCTCCATTTTGTCCTCAATCTCCCGCGCCAGCTCCTCCATCGCGTCCTTGATTTCATTGTTGTGGTCAATGATTGCCATCAAGTCGTCCATGACGCACTCCGGAATCTCCGCAATCTGCAGCGCGAATCGCGCGATTTTCTCCACGTCGTTTGCCAAAAACAGCGTCGGCCCGCACGTCAGCGTGTGCGCGTCTTTTGACGTTATGTTGACATTCGAGGCGTGCATGCGTGCGCGCTTCGCCTGGAAATGCGCCCAAATTTCGGCCCACTTGTCGGCCTGCACGTTTTCCAGCAGCTCCAAGTAATACTCCTTTATGTTCGTCATGTTGATGTCGGCTATGTCCGAAAAATGCCGCTCGACCGCATAGCGCTCCGAGGTCCACAGCTTCTCCGCATTCACATGAGAAATGAACCCCACCACTTCGCGCAAATCAAAGTAGCGCAGCAACGTTTTGTATTTGCGACAATGTGCCGCGGATGCGCGCATTTCATCGTAGCCGTCAAACATGAGGTGCGGCAGCTGCACGTACCCGTCTTTGTTCACCAGTGAGATGGTTTTTTGACAATCGTGGCTCACGATGCTGTGCACTTGGGCGCTTGAAAACCGCGCCTGAAAATCCATGATGGTGGGCGCCATGTCCGCCTGATGCGGCAGCGTGGCCGATGACAGCACGACGTTGGGAACAATGTTTTCCGTCCAGTTCTCTTTGATGAGCGCGTGAAACTCGTGCTCGGCGTAGTCCATCGTGATTGTGGGCTCGTCCCAGTAGAGCAACAACTTGTGCAGCGGGTTGAACGCGTTCATGTAATACATGGCGTGCTTATACGACTTGATGTCGCTGATCATGATTTCCACATTGTCGCCCACGCTGTTGTCCACCTTTCGAATGCCGCCCGTTCGGCGGTCGCGGATGACATCCTTGGCCGAATAGTAGTGCAGCCGAATGTTGTCCACGCTGCCGCACCCGAATGCAAACGCGATGCGTTTTTTCGCGGAAATGCAGGCTTTGGCCAGTGCCAGGCCCACGTGGCGCGCGGCACACACAAAAATCACGCGATAGTGTTCGCTGAGTCCAATCGGGGTGAGCGTTTTTCCAGTGCCGGTGGGCGCAATGTAGAGAACCAACTTGGGCGTGGCGTCATTCTTGAGTGCCGTGAATATCTGTTTTTGGTGCTCGTACAGCTTCATGTCGCCGCATTTGAACACGTACTCGTTTTTCTCCACGTATTCGTGTGCTTTCGAAATGAACCCGGCGGGGTCGAAATCATTTTCCACCCGCTCGACCACGTGGTTCAAAAATGACTCCACGTGTGGGTTGATGTGCTCAATACTGTTGCGCCTCAACAAGCATATGCTGTAGTAGTAGTACATCCACTTTGGCCGACTTGGAATGGCCGGCGGAAGCGGGGGCGCGCGCTTTTTTTTTGACTCCGACACGTCCTGCAAATGGTCTCTCCAGTGCGCATACATGTGGGGAAACTTGCTGTTCAGAAGGTTCAACAATAAACTCAACAACACAAATTCGTATATCTTTGTTTTTTGCTCGTCCAAATTGCTGTTCGTGTTTTGAATGCGGATAAGGTCGGCTTTTTTCACCAGCTTCTTTTTGTCGGTGTCGGTTTTGAAATCCGACAGCCTGAACGCCTCCTGCATTTGGTCCACATGCGTTTTGAAATACAGCTCAAACATGTGCGCGTGCATTTCATCGGATGGGGAGATTTTCATATACTGCAACAACGTGTGCGTTGAATTGCGCACCACGTTCACATTATGAAACCCGTGTTTTATAAGCTCGTAAACCTCCTGCTCGTCGTGTGAATCCGGGACTTCCACGCCGTCCCATTCGCTCTTCGTGAGTTTGCCCTGTGTGAAATCCATTGGTCCCAGGGTGGTCAAAGTTATGTTTATTTAGCGCGGTTCCTTTAAATTCATTCATTAATGATTTTCCAGTTTGGCGAAATCAAATGTTTGGATTACTCAAAAAATTGATTTTGGTTTAATCCAGTTAAAACTAATGCATCGATAGAACATAACGTTCAATACAAATGACCCAACCATACACGACGCCATTGCCATCGCCATTGCCATCGCCATTGCCATCGCCATTGCCATCGCCATTGCTTGTGAGCCCGCCATTGCTTGTGAGCATTGACGGCAACATCGGCTCCGGCAAATCCACCACATGGGACATGTTGAAACAGGCATATGCCGGGCGCGATGATGTGCATTTCGTGGAAGAGCCCGTGGATTCGTGGCACCATATCAAGGACGGTGATGGGGTGCCCATTCTCACCAATTTCTACAAGGACCACAAGGCATATGCGTTCCGATTTCAAATGATGGCCTACATTTCACGCCTGGCTCTCTTGCGCCAAACGGTTCGCTCGAATGCAGGACGCTGTCGCGTGATTGTGACCGAGCGCAGCGTGGACACCGACCGCAACATTTTCGCCAAAATGTTGTATGACAGCGGCGACATTGCTCACGATGAATACACGATTTACAACATGTGGTTTGACGAGTTTGTGCGCGACCTGCCGGTTGCAGGGCTCGTCTACATTCGCGCCGACCCCGAGACGTGCATGGAACGCATCACGAAACGAGGACGCGAGGGCGAGTCCATCCCCCTTGACTACGTCCAGAAGTGCCACGATTATCATGAAGCATGGATAAACGAAATCGCGTGCAAAAAACTGGTCGTTGACGCCAACACAGAAATCGAAAAGACGGCAACTCATCGCGTGCAAGAAATCATGACATTCATCAACCAGTTGTCGGCAAACACGGTTCAGTGAACACGTCCTCGCGCATATGCTCGCGCATTCACACTTCACTAACATTTTTTTTGTCAGTAACACATCCATGCGCTCCAACCGTTGGCTGGCTGCGTGCGGGCACAAATGTTTCGCACATCCAGCATGAGCGCCATGTGGCAGGCGCACAGTGCAATCATGGCCAGCATTCGCGGCACCTGTTTCAACATGAATCGCTGCTGCACTGCGTCGTTGTAATCGGTGTCATCCAGCAACGAGTATTCGTTCTGCGTCGTGGGTCGCGTCTCGTTTCGCGATTTCAAAAGGCGCTGAGTAAGGGTGGTGTTGATGTCCGGCGCGCACCGGCGCAGCAGTTTCAATGCCGGATAAAACGCAACCGCAATGAACATCATCATGGACAACCAAATGTTGCTGTCAGTTATGAGCACGATGTACGCAACGTCCATTGCGACGACGGCAACGTGCAAGCCGCGGCTGGTCCATTTGGCCGCGCGGCTCAAAAGAATGGTGCGATGCTCATCGTCGGGAACGTAGAGTCGCATGGTTTGACGGCTTGGTTCATTCAAGTGCGCGTTCAACCCGTAGTGGTAACCATTCACGAGCGTGGCCCCGGTGTAAACGGCGCGCATCAGCGTCGGCGGATGCACGCATGCTAAATACAAGCTTTGAATTAACCCAATCCAGGAACACCAATGAAATAGGATAACGGGAGGCTGCATTATTTTGTCAATGGGGTGTTGGTACTATACTATAAACACATGTCTATAATATAATAAAATGCCATTTGATTTTTTTTGGATTGGGGTGTTCAATTCAACAACAACTTTTGCCGGCTAGATGGCGGCTTATACTTCAGAATGTCCAACTCTTTGGTCGTGGTGGGGAAACTGAGCGCACCGTAAATGTCCTGCAGGAGCAGCCACTCAAACATGCCGCCCAGATAAACCCGCACGTTTTTGAAGCCGAGATTCACGAGCTGCTGGTATTTTTTATGCACCGTGTCATCGTTCGCGTTTTTTCCATACACGATAATCTCTCGGTCCTTCCCCTTCGGGTCGGAAAGCATTGCGTTCATGGACACTTCTTCTTCATCAATTGGCAACGTGCCCGGAATCAAGCACCCCTGCATGCCCGGCGGCAGCGTGTTGATTAACAGCCACGGATGCGTCGTTGCATAATAGTTTGAATACTTGTGCTGGTCCAATGGATTGGCTGTGCGACATATGCATTGGATGTCCTCGTAATTCACTTTGGATATTGAAACGCCGGAACCCATCAGTGCATTTATATGATTTTTGTTTGGATGCAAATGTGTTAAGTGTGGTTGTAATAAATTAAATTGACAAGATGTATTTAATTTATTTTTCATACGCATGTTTACATTCCATTCCGCTCGTCGTTCCAAATTCATTCTTTGTCGAAGCCGATGACCGCGCAGTCCAGCCGCTTGCCCGCGTGCCCCGTGGTGAGCGAATCCGCGTGACCGCCTTTGCCCAGGTCGTCTTCGTCTTCGTGAATGACAAGCGACCGCCCAATAACAGATAGTTCCCCCTCAAACAGAGAGATTTTGGGGGTGGAAAAATGGAATGTGCTGTGTTTATCAGATGATGCGGTGATGTTTCCGAAATCCCCTGCATGCGAGTTCACATTGGTGCGCGACCCATGGTCCGCGTTCGTTGGATTGAAATGCCCGCCACAGTTCATGCAATCGCTGCTTAATAAATTCCCATATTGATGCACGTGAAACCCGTGCTTCCCCGGCGCCAAGTTTTCAATGTGGCCCGACACCTTCACCGGAGAGAACGGGTCGTCTTGCTTGAATGACACGTGGCTGCCCTTTAGTTTGCCTTGAAACACCGCAATTGCTTTCATTGAAGGCGTGATTTTGTCTTATGCATAATGTGCATAAAATGCATTTAATATAATATTCAACATAATATTCAACATAATATTCAACCGATGCTTATTTTGCGCGCGGCACTCTTCCCGTGGTCATATTTCTTGCGGGATGCATTCGCCAGCCGCAGCGCTCTACTATTCGATTGGCACCCATTCTTCAAAATGGAGTAATCCACGGCGGCCGCTTTGCCACCCGTGATCGCACTGGCCAGTCGGGCATACCCCCAAGAGTGCGGCGTCTGATTGGGGCGCGACCCCGACGAATAAAACGCGCCTTCCCCTTTTTTCACAATTTTCTGCAATGCGCCAATCGAACACTTGGTCGCCTTTGCCAGCGCCGCGTTCGGAACCACGTGGTCCACATGATACATGCGGCGCGCCACATCCGTGTGCTTGGATGCGACGTGCGGATACGACTTCAACTTCATGGTTCGGCCATAATACTTTCCACGCTTATACAACCTGCGCGACCGTTTCAACATTGCAACTTGTTTGCTTCTATCTTTGCGAGACAGTGTGCGCGGAACGTAGCGCATCGGAACCCGGACTTTACTCAATGACATTGTGTGTGTGTTGCATGTACATGGCGGATAATATAAATGCAATGCACACACACACGCACACACACACATTCGGGAATTCTCATAATAGCTGCAAATTTGTGGCGTAGTGATGCGTCAAAACAAATAAGTTTTTATTTTTCGTCCCCTGGTTCGTATATTCCCAGTAATGGATTAAACACCATCCCATTCATGGCATTTGCCTTTGTATAAATAGTAGCTCCCCCTGGATTATGATGACAATTCTGTAAACTATGAGTATGAGTGTGGTCTGTTTTAAATGTATCACTGAATTCTGGTTCAAATTCAGGACCAAATTCACTAGTATAACGATGCAACACTTTAGGTTTTGCAAGTTCTAATGCTAATTTTTCAGATGAAATACGCACAACATCGGCAGCCGACTTCCAATATGCTTCTGTAATTTTTGTATTTTTCACTTTAAGGTCTTCTATTTCTTTTTTTAATTTTTGATTTACTGCTTCTTTTTCCTGTTTTAACTTTTCGTTGTCTTTTAGTGTGTCGACATATGCGGCTTGTATATTTTTGCATTTTTGTTCCATTTCTTTCAGTTCATTTTGCAAAATTTCATTTTTATTCATAGAAAACCCAAGTTGAGATTTAATATCTGCAGCGTCGAGTGGATTGTTTGCAAGTTCTTTCAAACCGGATTTTATTTTATTGAAAACATTTATTACATTTCTATGCCAGAACCCTGTATCATTGATTACATCACAACTAATTACTTCTTTTAACACATCAACCAAATACGTGGGGATAGGAATATTGTCATCTATTGACAATATCATTCTTTTATTTCCAAAAGATGCTCCTCTATCGTGTGAATATCTTCCTACTTCTTGTACTTTAACATTTCCACGAATATCTATTTGAAAATAATACTTACTAATCCATTGGTTATCTCCGCCTGGATGACTTCGTATTTCTTTTGTTTCACAATCCAATACATATGTTACTTGCTGTTGCGTGGCCATTGTGTCTTATAATTCGCGTGTTATATAATATAATTTGCTAACCTTTAAGTAAATTATATTATGCATGTCATTCTGAAATTGGTCAAATGGTCAAATGGTCAAATCAATTGAATGACACCACAATCTCAACCGTCTCCTTTTTGATGCTCTTCGTGGCCGAAATGCTCAACTCCTCGCGCTTCTTTCTGGTTTTATTGTTGTTCTTGCTGCTGTTACTGCCGTTGTTGCTGCACATGACCTCATTCACTTCTTCCACCGCTTCTGCATCTTGAGACGCGTGGTTGTTCCGCCGCGACGTGCTGTTGCGCGCGTTCATGTCATCTTCGATTGTTCCATAGTGGGCCTCAATGTATGCAACCACCCCGTTTTCGAGCGCCCATTTGAAAAAATTCAGCTGACCAATTGTGGTCTGAATGAATGTGCCGTTGCCGTAAGGAATTGTGATGCGATCCCACCGGCAGAACGGGTCAAATCGGCGCTTGCTGTAAGCCTTCAGCTTCAGCTTGTAATCCACATACACCTTGAATCGCCGGTTCGCCCCCACTTCATACACCGTGAAAAACTTCTTGGCGTAATTCGTGGCAAACCAGTCAATGATGCGGAGAGAAATTGGCGACTCACCGTTAATTATCTTCAACATCTTATCCAAATTGTTGTCCTCCTCGTAAAACTTCATCAAGTTCGTCATGAGCAAATCATTCTGCGTTGTGTAATTCGATGACATGATGATGATGATGATGATGGTGTAAGTATTTGAATGTGATTATGCATGAATGACATGTTTTTGTGTATTTAAACCATTATTGCGTGTAAACATTTTATTTGATGGGTTGCATGTATAAAATATTTTTCATATATAAAGACACACAAAATGCCACGTTCGGTTCTAACTTTTATAGATTATTCACCGGTGCCGGATTCTCCAGTTCCAGATTCTCCAGTTAATCCGCCGTTAATTGATGAAACAATGCGTTCATGCCACTCACCAATAACAACCAGTCATTCACGCCGTCGGATAAACCAACCGCGACATCGGGTTGTTAAAGGAAGATGGGGGTCTCGCTTTTGCAGAACCCAATCGTGCAAAAAATCATTTCAACCACCACCACCACCACCTCCCTCCGCAGCCATTGCCGTTCATGGAGGAAATAGAAAAAGACTGAAAAATGGAAGCAAAAAATGCAAAAACAAACGTCGCAAATGTCAAACAAGGCGTGCGGTTAAATGATTTTTCACGCGGGTGGTGTTTTCATAAAGTCATTGTGCATGGTTTGCAACAACATTTATATATTATATTATATATATTCATATATCCATTGTGAACCAGAACCATAACCAAA
>Ga0222713_10007314_pt1 | contig 10372 bp, 9 predicted proteins | sample C33_649DmetaG_FD_165061 | JGI IMG/M metagenome (GOLD analysis project Ga0222713, IMG submission 165061) | Estuarine water microbial communities from San Francisco Bay, California, United States - C33_649D | ecosystem: Environmental > Aquatic > Marine > Unclassified | place: USA: California... | reverse complement strand
AGCCAAAGACATACTGCTCACAGGATGCATGAAAAATGGAATAGAATACCTGGAGGTTCCCCACAATTCCTGGGGTGGATTAACCACTTGATGAATGGTGGATTTTAGACTGTTATTCGTCAATCTCGAGAGCATATCTCCCACATTAATCATCAACTCATCTTCAGAGGCAATGGCATCAATCCATTGGCCTTGGTGATTTTTCACTTGAAGACCTTTGCCGTGTGCCCCCATCAAAAGAGTGATCAAATTAATATCACCATGGGCTGCAGCTCGTACGGCGTTTTTAGGCGCTTCTGTAATCGGCGGGTAATGGATCGCCCTTAGAATAGAATTTCCTTGAAGGACATACTCGTCAAAGTAATTCTCCGGCAGAGATAGGGGATAGGTCAATGCCCTAAGCACGTAAACCGCGGTTTTTTGCAGCTGAGCAAATGCCTCCTGACCGACTTCATTAAAACCAGGAGCTTCCGCTACCCAAACATTATCGGGGTAGGTTCGCTTATCCTCATTTTGTGGAACATCGTATTGACCGAAATGCCAAAACTCCTTTAAATCTCCTGTACTTGATCCTTTAGCTGATTCCCTGCCGAAGGAGGTATAGCCTCGTTGTCCACCAATTCCAGCAATCTCATAGTTCTTTTTAACGGACTCCTCAAGCGCAAAAAATTGCTTTACTTGAGCGTATAATTCGTCCACAAGCTTTTGATCGAGAAAATGCCCCCTGAGGGCTACAAAGCCAATTTCCGAAAAGGCTTGATGCAGCTCGTGAATAAATTTTTGTTTGCGGCTTGGGTCATCGGATAAAAAATCTCGAAGATCAACACTGGGTATATGATTCATAGCAGAAAAATAAGATAAATGTAAAGATTTTTGACTGTCCTGTTACAAATCAACGCTTGATTTTATACATTTAATCAAGCTAAAATTTATGAAATTCAAAGGGGCAAGATTATCCAAACAAACAAAAATAGAGCTTTACAACCAGTTGATTTTCCCCAGAATGATCGAGGAAAAAATGCTGGTTTTGTTGCGCCAAGGAAAAATTTCGAAATGGTTTAGCGGAATTGGTCAGGAAGCCATTTCAGTTGGCGTGACTGCCGCGTTGCATCCGGATGAATTTATTTTACCCATGCACCGAAACTTGGGTGTTTTCACCTCCAGAAATATCCCCTTTAAAAAACTGTTTGCTCAGTGGCAGGGAAAAGCTAGTGGATTCACCAAGGGTAGGGACAGAAGCTTTCACTTTGGCACCATGGAATACCACATCCTGGGAATGATTTCCCATCTAGGACCTCAATTGGGCGTGGCTGATGGAATAGCCCTGGGGCATAAAATTAATGGCGATCGTAAAGTAACTGCTGTTTTCACTGGGGAAGGAGCTACTTCAGAGGGAGATTTTCACGAAGCGTTAAACATAGCGGCTGTGTGGGATTTGCCTGTGCTTTTTTGTATTGAAAACAACGGGTATGGTTTGTCCACGCCGACGAGCCAACAGTATCGATGCGCGCATCTGGTGGATAAGGCCATAGGATATGGAATTGAGGGTTATCAAATTGATGGAAACAACCTACTTGAAGTTTTTGAACAAGTAAGCGCCTTAGCTGCATCCGTTAGAGAACGTCCCAGACCCATACTTCTCGAGTTCATCACCTTCAGAATGCGGGGACATGAAGAAGCTAGCGGCATCAAATATGTTCCCAAAGACCTCATTGAGCAATGGAGTAAGAAAGATCCAGTGCGTCAATTTGAAAAATACTTGGTTTCAGAAAAAATTCTGAAGAGTCAAGAAATAGAACAAATCAAAAATGCTATAACCACTCAAATAGAGCAGGACCTCACAGAAGTTTTTGCTGAGCCTGAAGTTGTTTTTGATCCACAATCGGAACTTAGGGATGTATATGCCCCTTGGGAACACCAGCCTGAATTGCCCGGTTCAGACCAAGAAGAAATGAGATTTATCGACGCAGTTCGGGATGGTTTGTTTCAATCCTTAAAGAAATTTGACGAGCTTGTCATCATGGGGCAAGATATTGCACAATATGGGGGCGCATTTAAAATTACTGAGGGATTTCTGGAGGAATTTGGTGAAGAGCGCATTAGAAATACTCCCATTTGTGAATCCGGTATTGCAGAGGCGGCGATCGGTTTATCGGTAGTCGGTAAAAAGGCAGTCATGGAGTTGCAATTTGCTGATTTTGTGAGCTCTGGATTTAATCCAATTGTCAACTATGCCGCAAAAATGCATTATCGATGGGGGAAAAATGCCGATATTGTCTTTAGAATGCCCTGTGGGGCCGGTGTAGGTGCGGGACCATTTCATTCGCAAACCAATGAAGCGTGGTTTACTAAAACACCTGGCTTAAAAGTAGTCTATCCCTCGAATCCATTTGATGCAAAAGGATTATTGACCACGGCCATACACGATCCAAACCCGGTGATGTATTTTGAACACAAAGCGCTCTATCGCAGTGTTAAAGGTCAAGTACCCAAGGGTTATTACGAAATACCTTTTGGCGCAGCTAATGTTATTTGCCACGGAGATCAGGTGAGTATTGTCACTTTCGGCGCAGGTATCCCGTGGGCTTTAGAAGTATTGGAGAAACATCCTGAACTAAAAGCTACGCTGATCGACCTCAGAACACTAGTTCCGTTAGACACCCAAACCATATTGGATAGTGTTCGCGAAACCGGAAAACTGCTTTTAATCCAGGAGGACACCATGTTTGGCGGCATATGTTCTGATATAGCTGCATTGGTCATGGAACAAGCATTTCAATACTTAGATGCCCCGGTAATGCGTGTAGGAAGCTTGGACACACCCATACCGTTTGCCACTTCTTTAGAACAAGGATTTCTGGCAAAATCAAGGATAGAAGAGACCTTGATGAAGCTGCTGGCTTATTGATATGCAATGCAACACTTAGATATAAAATTAGGAGAATCCAATTTTTCTATTTTACATAATATAAATTATAGTTCAAATGGATATATCAAAAAACGCCTGGTAAGGCGTCTTAGATTGAGTATTAGATTTTTTGGACGCGTACAGCGTTTAGTCCGCGTTGCCCTTTCTCTAACTCGAAAGTAACTTTATCATTTTCTTCAACTTGATCGATCAGCTGACTCACGTGAAAGAAATATTTTTCTTGTGACTGAAGATCCAAAATGAATCCAAAACCTTTAGAAGTATCAAAAAAAGTCACCTTGCCTGTTTTGGCCGATTCCTCCTGTTCTTCTTCTTCAGTGCGTTTGGCAATCCCTATGACAATATCTTCGAGGGCAATTTCCACTTTTTTCGATGGATCTGGCGGTGTGTTGGTCAATTGACCATACTCATCGACATACACCAACATATCTTCTAGACCAGCACCTTTGGAAGAATTTGATTTGCGCTCTTCCTTTTTCTTTGATTTCTCCTCGCGTTTTTTGGCGCGTAATTTTTCTTTTTCTTTCTTGTTAAAGGATTGTTGGGGTCTAGCCATAGTGAAAATAAGGGTTTTAAGGCTGAATCACGAATAAAAACCCTTGAGGCAGCTAATTATCGGCAAAGGTACACATAACCAATGAGGTGCGCTATTATAATCTGATGAACTACCTCAAATACAGGGCATTTCTGAAATTATCTACCTCTTGGGATAAATCTATGAGGTAACCATTGACGATAGCATGCGTGATCACTCCATTTTTACGCAATAAAAAGTTTGGATTTTTCCCTAAATACAAGCTGTTGTCAGGAACGACAAATTTAGGACTCACTAAAAACATGGGGACATCAACTTTTAAATCATTAGGAGCTTGAGCTACTTGCCAATACAAATATCCCTTTTTTAACCAGGCAATAGCTTGAGCTTTTGATGGAATCTTTGGATCTGTGGATTGTGGAATATACTTTTTTCCCACCACCAAGTCATAACCCCTTGCATCGAACTCCTCATAGCCGTAATACGTGGATAAATCCCCGAGATCAATGATTTGGCTTTTGTGGTAAAAAGTCTCGTGGGCTGGATCATCGACCTCTATACGCTGAATGCCAATATCCGTGACTCCACGCCAATCCTTCCAAGCCTGATTGACCTCTTTTATTTTGAGATCAAACAACTTTCGATCATTCATTGGAATATCAAAATAATCTTGGTAATCTTCTTGGGCATAACTTTCATCCCCAATAGCGCTTAAAGCGGATATAATGGTGATGAAGTTTAATTGTCTAATCACTTGCTTTTCCAAGTCATTTTGATAACCTCCAGATTCAATCAACACCAAAGAGGTACCCCACTTTTGAATGTTGTCTCCAAAAGCTCTAGGCTCAAAAGTGTCGTCATATCGACCCACTTGTCCTGGAGCTAATACTTGAAGTACTTCATTCATACGCACGATGAGCTGCATGGACTTTTTTCGCGTTTCATTGATGTCCTTGGCTTCATTAAATGCAGTGGCTAGAAATGATACCGTGGCGGGTTTTGGGGTAAATGCCGCATTGTAATAGCGGCTTTGATCGTGTAAATTGAATCCAAAATCAGCCTCTAAACTATCTCGGATGCGTTTGAGCACTTTACTTTCAGGAGCTTGAAGCCTCAGGGCATCCCTATTTAGATCCATGCCCAATTTATTCCTTCGGTCAAACACTTCTGCACCATCTGGGTTAAGCATAGGCAAAAAATGAATGCTTAGTTTTTGGCGTATTGGCTCAGTAATGGACTGATTTGCAGGATCTGATAAAAATGCGAGTACATCAAAAATAGCCATGGTTGCCGTTGACTCATCCCCATGCATCTGACTCCATAAAAATACTTGTGTGGGACCTGTACCTGTGCTGAGCAAATGCAATGGCCTGCCTTCGACAGAGGCACCTACCCTGTGAACCTTAAACTGGGGTTTTTGTCGGTATTGATCAATGAGTGGTTGAATATCTCGATGTTTTATTCGTCTATCCTCCAGAGACTTAACTCTGTATTGATCGTGTTTTTCCGCCAGGGTTTCTGGAGCAAGGATCTGAGCCAATAAGGGCTGACAACACAAGAAAAAAAATAAAAGGGAGCTAATTATTGTTTGGGTTTTGGAAGTGGATGCCATCTTAATTTTCGAGTTTTGCGTTTAACCAATTTCACAAATTTATCACCTGGATCTGTTTTGGTAGTTTTGTAGCCAGGGTCTATTTCTTTCCAAAGTTCAGTCCCTTCAAGATCAGTATATTGATGATGACCTATCAAGTACTTAATTTCAGGAAATTTCTTTTTTAGGTACTTTAAAAGATCGGCATTGGCCTTGATTTGAAGAGGTGTTAAGGGGGTTTCTTCAGTACCTCCCACATTTTCAATTCCAATAGCCAGGTGGTTTAGTCCAATGACATGCCTAGCCATGACATCTTCAGGCATCAGTCGGTAAATGGTACCGTCTTGATCAACCAAAAAATGAGCGGAAACATTGAGTCCATTCCTTCCTAGCTCAGGGCGATAGGCCGGTAATTGTTCTGGATCAAAAGCCCTAAAAGAGGCTTCTAAACTCGGTATAGCGGTCCAGTGCAAGACCACCATTTTGGGGGCTATTTTTCCTAAAGGGGCGTCGATTAGGTAGCGCTCTTTCATGTATTTTTCAGTCATTGATATACGCTGCGGCCCAAATGAAATAGGTAAATCTACAATCTGCGGTTTGGTTTGTCCCCAAGCTGTAAAAAATCCTAAACAAGTCAGGAAAACTCCATAAAATAGCTGTTTCATAGCGGCAAATAAGATTTAAAAATACAACTTTGAAATCACTATATTCACTTAAAATTAGGCAAATGAAAAAAGTATATGGGACTTTGGCCGTTCTAATCTTAGGGGTACTCGCTCTGTTGTATACTCAATACCCAAAACTGGAAATGATCAGCGGTTATTACGCAAAATACACAGCGACAGCTGTTTTTTACTCGTTTCAAACGTTAAATTATTTGGTGGAAAATGATCATCGAGCGCCCTTGATTGAGTGGGGCAATGCCGAAGTTGATGAATCCCGTAAACTGGTCCATGCACAGGTGTATGGATTACAAAAAAGAACTGCTGTTTTTTTAGAAGGTATTGGGTCAATTTTGGTCGAAAATCCAGATCAACTACCTGATTTAACCCCAGCTGAAAGGAGTAAAAAACCCATACCTCTTCCCTACCCACATGGCCACCTAGTACCCAAAGACACCGTTATGCCGGAAGTGGATTATCCGGCCGTAGCTTTAGCGATTAAAGGCGCATTTGCCGAAAATGACCGTCAAAAAACACGCTCTGTATTGGTGCTCTATAAAGGCCAACTTATCGGAGAGCAGTACGCCGCTCCCATTGGTCCAGACACCCCTGTTCTGGGTTGGTCTATGACCAAAAGTATTTTAGCCACTTGGTACGGTATTTTAAGCCATCAAGGAAAACTCTCGGTATTTGACTCTTTGGCTATTGAACAGTGGCAGTCCGATGAGCGATCGAGTATTAAAATAGATGATCTGCTCAGAATGTCCTCTGGGCTGGCTTGGGAGGAAGATTACGGAAAATTATCCGACGTAACTAGGATGCTCTTTCAATCAGACGATATGGGACAAGCGGCCATGGATAAAAAGTCTGTGGCCAAACCCGGTACCTTGTGGAATTACTCTTCGGGTACGACCAACGTACTGGCCAAATACATGAAAAGATACTTTAGTGACGTGCACCAATACACTCAGTTTGGTTACCGGGAACTTATCGATGCCCTGGGTATGTATACCATGTTGATTGAACCCGACGTATCCGGGACCTTTGTCGCTTCCTCTTATGGATGGGCATCCACGAGAGATTGGGGACGATTTGGACAACTTTATTTACAAAGAGGCACCTGGAATGAACGTCAAATTTTTGCTCCAGAATGGGTAGACTATGTCACCACCCCTACCCCAGAATCAGAAGGTGCTTATGGAGCTCATTTCTGGTTGAACAGCTCGGGTACCCTACCCGACGTGCCCAGGGACATGTACTCGGCCAATGGGCATGATGGTCAATACGTATACATCATTCCCTCTCGAGACCTGGTCGTAGTGCGCACCGGTCTTGCAGAGGCGCCTGTGTATGACGCTAACGGATTTTTAAAATCACTTTTATCAGCGATCAGCCCAACACCTACTCCATAACTTTGTATTTTTGTGTCCAAAGATTTCGTCATGACACAGCCTGAATGGACCACAGTGAAAGAATTCCAAGACATCACGTACAAAAAAAGCGGGGGTGTCGCCCGAATTGCGTTCAACAGACCTGAAGTGCGCAACGCCTTTAGACCCCAAACTACCTCTGAGTTGTACGAAGCATTCTACGATGCTCAAGAAGATCCCTCCATCGGAGTAGTCTTGCTTTGTGGTGAGGGGCCCTCCCCTAAAGACGGTGTTTATGCCTTTAGCAGTGGTGGAGATCAAAAAGCGCGGGGTCACCAAGGATATGTGGGACAAGACGGCAGGCACCGTTTGAATATTTTGGAAGTACAGCGATTGATTCGATTTATGCCTAAAGTGGTCATTGCCTTGGTGTCTGGATGGGCTGTTGGCGGAGGCCATAGCCTGCATGTAGTATGCGATTTAACCCTAGCTAGTCGGGAGCATGCCCTATTTAAGCAAACCGACGCGGATGTTACTAGTTTTGATGGAGGATATGGTTCTGCGTACTTAGCCAAGATGGTTGGTCAAAAAAAAGCGAGAGAAATTTTCTTTCTAGGGCGTAATTACTCAGCTCAAGAAGCTTTTGAAATGGGCATGGTCAATGCCGTAGTTCCCCATGATTCTCTCGAAACTGAAGGCTGGAATTGGGCTCAAGAAATATTGGGCAAATCACCAACTTCCATAAAAATGCTCAAGTTTGCGATGAATTTGACGGATGATGGTATGGTGGGGCAACAGGTATTTGCCGGTGAAGCTACCAGGCTAGCCTATATGACCGAGGAGGCTAAAGAAGGTCGAGATGCTTTTTTAGAAAAGAGAAAACCCAATTTTGATCCGAATAATTGGATCGCTTAATTATTGTTTAGAAAATAATTGAGCTAGTTTCAATCGAAGTTTTCTTTGATAATCCTCCTCCAACCACTCTTTGTAGTTTTTGGTATTGTTCATGATACAATACGAATAGGTCTTGACCCGGTAGGAAATATCTTCTTGCAACAATTTAATCAGCATTCTTGCCTCATAAATGTCTTTGGCGTTCTCATAACACAATGTAGCGTGTTGATCTATACTGTTTTCTAGTACTGTTTTGGATTTTAATCCTCGGTTAAAAACTTCTTTGTAGGCTGCTTTGATATCAAAGGTCAATGTCTTTGATTTGGCAAATCTGGCCTTAAGCTGTGGGGGCATCTCATACGAGAAATCACGCTCAATGTCTTCATCATTCTTGATATTCTCCAGGTAATAATCGGGAAAATGGAAAATGTCTTGCCAATTCATCGGCGAATCCCATGGGCCAAATCGAGCGATGTTGTTCCCCATGTCGATCACTTTAAAGGTGTTTTTATTCCCCACAACGCGCGATCCACGGCCAATCATTTGAAAGTACAGGGTCAAAGAACGAGTTGCTCGATTTAAAATGATGGTCTCGACAGAAGGCTCGTCAAAACCGGTGGTTAAGATACTCACCGAAGTCAAAATTGCATCCGGTGTTTCGGCAAACCAACTCAAAATCTCCCTGCGTTCTGATGCTGTGTTTTTGTTGTCTAAATGACGTACGGGATAACCTGCCTTTTTAAACGTTTCATAAACGTATTTTGAGGTGCTGATTCCGTTGTTAAAAATCAGTGTTTTTGTCCCCGCAGCGATTTCTTCATAGGTATCCTTCAACTGGTTTAACATACCCGTATTTCCGTAAAAAGCATCCGAGGATTTTACCGTATAATCCCCATTAATACCCAGCTTTAGTGATTTTAGGCTGACGTTTCGCGCATATAATTCTGCTCGAGCCAAATATCCGCGTTCGATCAATTCAGCGATTGAAGCCCCAATAATCAATTTTTTATAGTGGTCCTTCATCGGCAACTTGATGTTGGAACTTAATGGAGTGGCCGTAACTCCAAGAACTACTGCGTGTTTAAAGAACTTAAAGAGTTTACGAAATGAATTGTAGTGCGCTTCATCGATAATCACCAAACCAATATTCTCCAGCGCAATTTGATCCTCCTGAAGCCGATTATTCAAGGTCTCCACCATCGCCACAAAACAATCGTACTGGTTTTGATCCTACAGGGTCTTTGTCTCGCTGTTGATCACCCTATTTCTCACCCCAAAACCAGTCAACATTTTAGAGGTTTGCACACTGAGTTCGATTCTGTGGGTCAGTACCACTACTTTTTTTCCCCTTATTCTGATATATCTTCTAGCTATTTCAGAAAATACCACAGTTTTTCCACCTCCCGTGGGTAACTGATACAAAAGATTGGTGTCCTCAGGAGCCTCATTTAAGTAATTAAATATGGCATCTAAGTCACGTACTTGGTAGTCGTAAAGTTTCTTCTCTGAGGGCTTTGTTTTGGTTTCCAAAAGTGTGCTATTTACGCGGATGCTGTCTATTGAACAAGCGGACAAAATTAGGCGTTTTTTTGAGCGGACACAAGTTTATTCAATGGATTCCCCGTTTAAATCTGTGCTGAGCACCTCGTTGAGATAAACCAAAAACGGACGAGCAACTTCAAACTTTTCTACCAGTTGTTCCGCGATTTGAGGAGTGTTCAGTATGCTTTGATCTAAGGGACAAGTAAATACGTAATTCTGTCTGCGCAACAATTCAATATCAGGATGATTTTTATCCCAACCTTTGGGTGCAGATTTCAAGGTAGGGCCGGTCAATGAACCCCATATTTTTTTAAATGATGCTTGTTCTATAATTTCTTTAAGCCCTTGGGGATCTAGATCTATCTCTGCACGCATGCGGGCTAGTTCTTCTTTATTTATGTCCCAATAGCCCACAGCTATAAATGAATTATCCGGTTCAATGTGAATGTAGTAATCCCCTTTATTGGATTGGCCCGCACGGGCAAAATATCCGGATAAATGAGTTTTGTACGGGGATTTGTCCTTGGCAAATCGAACATCTTTATAAATCCGAAACATATGGATTTTTTCCAATTCGTCCACAGCGGAAAGAGGTTCAAAAACAGCAGTTAAAAAATTTTGAACACTTGATTTAGCTGCTTCATAACTGTCTTTATGCGCAGCAAACCATGTGCGGTCATTGTTTTGTTTAAGCGCTGATAAAAAATCAAAAACTTGAGATGAAATCATAGGGCTTAGTTTAGTAATTGATCTCATACACCCCCAGACCAGATCCTGGAGCAGCGTATTGAGGTATGGGCAAAGGTACACCTTGGAGCGTATTAGACAAATCGTGCATGGCTATCTCCC
>Ga0222713_10007311_pt1 | contig 10375 bp, 15 predicted proteins | sample C33_649DmetaG_FD_165061 | JGI IMG/M metagenome (GOLD analysis project Ga0222713, IMG submission 165061) | Estuarine water microbial communities from San Francisco Bay, California, United States - C33_649D | ecosystem: Environmental > Aquatic > Marine > Unclassified | place: USA: California... | reverse complement strand
TGACACCCTCGATAGTATCTTTAGCAGTGATATGGCAATTGGCCGTTATGTTGCACAAAGGGCGGGCATCGGCATCAACGCAGGTCGCATCCGTGGCATCAACAGTAAAATCAGAGGTGGAGAAGTTCAGCACACAGGCGTTGTTCCTTTCCTCAAAAAGTTTGAAGCAACTGTCAGATGCTGCACTCAAAATGGCATCCGTGGTGGATCAGCGACAGTCCACTTCCCAATCTGGCACCAAGAAATAGAAGATATTCTGGTTCTTAAAAATAACAAGGGAACGGAAGATAATCGTGTCCGTAAACTTGATTACTCCATTCAGATTTCTAAGTTGTTCTATGAAAGATTTATTCAAGACGGTGAGATCACGCTTTTCTCTCCGCATGATGTCCCTGGACTTTATGATAAGTTTGGACTCCCTGAGTTTGACGATCTCTACGTTCAATATGAAAAAGATCCGACCATTAAGAAAAAAACTATTAAAGCACAAGAACTCATCCTTGACCTTCTTAAGGAACGTGCGGAAACGGGTCGCATCTACATCATGAATATTGATCATTGTAACTCTCACTCATCATTCAAAGATAAGATTAATATGAGCAATCTCTGTCAAGAGATTACTCTTCCTACTGATCCTATTCAGCATATTGATGATAAACTGGGTGAGATTGCATTGTGTATTCTTTCTGCAATTAATGTGGGTAAAGTAAAGTCTGATGAAGAACTTGAAGAACTTTGTGATCTTTCAGTTCGTTCTCTTGATGAACTGATTGATTATCAAAAATACCCCGTAGAGGCGGCAGAAATCGCCACTAAGGCACGTCGTTCACTTGGTATAGGATTTATTGGTCTTGCACACTATTTGGCAAAACTTGGGTATAATTATGATTCTCAGGAAGCCTGGGATGCAGTTCATGGACTTTCCGAGTCATTTCAATATTATCTGCTTAAAGCATCGAACAATTTGGCAAAGGAAAAAGGATATTGTGAATATTTTGGTCGTACAAAATATGCTGATGGAATTCTTCCTATCGATACGTACAAAAAAGAAGTTGATGAAATTACGTCTATTAAATTAGAACATGATTGGGAAACTCTTAGGGCATCTATCTTGGAGCATGGTCTCAGACACTCAACACTGTCCGCACAAATGCCTTCGGAGAGCAGTTCCGTTGTGTCAAACGCAACCAACGGAATCGAACCACCTAGAGATTACTTGTCCGTTAAGAAGTCGAAGAAAGGTCCACTTAAGCAAATTGTTCCCCAGTATCATACGCTTAAGAACAATTACACTCTTCTTTGGGATATGGAGTCTAATCGTGGTTATATCAATGTTGTTTCGGTAATGCAGAAATTCTTTGATCAAGCGATCTCTGGCAACTGGAGTTATAATCCAGAAAACTATACGGATAACGAGGTTCCTGTTAGTGTAATGGCTAATGATTTGCTGACAACGTATCGTTATGGATGGAAGACAAGTTACTATCAAAATACATATGATATTAAAACTGATGAAATCGTTGAAGATAAATTAAAAAAGGTGAATAGTTTAGTAAACGAGATTTTATCTGTAACTGAAGAAGATGATTGTGAATCCTGTAAAATTTGATTTTGATGACAATTCAAAACATTAAATATTTTATGTGGTCTTGAGTAAGGAGTTAATCAAAGAGGAAAACGTATGCATTACAATTTTATGAATAATTCAGATGAACAACCCATTGTTAAAGGAATGACAGTTTTTAATACTGAACACGTTGATACTAAAAAACAACCAATGTTTTTTGGAAAACCTCTTGGAGTTCAGAGATATGATTCATACAAATATCCCGTCTTTGATAAATTAACCACTCAACAGTTAGGATACTTCTGGAGACCCGAAGAGGTGTCTCTCCAGAAGGATCGTGGAGACTACCAAACACTTCGACCTGAGCAAAAGCATATCTATACTTCTAATCTGAAGTATCAGATTATGCTCGACTCTATTCAAGGGCGTGGGCCTGGTATGGCATTTATTCCATACTGCTCACTTCCAGAACTTGAGGCATGTATGGAGGTATGGGGATTTATGGAAATGATCCATAGTCGTTCATACACTTATATTATCAAGAATGTGTATTCAGACCCGTCTGAGGTATTTGATACAATCATCACCGATGAGCGCATTCTAGAGCGAGCCAAGAGCGTTACAGAGTCTTATGATGACTTTATTCAATCAGCACAGAATTATGGTACATCTAATGATTGGATGTATAGACTTGAAGGAGTCACAAACGCAAAGGAAAATTTGAATGATGTTAAACGAAAACTCTATAGAGCAATCGCAAATGTTAACATTCTTGAAGGTATTCGCTTCTACGTTAGTTTTGCTTGTAGTTTCGCCTTCGGTGAACTTAAGCTTATGGAAGGATCCGCTAAGATCATCTCTCTTATTGCAAGAGACGAAAACCAACACTTAGCAATCACTCAGAATGTTTTGAACAAATGGCGTGATGGAGATGATCTAGAAATGAAACAAATCATGAAGGAAGAGGAAGAGTGGACCTATAAAATGTTTGATCGTGCAGTAAATGAAGAAAAGCGTTGGGCAGACTATCTGTTCAAAGATGGTAGCATGATTGGACTAAACGATAAACTTCTTCAGCAATATGTTGAATGGATTGCAAATAGAAGACTTAAAGCAATTGGATTAAAACCTCAATACGATATCGCAGCAAACAATAATCCGCTTCCTTGGACTCAGCACTGGATTTCCTCTAAAGGTCTCCAGGTTGCTCCCCAGGAAACGGAAGTAGAATCATACGTAGTTGGTGGAATTAAACAAGATGTGAAAAAGGACACATTTAGTGGTTTCAAATTGTAATAATATTACAAAACTTTATAGATAGAGGAGGTCACACTCCTCTTTTTTTATGGTCGGACTTACAGATATTTACACACTTAAAGCAAGACTTGACAAATTAAAACTTCAAATAGATAAAGAGCAACTCCCTCAACATGAGAAAGACCTTGCTCATAAATATCTTAGCAAAGCAATTGACTATGTAAATGAGTTGCAGTTATACTAATGGATGGAAATATGAAAAACCGAATGGGGAATGCTTTGAATCTGAAGATATAGGTGATAATTTTGGATTTGTCTATCTTATTACCAATAAAATAAATTCAAAGCAATACATAGGGCGAAAATATTTTTGGCAATTTAGAACCCCAAAAGGTAAAAAGCGTAAAGTAAAAACGGAATCTAATTGGAAGGATTACTATGGGTCTTGTCCGGAACTTAAAGAAGATATTGAAAAGTACGGGAGAGAAAATTTTATTAGAGTTATCCTCTCATTACATAAAACAAAGGGCAAAACAAACTTCGAAGAGACCAGACAACTCTTCGTCCACAACGTCCTCACAGAGGCCCTTGACAACGGAGAACCTGCCTTCTACAATGGGAACATCCTCAACAGGTACTTCCGAAAAGACTACTATGGAAACTCAGATTGAAAGTCAACCTGTGGCTTTTGTCCGCGATTGGGCGATTAAAAAAATTGAACTCCTTCATGATGCAGATCGACATAGAAATGCAAAAGCACTTGCCGCAGAATTTGATGAGTGGATTAACATTCCTGAGGGAACTGAGGAACTTGACTATCTTTGTTTGGAAGAAGAAGGATGGGGAGATCAAGAACTTGATGTTCGGTAACCACAACTATTGACAAAAACTAAATATTAACTTATTATGTAAAAGTCCCTGTTATGAGCAGGGTTTTTTATTATTAGTCCTTGAGTGTGAAATTAGAGCCCAGGAGATTGCTCCTTGAGAAAGGGGAAGTGCGCTTTCTCTATTGGGATGTAGAGTTCAATCGGAGTTAATGCAAAATTTCTTTACAGTAGCCATGCCTATTTTGGCAGCGGTTACAACCAGTACGGCATCACTGCCATTCTCTAGTTATAAACTGCAAGGTCCTCCTCCCCCAGTGGAAGAAAAACCTTACTCAATTATTAAAGAGTTTGAACCAGAGACGACAGCAATCCGAGAGGTTGCACCAGCACCAAAGCCAAAAGAGACAAGGTTAATTTGTAAAGGGTGTAATGAACATGAGAATGCTACCCTGGCATTTTTCCAGGATCGTGGAATCAAAGACAGAAACGCCCTTGCTACCATCATGGGCAATATTCGTCAGGAATCTACTTTTATTCCTAACATTTGTGAAGGTGGTAGCAGAACCAGTTGGAGTAACTGCGGAGGCGGTTACGGACTGATTCAATGGACATCTGCCAACAGATATTATGGATTGGGTGATTTTGCTAAGAGGTATGGTGGTTCGCCATCAGCACTTCACACGCAACTTCGTTATCTAACAACTGAGGTTCAATGGCAACGTATTGAGGACAGGATGAAAACTCCTGGTAAATCAATCAATCGTTACATGGACTATGCGTATAGTTGGATTGGTTGGGGGCATCATGGTGCCCGCACTTCGTATGCTCATGAGTATGCTTCCAAACTGATCACGGTAGAAGTTTAATATATAAAGGGAGTGCTGCAGAACTCCCTTTCCTCATGAAGTTTAATTTTCATTTTGGTAAAAAGAAGGCGTCAATTAAAACTATTGTAATATTGACGTTAATAGTAGCCTCACTTTCATCTTGTCTAAAGATAGAAGAAAAACATATTTGGGATATTGTTTACGAATATCTTCAAACATATCAACCAGATTCTCCACTAATCCCAGAACTTCAAAAAGATTCTGGTATAGTTGAGAGAGATGTCAAGCGAACTGTGGACAAAGCGATCCGTGATTATGAACGCTTGACAGGAGACGATGGAACTGTTAGAATTCCATCACCGCGATACTCAATAAAACCAGTTGACACCTCTGTGTGTTATACTGATGAGTGTCGAGCACTTGGGGGGGAAATAAGGTTGTGTTCCCCATGGGTTGACAACTGCTCCAAACCCTGATATAATATGGTCATGTCTCGGTAGCTCAGTTGGATAGAGCCACTGCCTTCTAAGCAGTTGGTCACAGGTTCGAGTCCTGTCCGAGACGCCAGGGGAATTAGCTCAGTTGGTAGAGCGCCTGCTTTGCAAGCAGGATGTCAGCGGTTCGAGTCCGCTATTCTCCACTTGACAATCTAGGTTAAATACCTTATGATTGTCTCACAAGCGAGTGTAGTGTAGCGGTAACACGCCATCCTTCCAAGTTGGAATCACGGGTTCGATCCCCGTCACTCGCTCTTGGTAGTCCCTAGCGATTAACTAGGTAGACGCCAACTAAATCCTATGGGACTCTCATAGGTCAAGGGATTGATCACCCTTGCTGGGAAGTCCTCTAATACTTCCCACTTCCTCTGCGTAGTCTATTGGTAAGGACACCTCGACAAGAGAGTTGGAAATTGGGTTCGATTCCCAACCAGAGGCACATAAAAGACCATGAGAGAAATCTCTAAACTTTAGGTTGGTTCACCTACACTTATTCCCATCGACCGAGCAAGCGAACGGGCCTGACTGTTAATCAGAGATTGCTAGGGGCAGTACCTAGGATGGGAGTTCTAACCTCTAAAATATTATAAATAATAATAAAGTTAGAGGTTAGAATGTCTGGTAAAGCAGTTGTCCAATTTCGTCAAAGAAGAAAAAGATGGGCAGTTGATGCGTTTGGTGGTAAGTGTGGTATTTGTGGTTATGATAAGTGTGTTGAAGCATTGGAGTTTCACCATATAGACCCTAATCAAAAAGACTTTACGCCATCAGCATCCACAGCAAGCAGACAAGTATTTGTTGAAGAACTTAGAAAGTGTGTTTGTTTATGCTCTAACTGTCATCGTGAAATTCATTCTGGTATTGCTAAAATTCCAGATAATGTGCTAAAATTTGATGAGAGTTTTAAGGACAAACCTTTACCAGAAAAACCAAAGCACCCCTGTAAAGAGTGTGGAAAACTAACAATTATCAGTCAAACATTCTGCTCAGTAAAATGCTCTCGTAAAAATAGAGAAGTTGCTGACTGGCCAAGTAATCAAGAGTTAGAAAAACTAGTTCTTGAAAATGGTTATTCTGCTACTGGTAGAATGTTTGGTGTTAGTGATAATGCTGTTAGAAAACGGTTAAAACACGGGCGATTAACTCAGCGGTAGAGTGCCTCCTTTACACGGAGATGGTCACTGGTTCGAATCCAGTATCGCCCATATAAAATAAAGTTAATAATATGTCAGAAATACCAATTTATGATTGTATAGGCAATCAAATTGATGTAGTTAGAATTTCTGATAATTTAACTTATGTCGATGGTAGAGTAAGTAAAGGAGAAAAGTATTACTACAAGGGTGTTGGTATACCTTATAACTCCCATCACATAACTACGGATATTGATTTTAATAATTATGATTTTATAGAAAAATCTGAAATTTTTTATCTTGGTAACAAAGTATCTAAAAAATGTTATCAAAATAAGTTTGGAATTTTTCAAGAAAAGTATCAACCACATTTTACCGATTGGCTTGGAGCATGTGGGGTAAAGGAACTGAATATCTTTGAAAATCTTTATGATGAAAATGGATTTGAAAAAACTGCAATTGAAGCATTCGAATATATAACTATTGATGAGAAACATCAGCAATACTATTTGAAAGTTGACTATCCCAAAGGTAGAAAGAAATATATCACTAATCCCAACCATAAAAAGTTGAGAGAATTGATTGATTACATGTTAAATAGCAATTGGAATTTTCCTTGGGATAAAAATTCTATCTCAGATATTAATGATGATGTTGGAGTGACTGATGTTGCAGATTTGTTTCAATGTTCATTATTATCTTCAAAGATTGGAACTGTATATTCTCTTTTGTATAGTTTATTCCATGCAAATTCAAAAGATTATATTTTCTTCTGCGAACAAAATAATCTCAGACATTATAATAGTATGAGTTTCGTTTCAAACGCATTACAACTTATATCCGAAAACAATATATCAGTAGACGAAGTATACAAAGAAACAGATCTTGAAACTTATAAAAATATAGTTTTGAACTATCTTATTGTCGGAAGAAATTGTGGATTTTGTGGAGTCGGTAGTTGTAAAAGACGTGAAGATGATAATCTATCATACGGCGAATACATTAAAACTGAATACACTAAGATAACTCTAAACCAATTTCAATAATTAGTATAAATATTTAAAAAGAGTATAATGGAAAACCTTTATAAGATTTTGTCAGATACTCAAGCAAGTCTTTTTGTTCTTTTTCAAAAGACCTGGGTTTATCATTGGCACATTACAGGACCTGATTTTTATCAAGTCCACACCATGTTTGGTGAGCAATATACCGCTTTATTTGAAGAGATAGATAGATTATCTGAACATATTAGATTTCTTGGTGCTAAACCTGTAAGTTCTTTTTCTAGACTTTCTGAGGTGTCAAGAGTATCTGAAGCAAAAAGTGGAATTTCTGAAATGGATATGATTAGAGATCTTCTTGAAGATCATAAAACAATGGTAGAAATGTTTAGTGAAGCAGCAGAAATTGCTGAAGAATTTAAGTCAAGAGGCACGACAAATCTTCTTGATGATCTAAATGAAGCACACGGTAAATTTATTTGGTTCTTAAGATCGTTTACAGAATAGGGATGAAGGATAATGATTTCTATAAGATGCAAAGATTGCAATAAAGAATTAACAGGACATCAATCAAAGACAGTAACATGTGGTTGCCCAAATATGGCAACAATTAGAGGAGATAAAATCTCAGCTCTTGACTTGTCTCGTATTGTTATGTTAAACTCTATTCAGAAAGAACAAAAAACAAATGTTCTTTCCTCTCAAGATATTGCCTGGCAAGAGGCAAGAAGACAACGTAAGGTTCGTAAACTGGACTTTGAGATACGTTGATAATTTGGAAAGGTGGCCGAGTGGTTTAAGGCGTTTGTCTTGAAAACAAAAGAGGTGAAAGCCTCCGGAGGTTCGAATCCTCTCCTTTCCGTTACATAAGATACCAATTTAATAGTTTATTTTGTTTTCTGTATCATAGTGTTACTAAATACTGACATTTGGTTGACACTGAAAAAATTGTGATTAGTATATAATAGTAATACGCATCACTAAAAATGGACCAACACACATATAATAATTGGGTCCGTATAAAGGAGACATTTGAAGCATCTGGTAATACAGATAATATGTTTTACAAGAGAGCGGTGGAGATAGTTAAGACAAAAAGAGATCCTCTTGCAAAATTTTTGGGAGATGAAAAGTGATGGAACCTCATGATGAATTTATTAGTCGATCTGAAGTGCAAGAAATGATTGATAAGGCCATTGACAAGCACAATAAAACTGCTACAATGATATCAGCAGCAATCGGTTCGGTTCTGCTTTTTTTCTATGCCCACGGTGTTATTGCCATTATAGATAGAATACGATGACACATTTTGCCGGAACATTACTTAATAACAATCTGTTCTTATTCATCTTATGCTATCTCTTGACAATGGTTCCCATCTTAGGTATAATGATCATACATAAAAACAAGTAACGGAGTGTAGCGCAGTTTGGTAGCGCATCCGCTTTGGGAGCGGAGGGTCGAAGGTTCGAATCCTTTCACTCCGACTAGAATAAACACACTCGATGAAAAAATTATCTAAAGTAAATTGGATTTGGGATTATGGAAAAGTTTATGGTGAATTAACGTATGAAGACAATACTATAGAGTATAAACAAAATCAAAAACCACCTCCAACTGCCGCATGTCATGACATTGCACATTTTATATGTGGATTCAATGGTAAGTTGGAATGGGACTATACTCACATGACAAATCATATAGCGGAATATAATGCAGTATTTGTAGAAACTCTACTCACAAATTATTGCTACATAAAATATTCTAAATCTATTACTGATATAAACTATGCATCAGAAAGAATTTTCAATCATATGAAATGGTTCTCCGAAGATTATTATAGAATAAAAGAGTATCATCCAACTAAAAAAAATTATTTGGAATTACAAGAAAATTTTTTTGAAAAAATAAACTTTGATGTTATATGCAATCATTTTAAATCTTTTTATTATACCTGGGCAATAGAAGATAAACTTAAAACAAAAGACTTTCGAATATGCATCAACATGAATGATTTAACTAATACTAAAGACGAAGAATTGTATAATTATCTAAGTACAGTAAAAGAAAACATCAAAATTAGTATTTAAAAAAAAAATGCAAGAAATTTCCGATCTTCAATCATTTACAGTAGAAGAGTTTCAATCTAACTTTGATAACTTAATGAATAGAGTAGAAAATGGGGAATCGTTTATTATAACTAGTGAGCATGGTAATGCTATTATGGTTCCATATAAAGAAGTAATAGAGATATTAAATGATTCTGATGTAGACGATGATATGATACGAATACACACTGAGCACGAGGAAGGTTCTTGACAAAGCGTTCCAGGTCCGCTATTATAGATCTGGGTTGAAGGGAGTATAGCTTAATGGTTAGAGCGGGCTCCTTATAAGGGCTTAGTCTGGGTTCAACTCCCAGTATTCCCATCGCTCCTTTAGCAATCTGGTGAATGCAGCGAACTCATAATTCGCCTGAGGCGTGTTCGATCCACGCAAGGAGCATAGGACAGAAACCGAACTGTCCGTATTGACTTTCATAAGTCAAAACCTTATAATAACAAGGTCAACATTCAAAACAATGACTCTTACAGCAAAATTCAAGAAAGACGTTCAAACCCTTCGTGGTGCAGCAAATGGTGATTTCTACCTTGATGTAAAGAATCCGAAACTCTACAAAAAGGTTCGCCGCTACTACGAAAACGAAGGTGTAGTGTTCTCTGGTGATCCTCTGGATGATTATGAAATGCTAATGGAATACGTTCTTGCCGATCTTGAATCTGTTGAGGTTGCGTGATGAAAGTAATCAGGAAACCAACTGTTCTTATGGAGCGGTTTCCTTATCGTTATGTCCAAGTTGGCATCTTGGAAATCAATGGGAAACCTGATTATCGTATTCAAAAGGTAGATTCATACACTGGAAGATATCGTGATATGTATCTTTGTGATAATGAAATGCAGTTAATGACTGCTATGGAAGATTACGATTATACATGTTGGTTAGATCCAGATAGAGTTCCTTGTTATATCAAGGATGATGATGAGTAAATAGTCTCGGGATGACTTAAAAAGCGCACTGGTCGGGAGCAAACCCCTTATGTCAAAGTCTAATGTATTCAGGTACATTGGTAATATCCTCCTCTTATCTGGTTATTTTTTCCTGTTATGGGGAGATATGAAAATCGGACTATTTGTAAAATGTATTGGGAATGTCTTTGTCGTTCCCTTTGCTATCAAATATAAGTTCTGGGATATTCTTTTCT